>Ga0307515_10023695_pt1 | contig 10740 bp, 10 predicted proteins | sample 17_EM_MG_FD_194513 | JGI IMG/M metagenome (GOLD analysis project Ga0307515, IMG submission 194513) | Populus trichocarpa ectomycorrhiza microbial communities from riparian zone in the Pacific Northwest, United States - 17_EM | ecosystem: Host-associated > Plants > Roots > Unclassified | place...
CCGAGAAGACTGGGGAGCGAAACACCATGGCCGAACTCACCCGGCGGACCTTCGCCACCGCCGGCGCCGCCGGTCTCGGGCTGCTGCTCTGCACGCCCACCGCGAACGCGCTGGACCGGGCGCTGCGGCTCACCTCCACCCGCTCGCTCAGCACCGCCGGGACGACCCTCGAGCAGGTGGCCACCGGTGGCAGCACCACGACCTACTCCCGGCTCAGTGCGGGCCCCGGCTGGCCGCTCGTCGTGCGCAGCGACCTCGCCGCCCCGCAGGCCGGGCGCGACGACCGGCGTCGCGCGCTCAGCGCGTTCGTGCAGTTCACCGACCTGCACATCACCGACACCGAGAGCCCCGCGCGGTTCGAGTACCTGCACCCCTACATCGGCTCCGCGCACCGGCCGCAGGAAGCGCTCGGCACCGTCGCGACCAGCGCGCTCGTCGAACGCGTCAACAGCGTGCGGCAGGGTCCGTTCACCGGGCGGCCGTTCGACCTCATGGTCACCACCGGCGACAACACCGACAACCACGAGCTGATCGAGCTCGACTGGTTCCTCAAGGTGCTCAACGGCGGCAGCGTGACGCCGAATTCCGGCGACGCGAACACCTACGAAGGCGTCCAGAGCTCAGGCAACAACGCGTTCTGGAACCCGTCCACCCCGGTCAGCGACGCCTACTCCGCCAAGGGCTTCCCGCAGCTGCCCGGCCTGCTCGAAGCGGGCATCGGGACGTTCACCGCACCGGGTCTCGACGTCCCGTGGTTCTGCACCTTCGGCAACCACGACGACAGCATCGTCGGGTCGCTGCCGGCCCAGATCCCCGGCATAGACGCCTGGTACACCAGCAAGTACAAGGTGATCGGCAAGGACGAGAGCACCGCGAAGAAGCTCGCCGCGGCCATCAAGAAGCCCGGCTCGAGCGTGCCGGTCGCCGAGTTGTTCGGCGGCGGGGGCACGATCCGCGAGATCACGCCGGACGCGCGTCGCCGCCCGTTCAGCACCGGCGAGTTCGTGCGCGCGCACCTGGACAGCGCCAACACCGGCCCCGGCCCGGTCGGGCACGGCTTCGGCAGCGACAACGCCGACGGCAAGAACGTCTACTACACGTTCCGGATCGCGCCGGGCATCACCGGCATCAGCCTCGACACGACGACCGACGCCGGGTTCGCCGACGGCTCGATCGGCCTCGCGCAGTACAACTGGGTCGAGTCGACGCTCAAGCGCGGCAGCTCGGCGTACTACGACTTCTTCGGCCGCAAGGTCACCCACAGCGTCACCGACGAGCTGTTCCTCCTGCTCAGCCACCACACCAGCGGCTCGATGGGCAACCTGCTGCCGGACTCGCGCCACCTGCTCGACCCGCGCCTCGACGGCAACGCGTTCGTCGCGCTGCTCAAGCGCTTCCCGAACGTCCTGGCCTGGGTCAACGGCCACACGCACCTCAACAAGATCACCGCGCACGCCGGTGGCACGCCGAAGCAGAGCTTCTGGGAGATCAACACCGCGTCGCACGTCGACTTCCCGCAGCAGGCCCGGGTCGTCGAGGTCGCGGACAACGCCGACGGCACGTTGTCGCTGTTCACAACGCTGATCGAGGCCGAAGCGCCGTACGCCGTCGACTACGACGCCCGGACGCCGCAAGCGCTTGCGTCCCTCTACCGCGAGCTGTCCTACAACGACATCCACGTCGACCTCGGGCGCGTCGGCGAGGCCGTCGACCACAACACGGAGCTGCTGCTCGTCAACCCGCTGAGCTGACGCGCGTTACCCCGGAGGTAATCGACCGGCGGCCCGGCTGTCCGGCAAGCTGGCGGGCATGACCGATCCCGAGGGCACGCAGCTCTTCCGCTCCATGCCGTTCTCCGAACGCCTCGGCGTCGAGGTCGTGGAGCACGGGCCCGCGCTCGTCCGCAGCCGGCTGAAGTGGGACGAGAGCCTCTGCACGCTCGGCGGCGTGCTGCACGGGGGCGCGCTCATGGCGCTGGCCGACTCGACCGGCGCCGTGTGCGCGTTCCTCAACCTGCCCGAGGGCGGGCAGGGCACGACGACCGTCGAGTCGAAGACGAACTTCCTGCGCGCGGTGCGTTCGGGCTACGCGACTGCGTCGTCCAGACCACTGCACGCGGGCCGCAAGTTCGTCGTGGTGGAGACCGAGATCCACAACGACGACGGCAAGTTGGTCGCGAAAGTGACACAGACGCAGGCCGTGCTCTAGGTACCTGTTTACATACCCGGCCGGACCGGCGAAAATCCCTGGCTACTGGGTGGGTCGAGCGGTGGGAGCCGGGATGCGGGTGCGCAGGTTGTTCTCGATATTGTCCGTTGTGATGCTGACGGCGGTGACCGCGCAGGTCGCCGAGGCCGCGCCCGCCCGGCCGGGCGACGACGACGAGGCGATCAACTACCACGAGTGGGCCGGCGGCCGCCTGCACGAGGGCAGCTTCGCCGGGCTCGCGCTGACCCGCGACGGCCTGCGCATCACGCGCCCGATCGGCACGGTCGAGCACACCGAACCCGAGCTGGGCACGACGAAGACGTACGAATACAGCCAGTGGACGTCCCCGTCGTACCGCCAGGGCTTCGGCGCGACGCAGCTCGTCTCCTCCTGGAACGCGCAGACGCCGGCGAAGACCTGGCTGCAGGTCGAGGCGCAGGGCAAGACGTCGGCCGGCGCGGAGACCGGCTGGTACGTGATGGGCCGCTGGGCCAGCGGCGACGCCGACATCCTGCGCACCAGCGTCGACGGACAGGATGACGCGAACGCCCTGGTCGACGTCGACACGCTGGTCACGAAGGCGGGCGTGACGCTCAAGTCGTACAAGCTGCGGATCAGCCTCTACCGGGAGAAGGGCTCGCACGCGACACCGTCGGTGACGTCGCTGGGCGCGATGACCTCGGCCGTGCCGGACCGCTTCGACGTCCAGACGACGAAGCCGGGCCTCGCGACCGGGATCGAGCTGAAGGTGCCCACGTACGCCCAGAACCTCCACAAGGGACAGTTCCCGCAGTACGGCGGGGGCGGCGAGGCCTGGTGCAGCCCGACGTCGACGGAGATGGTGGCCGAGTACTGGGGCAAGAAGCCGTCGGCGGCGGAGATGTCGTGGATCCCCTCGGACTACGTCGACCCGTCGATCGCGTTCGCGGCGCGCTACACCTACGACCACGCGTACGACGGCACCGGCAACTGGCCGTTCAACACGGCCTACGCGGCGTCGCGCGGCCTGCGCGGGCACATCACGCGGCTGCACTCGCTGAACGAGCTGGAGACCTACATCGCCCGCGGCATCCCGGTGATCACGTCCCAGTCGTTCCTGGCCGAGGAGCTGGACGGCGCCGGCTACGGCACAGCGGGGCACATCATGGTGGTGGTCGGCTTCACCAAGGACGGCGACGTGATCGTCAACGACCCGGCGTCCAGCAGCAACGACCGCGTGCGAAACGTGTACAAGCGTGACCAGTTCGAGAAGATCTGGCAGCGGACCAAGCGGTACCGGGCGGACGGGACCGTGGCGAGCGGGCCGGGCGGGGTCGCGTACATCATCACCCCGGCTTGAGGGCCGTGAATGTCGCATTGAGGGACTCTGAGTCCCTCAATGCGACATTCACGGACTTTCACCAGGTCTTGCCGGCCTGCTCCCGGGTCGTGCGGTTGATCCGGTTGAAGAAGTTGGTCAGCGCGATGTTCAGGGTGATCGCGGACAGCTGTTTCTCGTCGAAGTGCTTGGCGGCCGCGTCCCAGATCTCGTCGGTCACGCCCGGCGCGCCGTCCTGGATCCGGGTGGCGGCTTCGGTCAGGGCGAGCGCCGCCCGCTCGGGCTCGGTGAAGAACGGCGTTTCCTGCCAGGTGACCACGTTGTGCAGCCGCTCGTCGGTCTCACCCTGCTGCTTCGCCGACTGAACGCCGCCGAACACGCACGGGCTGCAGCCGTTGATCTGGCTGGCCCGCAGGTGGACCAGCCCGAGCAGCAGCGGATCGACGCCCCCGGCGTGCACCGCTTTGATCAGCTGCTGGATCGCTCCGACCACCTCGGGACTGCTTGAGTTCTTGAGCCGTGCTTCCATCGGTCCTCCATCGGTTACCTGTGCCCCTCCGGGCTCGTCACCACCACGACGGAGCGGAACCGAGGAAGGTAACAACATGCCCGAAACCAGCCAGGCCGAGGCGTTCGAGGCCCAGCGCGACCGGCTGCGCGCGGTCGCCCACCGCGTGCTCGGCTCGCACGCCGACGCCGAGGACGTGGTCCAGGAGGCCTGGCTGCGGCTTTCGCGCCAGGACGCGGCGACGATCCACAATCTCGACGGCTGGCTGACCACGGTGGTCGGCCGGATCAGCCTGGACGTCCTGCGCTCGCGCAAATCGCGTCCCGAGTCGCCCTACGACGAGGTCGTCGTGGCGATCGAGGACCTCGCGCCCGAGGAGGACGTGGCACTCGTGGACTCGGTCGGGCTCGCGCTGCTGGTCGTCCTGGAGTCACTCGGGCCGGGCGAGCGGGTGGCGTTCGTGCTGCACGACCTGTTCGCGGTGCCGTTCGACGAGATCGGCCACATCCTCGGTAAGTCCCCGGGCGCGGCGAAGATGCTCGCCAGCCGCGCCCGCCGGAAGGTGCGGGAGGCGTCCCGCCCGGCGAGCGTCGAGCGGGACCAGCAAAAGGTGGTCCAGGCGTTCCTGACGGCGGCGCGCGACGGCGACTTCGAGGGGCTGCTGCGCGTGCTCGACCCCGACGTGCAGTTGACGGTCGACACGCCCGGCGGCGTGGTCGTGGTCCTCGGAGCGACGAGCGTCGCGGCGGGCGCACGCTTCGGCGCGGCCTCGGGAGGACGCACGGTCCTCGTCGGTGGCCTGCCGGGAGTCGTGGCGTGGCGCGAGGACGGGAGCCCGCTGTCGGTGGTGGCGTTCACGGTGGTGGGCGGCTTGATCGCGGGCATCGCAGCGGTCGCGGACCCGGCGCGGCTCGCGTCGATGGAGCTGCCAGGCCGCCCCCCGAAGCCGTGAGGGGCACCTTCATGGCTTATATGACCATGAAGGTGCCCCTCACGGCATTAAGGCCGACTAGTTGCGGAGAGCGCAACCTGTTGCGTCTTCATCATCGAACCTCACTCATGCGGATGTCGCCATCTCCGCATGATCCGTGGTTAGCTGCGGAAAGAACCAGCAGTGCAGCCGGAAGGTGGATTCGCATGCCGTACGAGGTCCAGGGGGTCGTTTCGCGGGCGAAGGGCGAGCCGGTCTCGCTGGAGACGGTCCTGGTGCCCGATCCCGGGCCGGGCGAAGCCGTCGTGAACGTCCAGGCCTGCGGGGTCTGCCACACCGACCTGCACTACCGCGAGGGCGGGATCAACGACGACTTCCCGTTCCTGCTCGGCCACGAGGCCGCCGGGGTTGTCGAAGCCGTCGGTGACGGCGTCACCGACCTCGAGCCCGGCGACTACGTCATCCTCAACTGGCGCGCGGTCTGCGGCACCTGCCGGGCCTGCAAGCGCGGCAAACCGTGGTACTGCTTCTCGACGTTCAACGCGACGCAACCGATGACGCTCGCCGACGGCACCAAGCTGTCGCCCGCGCTCGGCGTCGGCGCGTTCCTCGAGAAGACGCTCGTCCACAGCGGACAGTGCACGAAGGTCAGCCGCGACGCCGAACCGGCGGTCGCCGGGCTGCTCGGCTGCGGTGTGATGGCCGGGCTGGGCGCGGCGATCAACACCGGCACCGTCACCCGCGGTGACTCGGTCGCGGTCATCGGCTGCGGCGGCGTCGGCGACGCGGCCATCGCGGGCGCGAAGCTCGCCGGCGCCACGACGATCGTCGCGATCGACATGGACGACCGGAAGCTCGAGTGGGCCAAGGACTTCGGCGCGACGCACACCCTGAACAGCAAGGGCCTGTCCGAAGAAGCCGTGGTCGAGGCGATGCAGGACGCCACCAACAGCTTCGGTCCGGACGTCGTGATCGACGCCGTCGGGCGGCCGGAGACCTGGCGGCAGGCGTTCTACGGACGCGACCTCGCCGGCACCGTCGTCCTGGTGGGCGTGCCGACGCCGGACATGCGGCTGAACGACCTGCCGCTGATCGACTTCTTCTCGCGCGGCGGTTCGCTGAAGGCCTCCTGGTACGGCGACTGCCTGCCGAGCCGGGACTTCCCGATGCTGGTTGACCTCTACCTGCAGGGCCGGCTACCGCTCGACAAGTTCGTCACCGAGCGGATCGGCGTCGACGGCGTCGAGCAGGCCTTCGAGCGCATGCACCACGGTGACGTCCTGCGCAGTGTGGTGACGTTCTGACTCTCTTCATCGACGAGGACTACCCGGCCGACCCCTACCCGGGGACCCGGCCGGGCTTTTCCTTCGTGCACCGTGACGGCGCCGGCCATCCGCTGGACACAGCGCCGGAAGGCTGGCGGGAGCGCCAGGCCGTGCTCGCGTACGGCTCGAACGCGAACCCGTCCAAGATCAGCTGGATGCGCGCCGAGCTGGGCCTGCAAGGCCCGGTCGTGGTGGCGCACGCCCGCTGCGACGGCCTCGCCGCGGTCTGGGCGTCCGGCCTGCGCTACCGCGACGGCCAGCGCCCGGCGACGCTCACCGCGCTGCCGGGCGTCGAGGAGCACGCCGTCTGGTTCGTAACGCCGGACCAGCTCGCGGTACTGGACGTCTGCGAGGGCCGCGGCAACCGCTACCACCTGGTCCGGCTGACCGACCCGGCCATCACGCTGGAGGACGGCAGCAAGGTCACCGACGTGCTGGCCTACATCGGCGCGATGCCGATCCGCTTCCCGCTGCTGGTCGACGGCAAGCCCGTCCGCACCGCCGACGTCCCGCAGGCGCAGGCCATCGAGCTGCGGGGCGAGGAAGCGGCCAGCCCGGGCGTCGCGTGCGAGGTCGTCGAACCGCCGGACGGGCGCACCTTCCCCTAGATCAGCTTGCCCGGGTTGAGGATCCCGGTGGGGTCGACGGCCGACTTCGCCGCGCGCAGCACTTCGACGCCGAGCTTGCCGATCTCCGCGCTCAGGTAGGGCGCGTGGTCGACGCCGACGGCGTGGTGGTGCGAGATCGTGCCCAGGCCGCTGATCGCCTCGCAGGCCGCGGCCTTCGCGCGCTGCCACTGGCCGACCGGGTCGGCCTCGTCGCGGGCGGTCAGCACCGTGAAGTACAGCGACGCGCCCGTCTCGTAGGCGTGCGAGATGTGGCACATGACGATCGCGCGGCCGAGTGACGCCGTGAGCGCGGCCCGGACGTCGTCGCGCAGTTCGTCCACAGTGGACCAGTAGGTCGCCGTCTCCAGCGTCTCGACGCAGACGCCGCGGTCCATCAGGGCGTCGCGCTGTCGCGGACCGCCGAACCGGCCGTGCCGCCACGATTCGCCGAGTGCCTTGCCGACGCGCACCGCGCCCAGCGCCTTCAGCCGGCGCGTGGTCTCGCGGCGCCGCACCGTGACGTCGTGGGCCGTGCCCTCCCAGCCGACGATGAGGAAACACGGATGCCGCACGCCGCGCGCGGACAGGTACTTCCGCAGCGCCGTCGTCTTGAGCCCCGCGTTCAGCGCGAGCGAAACCTCGGTCTCGTCCACATCGGACAGCCGGGTGACGTCGGCGAGCACGTGGTTTTGGGCGAGGTCGCGCATCGCAGCCGCGCCGGCTTCCCAGCCGGGCAGCGCGTAACCCTCGTACCGCTTGACCGGCGGCGCCGGCCGGACCCGCAGCGAAACCTCCGTGATGACCCCGAGCGCGCCTTCACTGCCGACGGTGAGCTGGCGCAGATCCGGCCCGGCCGCGGACGCCGGGGCGACACCGAGCTTCCACTCGCCGCGCGGGGTGGCCAGCCGGACGCCGGTGACCATGTCCTCGAACCGGCCGTAGCCCGACGACGCCTGCCCGGCCGAGCGCGTCGCCGCGAAGCCGCCGATCGTGGCGCGCTCGAACGACTGCGGGATGTGCCCGAGCGTCAGGCCGCGCTCGCCGAGGAGCCGCTCGGCTTCGGGACCGCGGACGCCCGCTTGCAGAACGGCGATGCGCGATTCGGTGTCGACCGAGACCAGCGCGTCGAGCCGGACGAGGTCGAGCGCGATCACCGACGTCTTCTCACCGCTGAGCGCCGCGACCCCGCCGACCACCGACGTCCCGCCGCCGAAGGGCACGACCCCGACGTCGTGTTTCACGCAGACGTCGAGCACGGCCTGGACCTCGTCCGGGTCGGCGGGCAGCACGACGGCGTCGGGCACCGGGAACTCCGCCGTGGCCGACCTGCGGCGCAACAAGTCCAGGTACGACAGCCCGGTGGCCCGCGCGAGCCGCGCCACGTCGTCAACCAGCACGTTCGCGTTTCCGACGACCGCTGACAGCGCCATGACGGCAGATTCGGCCAGATTCGAGGACGGTATTTCCACCGACAATTCGGCCGCTGGTGCAGCGCCGGGAGCCAGCTGGCCTATACGCTGTTCAAGCCACTTGGCCGCCCGCGCGGGCAGCTGGGCGGCATCGGCGGCTTCCGCGGTCCAGGACCGTCGGAGACGGTGGTCAATCAGCTCGTTCACGACTACAGTGTGACATATGGACGTTAAACGTCACACCATGCAGAGCGCGGGATCATCCGCGCTCGCGGACACCCGCAACCGCCAGACGGCGACGCGCGTGGCCGATGACGTGCTGCTCGACGCCGCGCGCGCCTGCGTGCTGGCCGTCGGCGTGCGCCGCACCACGCTCGCCGAGATCGCCCGCACCGCCCGCGTCAGCCGGATGACGGTCTACCGCCGGTTCCCCGACGTGCGCAGCGTGCTCGCCGCGTTGATGACGCGGGAGTTCAGCGGCCTGCTGCGCACCGCGAGCGAACGCGGCGCCGAGGCCTCGGACAGCCGTGAGCGGCTGGTGCTCATCGCCTCGGCCGGGGTCCGCGCGCTGTCGACCGACCCGCTGTTCCGCACGCTGCTCGACGTCGATCCCGAGCTGGTGCTGCCGTACATCGTGGAGCGGCTCGGCGCGACCCAGAAGTTCGCCGAGCAAGCGCTGCACCTGCTGCTGGACGCCGGCCACGAAGACGGTTCGATCCGGCGCGCGCCGGTGGCGGTCCAGTCCCGGGCGGTGCTGCTCCTGGTCCAGTCCTTCGCGTTCTCGCTGCGGCCGGCGACGGCGGACGTCGACGAAGCGGCGCTGATGGCGGAGTTCACCCACGTGCTCGACGCGGCTTTGAAACCATGACGTCCGGTTCGCTCAACGCGCGGCGCCGCGAACGCGAGCTCGCGGAACTGGCGTCGGGCGAACGTGTCGACGTCATCGTGGTCGGCGGCGGCGTCACCGGCACCGGGATCGCGCTCGACGCCGCTTCTCGCGGGCTGTCGGTGGCGCTCGTCGAAGCGCGTGACCTCGCCTTCGGGACGTCACGCTGGTCGTCGAAGCTCGTCCACGGCGGGCTGCGGTACCTGGCGCACGGCGAGCTGGGTTTGGCGCACGAAAGCGCCGTCGAACGCGGCATCCTGATGACGCGCACGGCGCCGCATCTCACGCGCGCGATGCCGCAGCTGTTTCCGTTGTACCCCAGCACGTCGCGGGCGCAGCAGGCGATCGTCGCAGCCGGCCTGCGAGCCGGTGACGGCCTCCGCCGGGCGGCGCGCACACCGTCGTCGGTGCTGCCGCGGCCGCGCACGGTCCCGGCGGCGGAGGCCCTCGCGCTGGCGCCCGGGTTGTCGCCGCAGGGACTGCGCGGCGCGTTGCTGGCCTACGACGGCGCCCTCGTCGACGACGCGCGCCTGGTCATCAGCCTGGCGCGCACGGCGGCGACGTTCGGCGCCCGCATCTTGACCAAGCTGTCGGCAATCTCGGTGACGGCCGACCGGGTGCGCGTCCGCGACGGCGTTTCGGGCGATGAGCTGGAGTTGCGCGCCCGGCAGGTGATCAACGCGACGGGCGTCTGGGCCGGAACGCTGACCGGCTCGGTGCGGCTGCGGCCGTCGCTGGGTTCACACCTGGTGCTCGCGCCGGGGACGGTGCCGATGGGTACGACGTCGATCAACATCAGCGTGCCCGGAGAGACCAACCGGTTCGTGTTCCTGCTCCCCCAACCGGACGGCCGCGTCTACTTGGGACTGACGGACGAGCCCGTTTCGGGTTCTCTGCCTGACGTACCAACGGTTCCTTCGTCCGATGTGGACTTCTTGATTTCGCTGGCATCGTCGGTCCTTTCCCGGCCGCTGACGCGGGCGGACATCGCGGGGTCGTACGCCGGGCTGCGTCCGCTGATCGAAGGCACGGGCGGCCGTTCGGCCGACTTGTCCCGCAAGCACGCGGTCCTGGCGGGCTCCGACGGCCTGTTGACGGTGGTCGGTGGCAAGCTCACGACCTACCGCCGGATGGCCGAGGACGCGGTCGACGCGGCGGTGCGGTTGGCCGGGCTTCCTCCTTCGCCTTGCCGGACTTCCCGGCTGCCGCTGCTGGGTGCGGCGCCGCGCAAGAACCTGTCCCTTGTGGACGCTCCGGCCCGGTTGGTGGCGAAGTACGGCACGGAGGCGCCCCGGGTGGCGGCGCTGGGCCAGCTGGACGCCGAGTTCGCGGCCCCGGTGTCTTCGGGCACGGAAATCACGGCGGCGGAGATCGTCTGGGCGGTCCGCAACGAGGGCGCCCTGGACGTCGAGGATGTACTGGAGCGCCGCACCCGCTTGTCCCTGATCCCGGCCGACGCCGCCGCGGCGGCGTCGCGGGTGACCGAACTTGTCGACAAAGCGCTAGCCGGCCTGGCCTGACCCAAAAGCAGCCCCGCCCTCTCCGCA
>Ga0307515_10023696_pt1 | contig 10739 bp, 10 predicted proteins | sample 17_EM_MG_FD_194513 | JGI IMG/M metagenome (GOLD analysis project Ga0307515, IMG submission 194513) | Populus trichocarpa ectomycorrhiza microbial communities from riparian zone in the Pacific Northwest, United States - 17_EM | ecosystem: Host-associated > Plants > Roots > Unclassified | place...
CTTAAAGTAGCAATTAGTATTATCCCATCATAGTAGAACTCTCCATGTGAGTGTGTTTGGCCCGCTAATCAAGCAAGCGTGTTAACATGCACCCACCCCCATGTGCCTTTAGGTCCCCCCCCCCCCCTCCCCTAAAATTAGCACAAGCAACCATGCTGCCCATATTACACTACCATCTGTCATGATCTCATTTGTTTTGTGCTGCATAATGTCTACATTTTTTTGTATATCAAGGGCGGCTTGCATTTTATATATTCCGAGGCTTCTTTTGTCGTGATGCATGCTTTCTGTTACTATATATTTAACTTGGTAGTCTCAAACCCTTTGTCTTCCCTTTTGAGTTAATCTGTTGCGAGAAAGTAAGAAGTCAGCAAACATGATCAAGCTGAGGTCAAAGAGGTTTTGCAGAGGCAGCTTTAAACTTGGTGGTAATGGTGGCGGTGGAGGCAACACTGCTGTCAAAGGAAATGAAAGAGGGTCCTGTGGAGGCACTAATAATGGTGAAATCAAATGGGAGCTTAGGCCTGGTGGCATGCTTGTTCAAAAGAGAGAAAGTGGAGAGAGTGTTGGAGAGTTAATCACAGTGAGGGTCTCAACTGTTTCACAATGGCATGACATCTCCATTGAAGCAACTTCAACCTTCGGTAAGCTATATATATCTCAATTATGTATATCTTAAGTCTTAACTAACATCAAAAGACGAGGCCTCCCTCTCCTATATTCACCAATGTATATATATGTTCATCAATTATCAATCTACAAGGGGATTAATCTAGATATTTTTAATTCATCAGAGGAATTGAAGATGGTATTGTCATTGGTAACTAGCTTGGAGCCAAAAGAACAAAGGCTACTGTTCAAAGGAAAGGAGAGAGACAACAGTGAATACTTACACATGGTTGGGGTTAGAGACAAGGACAAGGTGCTCTTGTTGGAAGATCCAGCTATCAAGGAAAGGAAGCTTCATGGCTTGGCAGGAGGCCAAGCCATTGGGACTCCTTGTCGTACCATAAGTGTATAATGTTATTAATCATTGTGCTGCTAACCACTACAAAGCATGTTATTGATCTTCGTGCTGCTAACCACCAAAAGAATAGCCACAAGTAATTTGGTGATGGCTTTCTCTTCAGTTCTTGGTTAGAGTAGTGAGTGACTTAATTAATCAAGGATTAATTGTATTATTGTGAATTTAACATGTGGAAGCTGATGCATATCCGAGTCATTTTGCAAAGCTTACTGTGTTTATAAAACTGTTGGTTTTTTCAGTTCATTATTATAATGATGTTCGTCTCTTTCAATAATTCATGTAATTATCCAGGCGTGCACACGAACAAAGATATATATATATGTTGATGGAGTAAAAAGCAAAATGTGGGTCATAAAAGTAAGGACAGTTCAGTGACAAAGCGCTGGCAGTTTTGTTGTTTCCCAAGCTAGAATGCTTAAGCCGAAAGGAAGGATTAGTCATCAATCCTTGAATGAACAAAATATTGGTCTGAGGCTCATAATGCTTAGAAGTGTTGTGATAAAAATATTGGTCTAATGCTCATAATGACCGGATTTTCATCCCTTTCGTGCTGGAAAAGGAAAATGAGAAAACATTAAGAAAAAGGAGGCAGGCCTGGACAGCCCAGGCATGCGCTTGTAGGCTAGGCCCATTCAACTAATTAAAAAAAAAATTAATCCAAAGGGCAAACCCTAAACACGTAAGGTGTGCCCCTATTTCTGACAGACATGGACAGTGACAAAACCTTAGGTGTGCTAGGAATTGGATGAGTTTTAATTAAAATAATGTTATTTTAAAATAATAAGTTAAAATAATATGATTTTGAAGAAGAAAATTATAAAAAAGAAATCAAACCAGCTAATTTTGATAGGTTTCTAGGTGGACTTGTTGAGTCGATCAAGTCTATTCTAAGTTTAATTTTTTGAAATTCTAACTCGATCAAACATGTTCTATATCAACCTAGATAAAGGACTAAATCAACTAGATTCTGAGTCGACCCATCAAACTAGACTGAATTTAAACACCACATATATTGCAAGAATCTCAACCTCATTTTGATCTTCATACAACAACTTTTGATGTCTTCTTTTGTTAAATTAGTCATTGTTCTCTTGTTAAATGTTAATTTCCATCCATGGTGGGTGTGTTATTAAAGGTTTTTTATTTATTTTTTTTATGGTTCAGGTTATTGGGTAGCTCAAGGTGAGAATTGCTTGATTGTTTTGTTTGTCTCTTTTTGAAAAAGGTGTCTCAACGTTGTTTTAAGTAAATATCAAATTATTTTCAAAAGCAAATTCAATTTTTGAAGATTATTTTGGTAAAAAGAATTTCTTTTAGAAAACTTGTTTGCTCGCAAAATTTTGGACAGAGTCATAATATCAGTTATGAATGTTAATTCTATGAGTCTAAAAAAGATTGGGATTGCCTCCTAGCATATTGCATGTCATATCAGTGTATATTATGGCAAGAATATCAACAATATATGGCAACCAAATTGTAACAGAAAATCTTGTATTTATTATGGACTACAAATCAGGGATTAGAGATAGTAAATTAGGGATTATTACATGTATTTAGAGGACAAAATTCCTCCTTCCAAAAGGGAATGAAAGACGGAACAATTTTACATTGAAATTTGATATTTGTAACATGGTATCAGAGCCAATTATTCTGATCTAGACCTTTTTTCTTCTCTTCAATTTACAGACTGAATTCGTCAGTATTTGGTGATTTTTTTTTGTTCTTAGGATGTCTGGAGAGGCTTTTCTTACTCGATTCAATGGCAAAAACTATGCCAGTTGGGAGTTTCAGTTTCACATGTTTATTAAAGGGAAGGAATTATAGGGGCATCTCGATGGATCTTCACCAGTACCAACCGATCCACAGGAGCTGAGTATATGGACTACCAAGGATGCAAAAATTGTCTCTTGGATACTAGGGTCTGTTGAACCCCATATGATCAACAATCTTTGACTACTTCCGACGCATCTATTCCCAAAACAATTCGGCTCAAAAATTTCAAGTCGAAATGGGTATTGCCAATTACAAACAAGGTAATCTCTCAATTGAACAATTATATGCTGGATTTCTAAACCTATAGAGTGAATATACTGGCATAATTTACTCTAAAATACCGAAGGAGAGTTTAGAAGCATTATACCTTGTTCATGCCGAGAGCTAGAGGGACCAGTTCTTGATGAAGCTCCAACCAGAATTTGAGGCCGTGAGAGCTAGCTTGATTAACCGAAGTCCAGTACCCACTTTGGATGAATGTTTGGGGGAACTGTTACGGGAAGAACAACGACTCGCTACTCAACACGAGTTGACTCAGGACACTATCACAGAGATGAATGTGGCTTACATGGCTCAAAGAAGGGGACGACAGAGGGGTGTGAGTGTGCAGTGTTTTAATTGCAAAGAATTAGGGCACATTGCCAGAAATTGTAGCAAGAAATTCTGTAATTATTGTAAGAAAGAGGGGCATGTAATCAAGGAATGTCATCTGCGACCACAGAATCGACAAGGGTTTACTGTGCATTCGAAATTGGGGGTTGCTTATATGGCTGCCGCTGCCGTGTCCTCACCGTCAGCACCAGAATCTTCATCGTCGGTGAGCTCTTCGTCGAGCACTCTCACTCCTGAGATGGTGCAGCAGATGATAATATCTGCCTTCTCTGCACTCGGGATTTCGGGTAAGAAAAATAAACTTAACTTTCCTTTGGATTCGGCACATAATAAACAATGGTTAATGGATTCGGTAGTATCGAATCACATGACCAGCAGTGAAAATGGGTTGTATAATGTGCAAAAATACATGGGTAATCAGCATATACAGGTAGTAAATGGTGATAATCTGCCGATTTTGTCGATTGGTAATTTGGGGTCTTATTTCAAAAATATTTTTGTGTCACTAAAATTATCCACAAGTTTACTCTCTGTTGGTCAAATGGTAGAAAATAACTGTGAAATTCACTTTGATCGTCATGGTTGTTGTGTGCAGGATTAAGTGTCGGGGAAGGTGATCGCAAAGGGGCCTAAAGTGGGACATTTATTTCCAATACAATTTTCTATTCCTAGTATTAATTCTTGTGCTTATTCTACTGTCATTAATAATCCTCATTTTTGGCATAAGAAATTGGGGCATCCCAATTCTAATGTATCATTTCCTTCACATGGTAGTCGTGCTTCTAAATGTTTTGAAATTATTTATACTGATGTATGGGGTGTAAGCCCTGTTATCTCTCATGCTCAGTATAAATATTTTGTCACATTTATTGATGATTTCAGTCGTTTCACTTAGATATATTTTCTCTGATCTAAGGCTGATGTATTCTCAACTTTTCAGGCTTTCGTTGTATTTGTTGAAAATCAATTATCTGCTCATATTAAAATACTTCGTTCTGACTCCGGGGGGAATATGTGTCCAAAGAATTTCAGGAATATCCCAAAAACAAAGGGATTCTCTCTCAAAGATCTTGTCCTTACACTCCTCAACAAAATGGAGTTGCTGAGCGTAAGAATCGTCATCTTTTAGATGTTGTTCGCACCTTATTAATTGATTCTTCAGTACCTACTCGATTTTGGGTAGAAGCCCTGTCAACAGCCGTTCATCTAATTAATCGTTTGCCTTCTCAAGTTCTAAACTTTGCATCTCCATACTCTATTTTATTTGGTGTTATTCCTGAATATGATTCTCTCCATGTTTTTGGGTGTGTTTGTTTTGTTCACTTACCATTTACTGAACGTAATAAACTTTCAGCTCAAGCTGCTCGTTGTGCTTTTCTAGGATACATTAATTCTCATAAAGGGTTTGTGTGTTATGATGCAAATGCTCATAAAATTCGTATCTCTCGAAATGTGATTTTCTTTGAAAATCAGAATTTTTTCTCTTCTTGTCCCTCTACATAATCCACTGCTATCCAGCTTCCCACATTTGATTATGATAGTCCATTTTAAATCTTTGAACGTTTTAAGCCAGGATTTGTATATCAAAAACGTCATCCATCATCCATATTCGCCCCTTCCGGACACGGAACCAACATCTGATCATTCCCATCAACTAAGACGTTCAACTCGAGTTTCACGTGCCCCAAACAGGTATGGATACTCAACAACTACTATTGATAGTACTTTTGTGCCTAAGACTTATGCCCAGGCTTCTACCCAAGACTGTTGGCAACAGGTCATGAAAGAGGAACTTCAGGCTCTTCAGGATAATCACAGATGGGATATTGTTTCTTGTCCTACCGGAATTAAACTTATTGGTTGCAAATGGGTATACACTATTAAATTCCAACCTGATGGATCCGTGGAACGATATAAAGCACAGTTGGTGGCTCTTGGAAATTGTCAGGCATATGGTATTAATTATGAGGAGACATTTGCACCTGTTGCTAAAATGACTACCATACGAACCATTATGGCAATTGCTGCTTCCAAGAGATGGTCACTTCGTCAAATGGATGTAAAAAATGCATTTTTACATGAAGACCTGAAAGAGAATATTTATATGACTCCTCTTCCTGGTATGTTTACTCACCCATCTGATAAAGTCTGCTGGTTGAAACGGTCGTTGTATGGTCTATAATAGGCACCCCGGGCATGGTTTGAAAAATTTCACACTACTCTTCTGAAACTTAAATTTATTCAAAGCCAATATGATTCCTCTCTGTTTCTTCAACAAACTACTACTGATATTATTGCTCTTCTGGTATATGTGGATGATATTATCATTACAGGATCTGATATTCCACTCATTGAGGATTTACAATGTTCTCTTAACAGTGAATTTCATATGAAGGATTTGGGATACCTTCAATATTTCCTTAGTCTAGAGGTGCACTCTATGTCCAATGGGATTTTTCTACATCAACACAAATACACCCAAAGAGATTATTCTCTTGGGCGGTCTTGAATCAGGGAATAGGGTTCTTACACCTCTCGAGATTAATTTAAAACTTTGTCAAAATGATGGTGACCTGTTACCTGATCCTTTCATATACAGGCAATTGGTGGGCAGCTTGAATTATCTAACCATTACTCGGCCATATATTTCTTTTGCAGTACAACAAGTCAGTCAGTTTTTACAGGCTCCTCGTTAACCTCATTTAGCTGCTGTCCGAAGAATTCTTTGTTATCTTAAAGGCACATCTGGGTGAGGATTATTTTTTCCTGCTGATAATTCATTACAATTAACAGGTTATAGTGATGTAGATTGGGCAGGGTGCATGGATACACGGTCTGTTAATGGGTGGTGTATGTTTCTTGGAAATGCTTTAATTTCATGGAAAAGCAAAAAGCAAGACTGAATCTCAAAATCTTCCACAGAATTTGAGTATCGAGCTATGTCCTCTGCATGTTCTGAAATTGTGTGGCTCTAGGGTTTGCTACGTGAACTTGGTTTTCCTCAGCACACTCCTACACCTCTTCATGTTGATAACACAAGTGCTATTCAGATTGCTACTAATCCTGTGTTTCATGAACGCACCAAACATATTGAAGTTGATTGTCACTATATTCGTGAAGCTCTTGATCATAATATTCTTACACTACCTCATATTTCCACCGAGCATCAGACAGCTGATGTCTTTACGAAGGCCTTGTCTCGGCCTCGACATCAACTCATGATTGACAAATTGATGCTTCTTGATCGGCCAGCATCAATTTGAGGGCGGGTGTCGGTGTATATTATGGCAAGAATATCAATAATATCAATAATATATGGCAACCAAATTGTAACAGAAAATCTTGTATTTATTATGGACTACAAATAAGGGATTAGAGACAGTAAATTAGGGATTATTACATGTATTTAGAGGACGGAATTCCTCCTTCCGAAAGGGAATGAAAGACAGAACAATTTTACATTGAAATTTGATATTTGTAACATGTCACACGTTGAGGTTTGACTATTTTTATCATTTATCTAATCATGAACAATAATAAAATGCCAAGTATTACTTTCATAAAAACATTTTTTGATTCCAAAACAACAAAGAGATAAATAAAAGGCATATTTCCTTAAAATTATGTGATGTGATCCCAATACATATAGAAAATATACTTATAGAATAACAAATTTTTATAACAAAAGAATTGACAATGCAACACTCCTTGTTAGGTTGAATTTCCAGCAATATATATGTCTCATCAGCATTTACTAGCCACTTGGTATGCTAAAGATAGTCTGGTGACAATATGATTTATACCATTATCATTCACCAATTAAACTTGTCTTATTTTACTTCAATCGAGGGCCATATTCAAATTCATCTCCTGTCATGACTCTAGAGCTTATGGATGGACCTTTGATTTTTTTTCTACTTTGATAGCTTGTTCAATCCTTTCAACCACAATCACTAGATTAGTAAAGCGTTGAACTAAACTTTCAACTAAGCACTCAAAGTATAGTGTTTTAAAAGTGTTAAAGAGCATATTGATTATCTCCTTCTTTAATAGTGATAAATTCATATAAGTAATCACTTCACGTCACCTCTAGGCATATTCTTGGATAAAGTCATTGTTACCTTTTTTTTTATAGCTCGCAAGCTCGATCTGACAGAGGCAATATCCATTTTGAATTTATATTGCCCCGTGAAGGCTTCCACCAAATCCTTTAACATTCTAATTTTGGTATTGTCTAATCACATGTACCAACTTATATCTTAACCAAGTCAACGATGATCCATAATCTTGACAATGTCATCATCAAAATGTTTGTGTATTGTTGGTCGAACACGTTGTTACTTGTTTTTGTCTGGGTCTTCCTTGTCTTCATCGTAAAGTTTCAAGTAACTTACATTAAATATGGGATGAAGTTTCAACCTTTTATGTAAGATCAACCTATATGCAATAGCTCTCACCCTTTACTTGACTTTGAAAGGCCCATCATACTTTGGTATCAACACTTATTACGAATAACAATTGTCATATGGATGAATTTTTCGCTCAAACTTCCAAGCCCTAAATGACAGTTTAGTCCCATTAGACTAAGCCTTTCCTCACTCTTTTGCTCGTGTTTACCTACAACTACGTGTTTTACTTACCTGAGGAGGTTCCCACACTTTAACTTGTTGTAAGTCAGTAGAATTAACACAAGCAATAAGATAGAATAGTGCACAACATATACAGGAAAATTCTCAACCTGTATTATTATCTCAACAAAGGAAATACACACTACACAATGTGTGATATGCATAAAACCTTTATGCTACGCAGCTAAGACTTTATAACCTATTATTTATAGAAAAAATATATATGAATTACAAGGCAAAACTATCATCTCTATTTTTTATGACATAGTGGAGCACTTTCTCCCTCATGTTCTCCATGAACTTAGTGGTCTATTTTCAGTGTTTTTAAACCCGACCTGTTGATCGACCCGTCCCAAAGCCCGGATCAACCCTAATTTTTTTTATAAATCAAAATGACGTATTTTTGATAAAAATAAAATTAGTCAAGGGGTTGCAACTGAGTTTTTTGTTGGGTCACCCGGGTTTTTGAATGCTCTTATTTTTTTAAAACTCGACTCGGTTTCAGCCACGGGTCAGCCGGGTCCCGAATCGACCTGTCAGGCCAAGCTGGATTTCAAAACTATGGCTGTATTCATAGTAAGTGTTGGACAGTATCCCCATATATTCTTATGACCATAGTAGCTTATAAAGCACTCACCTATGCCCCACGTTCAGCAACCTATCCCTCCTGAGATGTCAATAACTTCCACAAATATATATATATATATATATATATATATAAATAAAGGAGGAATTCTATATATTTATTTGTAATTTAGTAATTTTATAGATTTGTTATTATTTAGGAAATTTTTTAAGAGTTTTTATTAATATTATTATTATTATATCTCCTACTCCCAATTCTGTATTAACTTGTTCTATTAAATAATATATTTATAAAAAAATATATAAAAGTTAAAAATTACACAAGTCTACAGAAGTGGTAAGATAATCACTTGGTAAAAAAACTGTACTATTGTCCAAAAAATCACTCAAAATGATTTTATATTATATTCACAGAAAAAGAAGCATTAATTTTCTTGATCAAACCAAGCTTCGAATTCTGGTGGAAAATTACAAACAGCACAGTAAAAGATTCAAACCGACTTTATTTTTTCCAATATTTTTATTTATTTTTGTCAACACATACAGATGATGAACAAACTAAAGCAAACACCGAGAACCAAATTAACCACAATTTATTTTCTATTCGGAAATTAACCATACTTCGAAGCCAACAAGAGATAAACACCCGTTTCTCTTGTTGAAGAATCACACCCATGCCTCACTCTCACTCTCAACCCTTTATTTCCTCAATCTCAATCACCTTCTTCTCTGGCTTCTTGACTTCCTGTTTAGGAACAGTCACTACAAGCACTCCATTATCCATAGACGCCTTTACTTCATCAGACTTTGCATTTCCTGGTAGCCTAAACCTCCTAAGGAACTTACCACGGCAACGCTCAACATGGTGCCACTTATCAGTTTTGTTATCCTCGCTAATTTCCTCATTTTTCCTGTCTCCGCTTATTTGAAGCACCTTCCCTTCATCTACCACTTCTACCGTCACTTCTTCTTTCTTTAGTCCTGGAAGATCGGATACGAATATATGAGCATCTGGGGTCTCTTTCCAATCTGTTGGGGTGTTAAGGACAGGACATTTGTTGATCATTGAAAGGAAGGGGTCAAAAATCTCATCAACACAAAGCTGGGAAATGAGTGACATGCTTGTTTGACAATGGTAAAATAGGAAAGTTCAAGAGACTTGGGGTATGAGAAAGTGTTTTTGAGTAAAAAATGTGTGGAGAAGGAGAATGAAGAGTGCGTGTATTTAAAGGGAAGTTGGATAGTTGTCTTGAACTTTCTTGCATCTTCTTCTGGCCGCTACGTAATTCTTGATTAAGATAAGATTTAAAGTGTTCTACGACATTCTGGAGCTTAACTTTTATTTAATTATTTTGTTGGGGTTAACTTTTCTTTTTCCCTCAAGGGAAAGCTTGATTATTCTTTTAATTTACAATTTTTTTTTCATTTTTTATTTGTACTATATATAATATTTTCTGGGCATTTCTAATAATATCAAGGCCCCGTTTGTTTGCTGGAAAGTAGTATTCTTTTGAAAAGTAAATTCCGGAAAAGTAAATTATTTTCTGATGTTTGGCAGTGTAATGGAAAATAAGTTGGAAAATATTTTCCAGTGTTTGGTTATGTCATGGAAAATGAGCTGGAAAATAACTTATTAATGTTTTATTTTTCTCAAGTTTATTAAAATAATAAGGAACCAATCTTACAAATTAAAAAGTTGAATGAGAATGAAATTGAAAAAAAAATAATTTCATAAATTATCTCAAATAAAATAAATAATAATCAAAATAATAGAGATCAAATCTAAAAATAAAAAAAATAAAAGATGAAGAAATTAAAATAATAATAATTAACATTTTATAAATTATTTCAAATAAAATAAGTAACAATCAAAAGAATGAGAATCAAATTTGATACATAAAACTTTCAATAAAAAAATGATAAGGGAAAATCAAATAACAATTATAAAAATGAGGACCAAAGTTAATATAAAAATTAAATTTTAAGAGATGAAATTGAAAAATAAATATTCAAAACAAAATATATATAGCAATCAAAAGTTTGAGGACCAAATTTGATATAATCAGCAAATAATATGATATTTCTAAATTTTTCACAACTTCCGGAAAGTGTTT
>Ga0307515_10023697_pt1 | contig 10739 bp, 4 predicted proteins | sample 17_EM_MG_FD_194513 | JGI IMG/M metagenome (GOLD analysis project Ga0307515, IMG submission 194513) | Populus trichocarpa ectomycorrhiza microbial communities from riparian zone in the Pacific Northwest, United States - 17_EM | ecosystem: Host-associated > Plants > Roots > Unclassified | place...
TCAAGGTGACCGTCAACAGCCAGCCGAGCTGCACCGTTGATGAAGTGCCGCTGCGGACCTATCTGTTCAACTATCAACCGGATGTGGATACGCAGTTACCGCGCCTGCAATCGGTCACGATGACCGGGCAGAAGGGTACGCCGGAGCAAGGCACGACGCTGCCAGTCGCGGCGTATTCCTATGGCTCCATCGTGGATCCGGCGACCGGCAAGATCACCTATCAATTGGCGCCACCGAACGCGGGACCACCCGTTGTCACCGGTGCGCACCACTACACGTTTGGCATCAGTTACACCACCGCGGTGGAATCTCCCGAGTTTCATCTTCCTGGTGATGTCCTGACCGATCTCTTCACTGGCCAACTTTTCATCGACTTAAATGGCGATGGTCGGCCCGACTTCATCGGTGATGGAGGCCAGTACCAGAACCATCCGAATGGTGATGCGACGCTCTTTGCCGGAGCACTGGGCATAGCCATCGATGTCAGGGACAAGATCCACTCTGCCATCATCGGGCCCCCTGCCAATGATCTTCTCAGGATACATCCATCTGTAAACGAAACATTGAGACAGCTCATCGACCTAAACGGCGACGGCCGCCTCGATGTCGTCGAAACAGCGGCTCTACCCGACACAGCGCACTGGATTATTCATCTCAACAAACCCGACCCTACGGATCCGAAGAAGAGTGTCTTCGTCGACATCACGATTCCGGTGACGCGCATGCGTGGTGCGCTCAACACCACTGGACTGTCGTTCAGCCGCGTTCCCTTGGCGAAGAGAACGACCGTACCGAGGACTTTTGCGCAAGACACTGGTAGCAAGCGCACCATCACGGAATTCGAGCTCAAGGACATCAACGGCGACGGCTATCCCGACTTTCTCTACAACGCCTCCTTCGTAAGGACCACCGGCTCACCGGGCGTAGAAGGCGAGATGATCGGCCCACGACATGTCAAGGCGCTGATCAACACGGCCGGGGTGCATCTGCAAGACGGTGTACATCTGTTTGCAGCTGAACCGATTACTCTGGATGACGGTGAGCTATTCGGCTGCGGCGTCGGCCGTTGGACGTCGGATCCCGGCAGCGCCGATGGTGAAATATTCAATGAAGTCTGTGCTTTCGAGGATGTGAACGGCGACGGAATCGCCGATCGTGTCAATTCGGTCCTCGAGAATGGCCAGGTTGTGGCCAAGGCGGCATTGGGCACTGGAGTGCCGGACCATCCGTACGCCACGAATGCGCTCATCAGGTTGCCGGGGCCGCTCGCGCGCACCGAGACCGACCTCTTAGCACTCAGACTAAACACCCTTATTCTCACCGTTCCCGCCGCGTGCCAGGCGGGCGCGGCGACTTTCGATCAGCACCGCACGCGGGCATTGAGAGATATCAATGGTGATGGCATTCCCGACTATGTCGTGGGTCAAGGGGGGGCGGTTGGGACAGCGCCCACGAGCTGGACGATCGCCATGGGAACCGGCACCGGCTTCACTGCGCCCGTCAATGTAGAGGGCCCCCTGGCACTCTCGCTGGAGCGAAGCGCTTGCAGAATGTCGCAAGCAGCAGGCGAAGTAGCCGCCACTCCCACCGGACTCTACGATATCGATGGCGATGGGCAGCCCGAGCTCGTCGACTGGATCCCCGGCAACGATCCGCACTGGAAAATCTATCAACTGAAAGCCCCCGTTGCTCAAACGGATGTGGGTCCGGTGGCCAGCGTGCCGGCGGCGGGGCGCTTGAGCACAATCGACAGTGGCTATGGCGCCGTCACGCGCATCGGCTACAAGTCGGCCAAGGAAGATCTGCAAAGCCTTCACCAAGTGCCCTTCCCGGAGATCGTCGTGGCGGCGGTGGCGACCACGGACAGCGGGCTCAACAAGCTAGTGTCGAGCACTCGCTATGCGTATGGCGGCTCGGAGTTGGTTTTCGATTCGGTGAGCGACCGCTTCGTGTTTCCGGGCTACCAGCGCACGGTGCGATCGCGCGGGACGGACGCTGCAAATCCACGTCAGGGCATCGCGACCCTCACCGATACCTACAAGCTCGAACCTTTTTCTGCCGGCGCCTTTTCGGATGCGGCCTCGCGCTTCAAGCGCTACCAGAGAGCAGGACGGGTCAGCGATGTGACGACGATCGCGGGCGACCTCGGCCAAGGCTCAGACCCCTGGGCGTTGCTGGGCACGAACATCGCGAATGACGCGCGGCGCATCTCGGGTGCGCACTACAACTATGAGGCACGACTGTTGGCCGCGGGGCTGCGTGCACCGGCGAGCAACGAAGTCTGCCTGGACATGATGCTGCCGTACGACTTTGCCGGCTCGCAAGCCAACTCATTGGCGGATGATCAGTGCACTCAAATCGGCTTTTCATTCCAAAAGGAGAGCACTGCCTGGCGCGGCGCGCCCTTTGTGGGGGATGCGTTTTCGTCGACCGCCACGGTGAAGACCAAAACCACCGTCCAGTCGGTCGATGATCTGGGTCGAATCCTGGAGCTGTCCCAGCTCAACGATCTGGTGCGCACCGAGGACGATCTGTGCGTGCACACCGTTTATGCCACGCCCACGGGCACGGACGAGCGCGTGCTCTCGGCTGTGGCCTCGCGCACGACGACCGCCGGGGACTGCGCGGCAGGGACTGCGACCACACTGGCAAGCGAGAGTTTGAGGTACGACGGGCTGTCTGCAAATCAGGTCGCGGACGGCTTCCTGACCGCGGCCACGGTGTCACGGCGAAGAACCGACAACGGTACTGTTATCAATGATTCACGAGGCAATAGCGACATCGGTCTCTTCGATGCCACCTACGATGCGTTGGGCAACCCGATCAGCGTCGGCACGAATCGCGAGGATGGCGCGAGCCGCACGGTGACCACGCAGTACGATCCATATGGCCTGGTGCCGGTGAGCGTAAAGATCGATGCGAGGAACGCCAGTGGCACAGCACTGCCGCCGCTCCTCACGAGCATCACGCGCGATCCGGTCACGCTGGATGTCACCAGCACGACGGACCCGAACGGCGCGAAAGCCGGCAACACCTTCGATGGGTTTGGCCGCGTGCGGCTCTCGACGGTTGCGCCCTCCGGGGGCGGTGCCTCCGGTGCGTTGTCCTCGATCAACTATCTGGGCTTTGCGATCGGGGAGAGCGGCGGGCGACAAATTGCGCAAAAGGTGTTCACCGATCCGGTGGCGCCTGAGAATGTCGCAACCGCTGCGGGGCGTACCGGGACGGTCTTTCTCGACAGATTGGGCCGTGAGGAGCGCACCGACGTGCAGTTGGGTGCGGACTACGCGAACCAGATCATGATTGTCGGCCAGCGCACCTACGACGTGCTCGGCCGGGTCCAGTTCCAGGCCGATCCGTTCCCCTCGAGTCAGAGTATTTCAACGGCCTACGGCACGACCTATCACTTCGACCCAGAAGGAACACCCGCGTGCTTCATCCGCGGCCGAGGACAGCAGGCAATGACTGCGGCGACCAATGAGGCCGAAGAGCGATATCCGACCTGCTATGTCCAGACGTTCGTCGACAACCAGGGAGTCGTGACTACCATGGACCCGGCGTCCTTGCTCAGCACAACGCCGGAGACCACTGCGAAATATGAGTCGACCTACAGCGCGATCGGCCAGTTGTTGAATCGCTCGACCTTGACGTGGGATGCCACCGCAAACGGAGGGGTCGGTCGCTTTCGTCCGAGTGAGTCGATGGACTTCACCTACGACCGGCTCGGCCATCTGATTCGCATCGGACGCTATCCCAATCCGAGGAATTCCGGCGCAACGAACCCGATCTCCTGGAAATACGACTCCCTGGGGCAAGTGTTGGAGCTGAGCGAGCCCGACAGCGCAACGCAGTTCCGCACCTACGACAACTGGGGTGAGCTCACGCAGGTGCAGTGGAGTGACACGACCACGTTGACTCCCACCGATCGCCGAACGGTGAGCCAGTACGATGCGCTGGGACGGACGATTCACTCGGAAGATCGCACCAACAACACGGTGGATGCCGAGACGGTCAATGATTATTTCTACGACCAGGCGGTGAATAACACCACCCCACCGGTGACGGCGACGAACGTATTAGGCCGCTTATCCAAAGCCATCTCGCCGAGCAGCACGCGGTCCTTCAGCTACGACGGCCTGGGCCGGATGAATGCGAGCGTGTTTATTGATAAGACCGACAACAACAAGGTGTATGTCGAGCAGCACGCCACGCACGGAGATGGCTCGCCCTCGGGGCTCGATTTCCTGTTGCCGGACACGCAGTTCACGAAGACCGAGCATGTCGATTACACGTACGACTCGGCGGGCCGTACGCGTTCCGTTGCTTATGCGGATGGCAGCATCACGCAACCGGTGTTTAGCGCATCGGGCGGCAGCGCCATCGATGTGTTCGGTCGCATCCGCCAGGCGCAGTATGGTGCGGCGACGTTTACAGCAAGTTATGCCGACCTCGGCCGACGCCTGATTAATAACGTGAAGGTCACCGCGGCTTCGGGGGCGACTCGCGAGATCGCGTTCCCAGCCCCTGCCGGGCAAGTCACGGCGTTCGATCCGTTGGGCCGCGAGCGCGGGCGGCGTGAAGTCATCAACGGAGATCCCAGCGCACCGACTGTCGCATTCTCCTACAACGTGTTCGGACAACTCGCGACGGCGACCCGCACTCCGGCCTCCACAGCGCTGCCGAACATCAGCTTTCAATATGACGCGCTGGGCAACATTGGCACCCTGGATGCCGCCACCGGCACGAGCGATGCGAGGCTCAGCTATCAATCCGCGGACCGCGACCGCATCTGTAGCATCGCCTACAGCACCGGCGCGCCGAATCCGACTTGCAACGTCAAGTATGACGGTGTGGGCAACATCAGAGAGATGCCGACGCGCTCCAATGGACTGCGCACGTTCAGCTACTTTGCCAACGGCCAGGTGAAGCGGGTGAGCGATGGCAACGGCAACGATGCCCAGTTCCGTTACGACGCCTTGGGGAGTCTGGAACGGCTCGATCTGACCAGCAACACCTCGCCCGATACGCGGCATGATCGGCACTTCGGTGGACTGATCTCGACGCGTGAGGAGATCGTGGGCGGTGTGAGGAAATCAGTGATTACCCGCTCGATCCCAGGCCCTGGCGTCGTTGCGACCCGGCATGGATCTGCAGCCTCCGCCCCCTGGACCTTCGCCTTCGGCGAGAGTCGCGGCAATCGCTTCTTCACCAACCAGGCCGGCGAGTTCGTACAGGACGTGGACTATCAGGCGTACGGTGAGCCGACATCGATCGGCGCGCAGCCGGGCTCGCCCACCTACAGCAGCGAGCAATGGAACGGCGGCGATGCGCTGGCGGCCCTGGGCCTCTCGCAACTCGGCGCACGACTATACGACCCGGTCATCGGCCGCTTCTTGAGTCGCGATCCGCTCATCATTCCGAGCACTTCGTCCAACACCAATCCGTATGCGTTCGCCCATAACGATCCGGTGAATCGGTCCGATCCGAGTGGGTTATGCGAGGACGGCAGCGACTGTCCCGACTTTCCAATTTGCCTTCCATTCTTCTGCGATGGTGGAGGTGGGGGTGGAGGTAATGGCGGCAGCGGCGGTGGACCAAAGCCACCCACCGAGCCCCAGGAGCCACCCCACCATGTTCCCAATCCGCCGTCCGGGGGAGGCCCTCCGGACAACAGTGACGACGACCATCGCGTTCCGCAAAGTCCGCCCCCTCCAAGTGGCAGCGGTGGCAGCAAGCCCGTTGGCGATCCGTTCGATCCTGGCTACGATGTATACGAAGACATCGCTGCTGAGATGTCAAAGTACCAGCCTCACCGAGAATTAGGGCTGCGCTCGTCTCTTGGCTGCGAGCAAGAAGACCTCCCTGTATGTTGGGCGACGGAAGCCTATATGGACTACCGTGCCAGCCAGAGCGACCTTGAGAAGGTTTCGGAAGTCGTTGAGATAGCGGGCGACGCGCTTGCTGGATTTACGGGAGGTCGCAACCGTGGTGTCCGAACGACTCAAGATTCGAGCCCGGGCGCCCAAGGCAGTCGCAATTTTACGGTACGCCGATTCCTTTCAAAAGACGAGTTACGCACAATCAAGCAAGGCGGACTCGTATTCGATCCAAGTAAGGGCAATGGAATTCCGACTACAACTCGAAATTTCACTCCAAGAAGTCAGGGCGAAGCAATGCGCCGAACCGGAGCGAATAATGCGACATACCAAGTGGACTTCGATGTGTCAGATCTCCCTAGAGGGCCAACCACTGTTACCAAATCTGGATTGCCGGAGTATCCCATCCGAGGAGATCTAACACCGGATCGGATAATCGATACTAGAAAGGTGCCCAAGTGAAGAAGATAGAAAAGCGCAAACACGTCGCAGACTTCAATCGCCGCGCGAAGGACGGGGATACAACGGTCACGGATCTACGTGATCTGGGGCGTTACATCTCTGTTAATCCCATGGCCGATGAGGACGATCTATTGCGTCAGTTGGGCATCAGTCGAGAATCCTGCACAAAAGTCGATCTCTATTGGCATTTTAAAGATGATGTGTGGTTCGTCCAGTTGCAGGGAAAGCTGTACTCGGATAGGTCAATAGGAATTTACGCCCGCATAGCCAGTAATGGTTATATGAATATTGTCGCGGCGCTAGTTGAGGAAGCAATCTCATCAGCCACGGTTGAGAAAACATTGAGGAGAATTTCATTGGCAGTAATATCTGTCGATCAACTGGATGAAGAACTGAGATTTATCGGAGAGTGAATAAGCGCGTGGCCAATGCTTCGCAGCGTTGGTATCTATTCCTGACAGAAGCGCCAATCGCCTGCCACGTAGCGGGCCGGCATGTCATCTTGGCCCGCCGGACTTCGACTTAGTCAGCGGGGCCGCGTAGCGGGTGTGTTGGCAATAGCGTGTCCGATAGCTGTCTTGCGGTGTCATGGCGCTGCGAATCGGACTCGAGCGAGCTTGCGTCCGCAGAATGCACTGACGAGCGTCGGTCGTCGCCGCATGGAGTGCAATCGAGCTCGCACAGCGTATTTGACGAGTGCGGCGTCTAGCAGATGCACTTGGGTTGGAGGCTCAGGGTTGGGCACCCTAAGTAAGCGAGTTCAAGGGATGGCCGCAGCCGTATGGATTGCCTGATTTCGCGCTCGGCACAGTGCGGTTGTTCATGTGCGTCGGCGCGAAGGTCGATACCCGCTACAGATCTTATCGCCCTTCGCATCACCGTGCGCTCCGAAGTCATACTGAGCAAAGAAGACGGGCTGCCCGACACATGTGCACTCAACTTCGATAACGTGCAGACCGTTCCGAAGAGCAATCTCGGCGCACGCTTTGCGCACCTGTCGGCGAGGAAGATGCGAGAAGCTGCCGCCGCCATTGCTTTCGCGTTCGGATTCGACGATGGCTGAGAAATTCTCGGCCACGCGGACGGATTATTGAGCACAAGATTCTGTACACCGTTGTGGTTCGAGCGACGCTCCGCCCATCAGGCGATTGAGCAGTAGCCGGGCTTTGTCCCAGTCGCGCAGTACCGTTCGCTCGGAGACATTCCACAACTCTGCGATGTCGCAAAAGGATAGGCCGCAAAAGAATTTCAGGTCCACGCATTCCGCGAGCCGTGGCTCCCGGATCGCCAAGGTATCCAGCGCCTCGCGCAGTCCTTCAATCTCAAGGTCGCTCTGCGCGCTCACCTCCAGATCCTCGGAGAGGGAGACGATCTTGAATTTGTGCCCGCGCTTTAGCGCTTTGCCGCAGCGAAGGTAGTCGATGACGAGCCCGCGCATGGCCCGAGACGCGTAGGTCATGAAGCGCCGCTGGTCCGCCAGCACGGCAGACTTGCGCAGCGAGACATTCAGGAAAGTCTCATGCAGCAATGTCGTCGGGCTCAACTTGATAGAGATGTTGCGACGCAGCTCGCGTGTGGCCATGCGATGCAGCTCATCATAAAGCAGAGAAAAATAATGATCACCGATGCGGCTGTCGCTCTTAACCATACGTGCCCCCAACCTTTCTTCTTGATCCCTTAGTGAGTACCTTAGTCTGGATTTCCGGATCGATGGATGCGAATCCGTGAGGCATGTACCGCACGCGCACGAATGCGATTTCAAACGATGCGCGCTCCGAAAGAGATGAGGTGACGGCGGCATGCATAGCTTGGTGTAAATTAATATCGAAATTGGACGCGGACACCCGACATGTCATCTTTCGCTGCTGGATATCGATTTATCTACGATGGCGAAAGACATAGGAAGTTGCCGCATATGGCGGCAAGCGTTTCGGTGCGCGGAATGTGGGACATTCCGCTGTTGTACACACTACGGTGCTTTCGGCCGGTGCTCCCCCGGCCATCTCGACGCTCTCAGCCATCGCGCCGGCAAGCGTGCTGTTACTGTCAGGCGCCACTCTGTGAGCGGCGCTTGCGAAACTTAGCCAGATATCCGTTGCAATCCAGATGCATCTCCTAGAACTTGCGCGTTCTTTGCCCGCGACGAATTCAGTTTGTTTCGTTTATCCTGTGTCTCATGACTATCCCCATTTCGGCTACCTGCCTTCCTTCACAGCGATCACTATTCGACGTACCGCGACATGTGGCGTACTTCAATTGCGCTTATAACTCGCCACAACTCAACGTAGCGCGCGAGCGGTTGCTGGCCAGCGTGGTGCGCAAGAGTTACCCGTGGGAACGCACGGTAGGTGATTTCTTCGCTGACGCCGAGTCGATACGTGATCTTGCAGCATCCGTGTTCGGAGGCGAGGCGGAAGGCTATGCCATTGTGCCTGCCGCGAGTTATGGACTAAGCACAGCCGCGCGCGCCTTGCAGGCGAAGCTGGCGCCACGCGATCGCATCTTAGTGTTGGATGAAGAGTTCCCAAGCAACTACTATCCCTGGCTGCGCATCGCAGGTGAGACCGGGGCCGTTGTCGAGGTGGTCCCTAAACCGACCAATGGCGACTGGACGCAGGCGCTACTCGCGCGGTTGGGGAGGGACGTGCGGGCAGTCTCCGTAGTCCACTGTCACTGGACTAACGGTGCCTACGTAGACCTAACGGCTATCGGTCGCGCCTGTCGAGATATCCGTGCGGCTCTGGTGGTCGACGCCACCCAGTCCTTCGGTGCGATGCCGCTGTCGCTTTCCGAAGTGCAGCCTGCTTTCCTGATCGCTGCCGGCTATAAATGGCTGCTTTGCCCCTATGGCGTAGGTCTCTTGTATGTGGACGAGGAGTGGCGCGACAGCCGGCCACTGGAAGAGACTTGGCTTGCGCGCCGTGGCGCGGAGAATTTTTCGGAATTGACGAAGTATGTAGATGCTTATCTGCCCGGAGCACGGCGTTTCGATGTGGGCGAAAAATGTACAACCAACTTGCCCGCAGCCGTTGCCGCACTCGAACAGATTGGTTCATGGACGGTGGAGCGCATTGCGCTATCGCTGCGCGCGATCAACAGACAGATTGCGGCTTTCTTAGAAGCGTTGGACTTTCAATTGCCGAGAGCCGAGATGCGCTGCCCGCACATGATTGGGTCTCTTCTCCCGCCGTCCTATAGCGGTGACTTTGTTGGCGCTTTGCGAGCAAGAAATATCTTCGTTAGCCAGCGCGGCAACGCGGTGCGTTTCGCACCGCATTTGCACATCGATGACGAGGATCTTGCGCGCCTATTTCAGTCGATTGAGGACGTTGTCCGGCAGGGCACGCAATGATTTTGCAGCTCGACCTATTCGCCATAGCTCACAAGGCGTGTTTGCTTAGAGCAGAACTTCACCGCGCAGCACCGGTACACACCGTCCACCCACCGTGGCACGGATTCCGTGCTCCGTTCGTCTCGCTGTAAGATTTAGGAGACTAGGGCGGCCCATCTCCACGCCCTGAATGACATCAAAACTGCACTGCGCGTCAGTGGTTAACGAAAGTAGCAAAGCGGCCAATGGGGCGTTGGCGCTTCCAGTTGCCGGATCCTCGAAAGTTCCTGCCAATGGAGCAAACATGCGCGCGCGCAGCCGTGTTTGTTCTCGGGCATAGAGATGCAGGGATAGCCGCCCATTCAAATTCGGCCGCGCGGCCGATGCGTCTCGGAATGCCTGTATATTAGGTACCGCGCGACGTAGTGCGATGTCGGTCACCTCCGCAATGACATAGGGATTGCCGACTGACGCGAGAATGGGTGGATGCCTTGTGACAATGACATCGTCAGCATCAAGTCCAGCGCATGCGGCAACGGTCTCGGCCGGAAATTCGGGACCTGTCGATAGAGGCTGAGGAGCCTCCAGCACACCGCCGATCGCGTTTCCGGCTGAGTCTCTCTGAATTTCCACTCTGACGATCCCGGCGGGAACTTCCAGAAGCAGTACGCCGCCTTCATCCCGACCCTGTTGTGCAAGCACATAGCCGGTCCCGATACTTGGATGACCGGCGAACGGCATCTCGGATGTGCGGTTGAAAATCCTGACGCGGGCGGTATGGCCGCGCTGCTCAGGCGGAAGCACGAAGGTTGTCTCGCTGAGATTGAACTCAGCAGCTAGCGCTTGCATGTCGTCGACTGACAGTCCTGCTGCATCGGGGAGCACGGCCAGCGGATTACCTCCGAAGCGACGATCGGTGAAAACGTCTACGGTTACGAAAGGGTAAGTCGGCATATGGTTACTGTTCGTCCGTTGAGCAGTTGGGCCCTGTTGAAACACAGAAACATCCTGACAGGAATTCGTCGGTTGGCAAAGTACCGGAATGAAATTTTCTGATCTCTACCGTGTTT
>Ga0307515_10023698_pt1 | contig 10739 bp, 3 predicted proteins | sample 17_EM_MG_FD_194513 | JGI IMG/M metagenome (GOLD analysis project Ga0307515, IMG submission 194513) | Populus trichocarpa ectomycorrhiza microbial communities from riparian zone in the Pacific Northwest, United States - 17_EM | ecosystem: Host-associated > Plants > Roots > Unclassified | place...
ACGTATTAGTCTCCCCTTTTATCTTGTTGCCTACACCTTTCTCATGTATATATACCACTTAATTTCCATAGATTTACAATTAAGTCGCTCACTCAATTCTCCCACACTGCACTGTTACATAGACGCTTAGTGCAGAACTAAGAGTTGCTGGCTAGAGTAGGAAGCTGGTAAGAAAGCCCTTATTATATATGTAAAAAAGCTACTAAGTATATATAAGGCTCGTAGAGTAACTCTTAAGCAAAGCTAGAAAGACTGTAACTTATACTAGGCCTATATCTTATAGTTTACCGTTAGGTAGCTAGTGTTTATAGATAAATCTAGAGCTAATTTAAAGATTGGTATATAAAAGACGTCTTAGTTACCTATAGAAGTTGCATATATTTTATATATACCGTATAACTATAGTAAGTAAAGAGTTAATATACTGCCTGCCTACACCGTTAAAGGTATGCTAGTATTATTAGTATATAGCGGCTTAACAAATATAGAGGGCTATAACTATTGGATTAAATACTTTCTTTTACCTTACTACAATCCTTATCTAGTACTAAGATTGGTAGTTATTATGGATAATATAAGCTTCTATTACTTACCGTATATTACTACTCTCTTTAAGAGAGTAGGGGTAAAGCTTATATACTTACCTATATACTTACCCGATTTAAATCCAATTAAGGAGTTTTTTTTAGTAAGCTAAAGGAGTTTATTTAGCGACACTTTGTTTCTTAAAAAAAGGCGCTAAAGTAATAAGGTAATAGCTTTAGAAGCTTTCTAAACTAGTATATAAAGGTAGTAGAAGGCAAAGGTAAGAGCGCAAGAGCCTATTTCCGCTATGGCGGTTATATTAATAGGGAGGAGTAAGATTTTATTATATAGTAAGGTGTCTTTACTATATAAAGCTTAGTATAGCTACTATAAGGGATATTATTGCGGGTTGCCCTTAGGACAACCCCCAGACGCCCCTTGGATGGTCGCCGGTTATATACTAAAGGCACGTGCCCATAGTATATAGTCTCTACGATCCCCAAAGCCTTACCTCCTTAAGGATTCGTCTCTCTTACCAATCTATCCTATTCCACAATCGTGTCCTTATAGCCCCCTATTTATAAAGTCCCCTTACAGCTACTTTATAATATACGATTTATATAAGGATAACTAGTAAAGTGTATATTATAATAGGTGCCTATAAGTAGGCGTAGGCTTAAGTTAAAAAATATACTACTAATTAAATATAAGGCTCTTAAAGTTACTACCGTCTACGCCTCTTAAAGCTCTCCACTTCTTAATATCTATTTATAATCTCTTAGAAATTGCCTCTAGAATACCTACCTTAATTATTACCTTAATCGGCGTCTTTCTTTACTTATCTGGCTTCTGCTTTTAAATCGTTTTTAAATCCCACCGCTTCTTAAATGCTACTTAATATACAGCCTTAATATCTTCCTGCTGGTCCTCTAAGTCTTACACTGCCTGCTTATACTATTTAAAATACTCCTATAAATTAGCAAGTTAATTAAGGCCTTAAGCGCGTAGTAAAGGAGCAATTAACGATAACTTTAAGCTTAAGAGAGAGACTGCTAGAGGTGTAGATAGGCGCCTATTGTAACTACTAGGGTTAATATAGAATTAATTAACTATGCCTAGAGTACTAGGTATAGAGGCCTTAGTAGTAAGCTCTCCTTTCTTTTTACTACTTGTCCTCCTATTAAAAAGCTTCTATATTAACCTAACGGAAGGAGTATATTTAGTAGTAAGGCCCTTATCTATCGCCTAAGCCCACTCCTTTACGTCCTCTTATATAAGCCTATAGTTGACTTACTAATACACTTAGCACTAGTTACTACCGTAGTTTTTATAACGTTACTACCTTTAAGATATCTTTATAAAGCTCATTATAGGGACTATAGAGAAAGCCGTAAGGTTATTAGCTATATACTATAGCATAGCTAGTAGAGAGCTCTATAAGGATTTAAGGGCCAATTATAAAGCTAATTACGTTATTATAGAAGAGCGACTAGAGGGATAAGGAGCTTACTATCCTATAGTTTTAATATATTTAAAAGCGAGCTTAACTTTAAGCTTCTTAATTACGTTACTAGGGCAATTATAATAGGCTCTTGCTAGCCTTATAAGCTTACTCTTAAAATTAAGCCAATCTATTATATAGCTAGGGTTAAATTAAAAGGTAGCTTTAGAGGAGCCTTTTAATCGCCCAGGAACCTTTATAATACTATTACACCTATTACTTATAAAAGTACGGCTAGTGTACTTCTACTATAGAGCCCTATTAACCTTAGGAAGAACTTTATAGTTATATATAACTAAGAGGCAAAGGCGAGCCCTAGGAAATGTATAAGCTAGGAAACTATTTAAGCAATTTAGCTTCTTAATCTTAGCTATTACCAAGAGGCGATATTTAAAGAGGGAACCTCCTTTAGTATTACGGCTTATACAAATACCTCTAAACCAAAGCTTGTAGAATGCTGTATTACAAAGATACTAAGCTAAAGAGAAGGAAAAGGGGTTACTAGGACCAATGTAAACAAATATATAGGGTAAGCCGCTAAGGCGCTAGCTTTAAGCGGGCCAATCGTAGATTAGCAGAATATAGTAGGATTTAGTAGGTAACGTACAATAGCGCCGTTACATTACCCCCCTCTTTAAAAGAAAGCCTACCTTTAGGCTTAGTTAGAAATAGGGTAGTACTAGGCTTATAAAACGTAGGATTATAAAATATAAGATAAGAAGAAAAAGGGATATAAGTGCGTTCGGACTAAGTATAAAAAGGCGATTATAGGTTAAGTGAAAGCACTAGGCTAGAAAGAGTAGCCGCTAAAAGTCTTAGTATAAATCTAACTAATTAGATAACTTTAACCAGTAGTTAAAGTTCCTAGACATCTAAAATTTTACGGTATTAGTAGAAAACGGCAGAATATGGTAGAATTTAGCAGACAGCTGTCTTAGGGCTTTAGGGCGTTCTTATCCCTATACTCCTCCGGTAACTTATCGTCTTTATTATACTAGCATTCTATCTACTCGTCTAGGTACTTTAGGGGTTTAGGTGTGTTAAGGTATTAGTTATAAAACCTTTTAAGCTTCTAGGGGCAGCCTATAAAGTTCTATATAGGGTACTAAGTTAGGTCCAGGTTATAGCCCTTTTATTAGATACGGTATTTTAATATTCCCTATACTATCTTATAGGCTAGTATTTTATTAACTTCCTATTTATTATTACCGTTTACTTAAATTAGTAGGGGAGGCTTATTCTTTTATCTAGGTAATAGGTTGTTTATAGCTTTTTATAGCTTATCTAGTAAGAAAATAGGGTGCACCCTAATTAAGTCTAGGAGCCTTACCTTATATAAGTTACCTATCTTCTTAAGGACCTTATATAGCCCTGCTATCTAGTAGTCCAGCTTATAGCTAGGTCGTTTAGTTTTCTAATTCCTTATTATAACCTAGACTATATTACCAGGGGTAAAGTTAGGCTCTTAACGGTATTTATTCGCCTACTATTTTATTAATCTTTAGGCTTTTTCTAGGTTCTTATAGGCTACCATCTAGGCTTCCTCTAAGCGTTTAGCGTACTATTAGGCCTTACTATATAATAGCTTTTCTTATATAGTTTAGGGTCCCTCTAGCCTTTTTTAGTTAAAGCTTATATAGGGTAAGTATCCTATTTCTAGCTAAATTGGGGCGAACCCTATAGAGTTATAGGGTAGGGTTGCTTAGGTATAGTCTATTAAGGGTAGTAGTTTAAACTAGTTGTCCTAGAAGTAGTTAATAAAGGGCCTAAGCCTCTAGTCCAGGTACTAATTTATAATCTCCGTCTAACCGTCTATCTAGGGGTAGTAAGCTATAGAAAGCTTTAGCTTAATATCTAAGATCCAGGTAAACTTATTCTAAAAAGCTAATATTAACTATAGCCTATAATTAGACATAATAGTATCTAGTAGTCCGTAAATTTGGTAGATATAGTAGATATATAGCCGGGCTACCTCTTTAGTATTAATGTTCTTATAATAGGGAATTAAAAACAGGCGTTTGCTAAAGCGGTTAACTATAACTATATTATATCCGTTACGGTCTATAGAGATATACTACTAAGAGCGCTCTAATATTAGGAGTAGCTTAAGTAGTTTTAGGGTTTTATCTTATGGGGTTATAGCTCTCCGGCAGTCCTTATAGTTCCATATATATTAATTAATATCCATAACTATTTTTAGCTAATAGTAGCAGTAGTTAATAATTTTACAGGTCTTATTTTTATCGGGGTATACTATAGAGACTTAGTAATAGGCTTCGCGGATTAGTTCTATCCGTAGATTATTAATATTAGAGACTATAAGCCGCTCCTAGTATAGGAGCAATCCTTCCTCTATTTTAAAATTGGGGTTTCCTTTTACGGCTTAATCGCGGAGGGCCCTTAGGGCGTTAGCCGTGCGGTTTATAGTTAGGAGGCGGTTAATTAGCCCTATTAGTTCGTCTAAAAACTCCTTTATTAGTACTAGCTTATTCTACTAGGAGTCTAGCTCCTTAAGGATCTATAGGTTAAGCTGTTCTAAATAGAGGAGGGCGTGCGTCTAATATTAGGTCTTTAGCTTATTCTAGGGTCCTATATCTTATTCTCTTTAGGTTAAGGTATTAGCCTTAAAGTTTTACTTACTAGAATAATATATTGTGGTGGGGTAAATTGGCCTACTAGATTTAATATCTAGATTAGGCATAGTCTAGGGAGTGTATAGGCCTTCTGTAGATATATAGATTAGTCCATAGCCCTAAAGTCTTTAATAACTTAGACAGGCATAACAGACATATAGAATACACTCTTTTCTTCTCTTCTTACTAACTATTTTCCTACTAACTTCCACTAACTAATTATAACCGACTAACTTAACAGCACTGTAACTTCCTATCTAAGAGGGACCGCGTATATTACGATATATGGCATTCCACGTGGGGATGACAGTAAGCTCTTTAGATTAGGAGTCTAGCGCTATATATATAGGAGATGCATAGGAATGTGCTGCAGCCATAAAAGGACTAAAAACTATTAAGTTACTATTACCAGAAGCTGTTAAGTCACTAATAGGTGCGGAAATTAAGTATAAAACTACTAGCGACGTACGCGCAGGCATTACCATTATTAAGATAAGTTAATAGCACTTTTGGAGATTATTATTTAAGACCTATAGTAGACGGAATAGACGACTAGGAGTAGGAATGTAAGTATAGGGTACGGCAGGACGGAGGATAAAAGAGAGGGTTATAATGTATTAGGACCAGTAGAAAGAAGTCTTTAATTTTTTATTTACTATATTTATAATAGTCTATATAATTCTTCTAGCATTTATATAAGCCTCCCTTAAATTTATAAGAGCAATAGCAATAGGACCGATAAAAGGAATACTAGAAATGCTAGGCCCATTCTATAATAACGGCAAAGAAGGAAGTAGGTAGCCTACTAACCTATAAAGTTTTCCTAACTTAAAGAATGCGGTACTAGACCTAACTCCTATAACGTCTAGAACTAATAACCTTTAGTAAAGAGAGGACAAGAACTAAGAGGTTAACTTACTTATCCTAAAAGAAACTACTAGTCTATTACCTTATAATAAACCACTAATAAAACAAGATAAGGTATATATTATAGCCTAGCCTATACTAGCTCCAGGGACTTTAGAGACTCCTTACTTTACGGGACAAAATATATCGCAATTTATTAAATAATATAAGCGACTATATATTTAACACCATATTACAGACAATAAAAAGCATTAAGGACTTCCAGAATATTATAACTATTAGATAGGGACCTAGATCTAAAGTCTACCTAAGTTTATTATTAGCAGATAAACAGAACTTGTAAGAAAGCTTCGGACAAACTACTAAGGAAGTAACTACTTTTAACAAGTTAAGATAGTAGAATTCTTAGAAGCTTATATACTATAGTATAGAAACAACCCACCTAGTAGTATACGCGAGTACTATAGATGTAACGGCGCTGCGGCACGCTACCTGCTAAATTCTGCCATATTATGCCAACCTGCGATTGGCTCGCCTACTGCTAGCGCCTTGGCGGCTGCCCCTATATATTTGTTTATATCGGTCCTAGTAACCCCTTTTCCTTTCTCTTTAGCTTAGTATCTTTGTAATATAGTATTCTACAAGCTTTAGTTTAGAGGCATATATATAAGCTGTAATATTATACTAAGCTTACCCTACACTGCCTGGGAAGGCCTTAATAATATCCCACCCTAAAAAAAACTTTGTCTATAACGACGCGTTAACGCGCTATACTTAGACACTAAAACAACTCTATACTACCTGGGAAGGCCTTAATAATATCCTACCTTATAAGCTAGATAGGACTGGACCTATACCCCTGGAATTAAAACTAAAGTATATAATACTAACAAACCCTAGGAAGCTAATAATGGCACCTAAAGTAAGCTTATCTAAGAGAGCTACCTCTATTTAAGAGGAACCTAAGATCTAGTTAGGATTAGAAATTAAAGATAATAATAACACTATTAACTAAGCTTAGGTAATATACTAAACGCCTAAAATTAAGGGAGGTTGGCGGTGTACTACTACTAGTTATCCTTATATTTAAGTTCCTTAAAGAAATAAAAGCCGCCAAACCTAAACTAGGTAAAGGTGTTAGTAAAGAGATAAATACAGGCACGCTTAACGTCGTTAAAGAATAATACCCTATTACTTATAGTAAGTAGGTTAAGCTAGATATATAAGTTACTTCATAACTTAGTGCTAAATCGCCTAAGTTTATACTTATTTACTAGAGTCTTTAGCTAAGTAGTAATAAAGATCTAAAGGGATCTAGAGTAAGATTAACTAAGCCTAATTATATAGGCACACTATATAAGGTAGCCCGTAAGCTGCTAAGCTTAAAGGAATAACAATAAGCCGTATTAGAGTGCGGTAGTAACCTCCTTAATAGCATATAATTATTTCTATAGCGATAATCGAGTTTATATTTATATAGTGTTAATAGTATATCCTAGAACCTTAATAATAGTTCTTATTATATCTTTAAAGTTATTTTAAGGGATACCTAGGGAGTTAGTGACAGAGATATAGGTCTAGGTAACAGCCGCTAAGTTATTTGGGTTAGTAAGGATAAAGATAAAGTTATTTAGGTAGTATTTTACCTTATAAGGTAGTTGTGAATAGAGTATCTAATATAGGCCTTTTATAAAGAGGTTAAATATAAGTGGCGCAGTTTAAAGACTAAAGGATAGGTAGTATTCCTAGTAGGTAACACCTTCCTAGGAGAAGCCTATTAATATTCTTACCCTATAAAATAGGGGGACTATACAGAACGCATCTTTAATATCTCTCTTAAGCAGCAGATATTTACGGCCTGCAGAAATAACGTAGGCCTAAATAGTGGTAACTGTAGTGTATACTAGTGCTCTATATTCTTCTAGGATTACATTATTAACTAAAGATGCTAGTAGGAAGGAGAGATTGTAAATTTAGTGGTATCCTCCATCTAATTTTAGTACTAGGCTAAGAGGTAAGACTATAATAGGCTCTATCGCGATTCTAATATATCCTTTTATAAGGTCTAATATTATTTTCTTAAAAATAAGGTTGGCGTTATTTTAAAAGGAGTTGTAGTTCCTATAAGATCTTAAGGTAAGAATAGATTTAGCTCCTATCTTATAGCCGTAGGTTAGGATACCTACTAAAATAGCTAGTAGATTACCTAGGTAGTTAGATAGAAGGAAGTACTACGCTAAGATCCTTAGGGGCGATAGAGAGTAGTAGAGGGCCTTTACCTTTATAAAGGTAGGGAATAGTAGTAACGTATTAGGCCTAGGTCCTAGGCGTATAATTAAAGTTAATATTATAGTTAGGCTAGACCCTACTTTATAAGGTTTGCCTTACTATTCCTAGGGGCAAGATTTAGATAATACGGCGTAATCTTTACTACACTTTAAGCACTTATGCGGGTATTTATAAGGTATATTATCGTAGCCTCTACTATTAAACCTACGGCAGGTATTAGAGGTATAAGAGGTATCCAACCTAGGTCTCTTTAAGGCGGCGAAGCTAATAGTACTAGACATTATAAGGTATAGCGCTGTATACTAAGCTAGCATTTACTAATTGGCGGGCTCTAGTTAGCCATTAGTTATTATAAAGGTATAATAGTTAAGTACTAGATTAAGTATACAACTTACCTAGATATACTAGGTCGATAAGGTATAAATTATATTTATCTAGAAAAGTATACTAGTAATAAGGTCTAACGGGCATATATAGAAGGTGCTAGTAATAACTATATAGTTTGTAAAGCCTTTAAACCAGACGCCTTTATCTATAAATAGCTTCCTATTTACCTTTACCTTCCTTATAGCTAGAGTGCCGTTCTTAATCTATATCTTATTAGCAATCTTAATCCAAGTAGTATAGACTTAAAGGCGAGTGAGGTTTACTAGATTAAAGGTACCCTTAAAAATATCTAGGTAATCCCTTTTTATAACGCTAGGAAGGCAGAGTTTAAGCAACTTTACGCTAGGAGGGAGAAGCTTACTAAGGTTATTAGCTGTAGTAGCTGTTGCGGTAGCTTATAAGGCTAAAGCGGCTAAGCCTAACTGTAATTAAGCTATTTAAGCCTAGTGGTATTTGTATTAGTAAGCCTCCTCTACTAGGCGGGCTTTGCGCTCTTCCTTATACTTTTAAATATCCCTTTTATCTCAGGCTTATTCCCTTTACTCTTTAGCAATTTTACGCTCTTCTACGGCAGCAGCGTATATATTGGCTTCGGACAGCATTATAGGACTAATAGAGGAGGGTGTAACGGTTATAGATAATAGTATAGTTAAGGTAGGTCGTCTGGATAAGTTTACTTATTAGGATTATATACGCGTATAGATATCCTAGTTAGTTATAAGCGGTAATAGCATTATAAAATAATTCTCAAACAAATAAATAATAAATAATAATAAGTTTAATAATATTAAAAAGTAAATTAGCCACGTAGTGACTGCGTTTAATATTCGCGAATATTGTAGGAGGTCTTAGCATTGTGTGTTGCTAAAATGGACACTGCTAAGCAATATATAAACGCTAGTATATAATATGGCTAGCCTATTAGGCCTTATATATAAAAGACTGGCTAGCTAAAGGCATTAATAAGAGCTAATAAAGAGGCCCTCCTTAAACTCCTACTCTATAACAGTTAGAAATATCTAGATAAAATTTAGTACTAGCTTTATTACGAACGTAATCTTAATATTACTTATTCTATAATCCACCGTATTTTAAAAAAGGAAGAGTAGTTAAGGAAGGAAATTAAGCGTATAGCATAGGGCCGTAACTTATAGCTAAGGGAGCTCTATTGTAATAATATAAGGCGGTTTCTTATAGATATTATAGTATTCTTTAATAAGGCTATTTTTAATAAGAAGACTAGCTAGTGGACAAAAGGGTGAGCTCTAATTAGTAAGGAGGCGTGCTATAAAGGCGATCTTTAAAGAGGTAATACTTAGAGTATCTACGCGGCTACAATAATTAATAGCTAGGTTTGCTATTAAGCCTATAAGGGCTACTTTAAGATTAATAACTTTATTAGGTGGGTATATAGCTACCTATTTCCTATACTTTATAAGCAATATCTAAATTAGACTATAGTAATTATAATAAATAACCTTCCGGTTTACGTTAACGCGCGGATTCCAGCTACTATTAAAGAGGAGGGTTATATTATTCGCTATCTACCGCTATCCTTATCAGACTTTAATCTAATTAAGCTTATATATCCGCCACATGGACTATTCGCTTACGCTTATAGTCCTATATAGCTTAATAAAACACCAAGCTTAACGGAACACGAGCCCCACTATATAATTTTAAAGCCGTAGATTTCTATATAGGCTATATATATATATATATATATATAGAAATTCTTAGTGGAGCACCTTAAGCAATAGCCTAGCTATAATCCTGCTAAATATTACAAGTCTAAGGCCTCTATACGTTATATAGCGTCCTCCTTTACCTACTTCTTTACTACGCGTACAGCCGCCCTACCTGCCTTCTCTGCTTCCTTTTAAACTCGTTATAATACTTTAAGCCGTCTACCTACTATAGATATTAAGCCTCCCTTTTAAACAACCCGTTGGTTAGTCCTTTAACGCTTTACGCGGGCGTATACTACTACCTATATTAAATATAGATCCTCCTCTGCTAATAAGTAAAGCATAGTATTCTTCCTTAGCGCTCTTATAAAGCATTAATAAAGAATTCCTTACCCTATTAGGCTGCTTAATAATAAAGCCACAAACCCGGTTTATTATTATCTATAAGCTATACGGTATATTAGGCGTCTATAGCACTATAACGGAACCTTATAGCAGGTACTACGATGGGCTCGTTATTAGGCTAGGTGTATAGGTAATGCAAATTAAAGTCAACAACGTAATAATAACTGGTGGAGTGGTTGCCTAATAGATTAACTCTAATTGTATTCTGAGAATTACTATAAGGAAAGAACTACCTAGAGTAGGGACTGTGGTCCTTTAAATACACAACCATACTCTAAAGAAACCTCCTTATACGTGATGTACGTATACTCTATTTACTTTATTATAGATTTTATAGATTATATAGATTATACAGATCACCTTATATAACTTGTTTACTATTCTTGTTATAGGACGTAGGTAGTAGCTACAAAGCGTATATATTCGAGGAGTTTATAAAACGTT
>Ga0307515_10023699_pt1 | contig 10739 bp, 2 predicted proteins | sample 17_EM_MG_FD_194513 | JGI IMG/M metagenome (GOLD analysis project Ga0307515, IMG submission 194513) | Populus trichocarpa ectomycorrhiza microbial communities from riparian zone in the Pacific Northwest, United States - 17_EM | ecosystem: Host-associated > Plants > Roots > Unclassified | place...
GGACCCTTAGTCCCTACCTAGATAGTTCCTTCCTTATAGTAATTCTTAGAATATAATTAGAGTTAATCTATTAGGCAACTACTCCACTAGTTATTATTACGTTATTAACTTTAATTTACATCGCCTATATACCTAGCCTATTAACGAGCCTATCGTAGTTCTTGCTATAAGGTTCCGTTACACCGAGCCCCTAACTAGGGTTTGTAACAGTGCCGTAATATAAAGTCTTTATCTTTAATAAGGAATATAAGAAGGCCTTACTTACCTAAAGGTTATATTTACTACTACGCCTATACTCTAAATACTTTAGCCTAAATTAAAAAAGTGTTATAGAAGCTGATTTATCTAACTATATTACTAGAGGTATTCTATTTTAATATAATAAAGATAGAGTATTATACCCTATAGTATACTTCTAAAAATAACTAAGCTTAGCTAAATATAACTATAAGATCTGTAATAAGGAATTGCTGGCTATTATTAGATACTTTAAATAATAGTAATCTAAACTAGAAGGCGCTGGGTTTCTAATTAAGGTCCTTAGCAACTATAAGAATTTATAGTACTTTATAACTATAAAATAGCCAAGTTATTATTAGGCCCGCTAATTAGAATATCTATCTTATTTTTAATTTTTAATTATATACCGCCTAGGCGTTTAAGGTTAAAAGCCTAATTATAAGGGGACTTTATAGATAGGGGACTATAAGGACACAATTATGGAATAGGATAGATTAATAAGAGAGATAAATCCTTAAGGAGGTAAGGCCTTTAGGATTGTAGAGACTATATACTATAGGTATATACCTCTAGTATATAACTAATGGATATCTAAAGAGTATCTAGGGGTTGTCCTAAGGGCAACCTAAGGTAACCGCAATAATATCCCTTATATTGCCCCCCCCTTTTTGCGGTTAGCCTCTAATCGCTATTACCTTATAGTAGAGGGAGGTTATAAGGGCTTGTCCCGGAAGGGGTTCGGAGAGATATTAGAGAAGTATTAGTATACCGCTATATATTATCTATCTATCTAATCTCTGCTTTAAACCCCTAAAAAACCTTAATAAGAAAAAAATATAACTAGAGAAAAGATATAAAGATTACTAGAATACTAATTAGAAGCTTATTAGAAGTATGCTAGTAACTACTTAGGCTAATATAGGGATTTTTATATAACTCTACTTTTAAGGGCCTGTTTGGTTCTACCGGAGGTATTAGTTTCTAAATTAAGGTAGTCGTAGCTTTTGGCGCATTTTAGTGTAACTCTTCTGCCGCGTCTTAGACGCCATGTCAGCGGTGTAAAATTAAAGACCTATTTGGTTTGACTGCCATCTAAAAGTTAACGGAAGGACTACCTCCCTTACCTCCACCTTCCCTACCTGCTACCTATATGATGTTAACGCGCACGCCTGCGCCAAGAGGCCATATATCCTAAATACGAGACAAATCCACCTCATGCTCACCCTCACCCTTACCCTTACCCTCCAATTGCGAGCGTTTAATTATACCCAGAGAAGGACGGAGGGGGCCGTTGGCATGGACTTTTAATATAAAGGAGGCTCTGCTTTTAGGCTTAATATTTAAGGCAATTAATAAGGGAATATGGGCCGATTCTAGCTATAAGAAGTAGGCGTGGGAGTACGCCGCGGAGGCTGTTTGTAAAAAGGCTGAAAGGCCTAATATAGAGCTTAAGCAGATAAAATTAAAGTACGACTTGTGTAAGAAGGACTATAAGGCTTGGGTTAAGCTTAAGGGTTAGTTAGAATTTAGGTAGAATAAGAGAGGCTGTCCTACTACGTTAAAAAAGGTCCTTAACAATTACTTTAAAGGCCAATCTAGATGTAAGGAAGTTTTGACATAAGCCTCTAGAGCTTAAGGATCTATACCACTAGTTATTTACCGATATAATCGCTACTGGTAAGTAAGCTATAACTCTTAGTGAGCTTATAGAAGGTAATAAGGCTACTAACAATAATTGTATAGAGGATAGTGCTGTTATTAGTTTAACTAAGCGCTTAACTACACCTAGTTAGCAAAGCTCTACTTCTAATTTAAATAAGGATAATAGCACTATTGGCAACTTCCTTAGGAAACAAGCAGCTACTAACGCTGCTCTTGCCGCTAATGCTTAAGCTAGGAAGAAGAAGAAGGACGGAATAATATTAACTAATTGTTTGGGTTAGAATCTTACCCAAATAATAAAGTAGCTTGCTGTAATAGTGGACTTAATAATAGATAAATAGGCTTAGGCGATTAAGCTGTTTATAAATTAGTTTAAGGACTTAGAGTTTAATTAGCAGCTTATAGTCGTTACTAAATTTAAGAAGAAGTTTAGTGTAAAGCTATTTATAAACTTAGGCTGATGGGAGCGTATTTAGTGGGTTTGTAAGCTATTAAGAGAAGCTAGTAAGGATATTAAGTAGATAAATTAGATCCTGGCGTCTTTTAATAGGGACGAATGTATATGGCTTAATCTTAATATTAAGGATTTTAAAGAGGTTAAGGAAGTTAAGGAGTAGAATCTTAATAGAGTTTTTAACGCTGTATATAATCAGCTTATTACCACTCTCTTTCTCCCAATATCTTTATAAATATTTGCCTATAAAAACGGGGATAGGGAGTTTTATTAGGCCACTCGTTTATAGAATTAAAGATATATAGTAGTAGTAATATATTCTAAGACCCTTAAATAGAAGCTCTATATATTATTACTAGGACGTATAAATATACGCCTATATTATACGTCTAGTTACCTAATAGTAGTCTTTCTATATCTCATTTGCGATTTCCTCTTGCCGCTCCTATATAGGCCTTATATTAATTAAATCCTCGTTATCTACTTCTAATAAATAGTTAACTATAGAACCCTTTTTTTATTGCTCTAATTCCTTATTACTAAATGGCTTAAGATCTTCCTAATTATCCATTACATTATAATGTAGATTAATGAAGTTATATATAGCAGTAAGTGCATAAATTAGCTTTAATTAAGTGTGTAAGTTAAATTAATAAGGCCTGTTAAATATCCTCTAATAACGCTTAAAAATACTAAAGGTACGCTCTACTATATTCCTAGGACTTAAATAATAATAGTTAAATAGTTTAAACTTATTATCGGGCGCTTTCTCTACCTTCTTAATCTCCTTTAGATAATACCTTACGCTTTAATATAGCAATAATGTTATATTTAAATTAGTATACTTAGCGTTGGCAAAATAATATCAACCTAGAGGAGCTTTAAATCCCTTACTTATGGCGTCTTTAAGAACTCTGCCGTTATAAGCAGAGCCTTCCTACCTAGGCAGAACGTAGGTAAAGCTTATTCTAAAATTAACCACTACTAGAACGTTTTATATAATATCGCTATATTAATTTCGGTATGGAATCTGCTTATCTATAGGTATATAGGTAAAGATATATAAGCCGTTAAGGGCGCTAATATAATTAGTAAAGTATAGCCAGCGCTTAGTGGATTTAAGAATCTCCTTTAGCATCTCTATAAGTAGGGATTTAATGATTTAATAGTAAAGGTGTAGTAGAGCGTCTAGAACCTTATAAAAATGGCTGCTAATTATTATTATAATTTAAATTAATTACAGGCAGCTATATACCAACTTATTATCTCCGTTAAATAACCTACCTTCTACTTAACGTTTTGCTAGCTAGATCTATAGCTATATATATAAAAGAACGTTATTACCTTTTTAATAGCTAAGACTCTTAAATCTTTAAGATCCGTATTTAATATAAGCCAATTAAGGAGGTTGTTAAGCACTTTAGGCCGCATGCGCGTCTTATTAAATAGTTAATGCGGTAACTCTAAACAATCATCTACCTATAATTGGCCTTTATTTACATCGTAAGGACGGCTTTAAACGCCAGTAGGTTTATAGTAGTCGGCCAATATATACTTTATAATGGCGGTAATAGCTACAAGGATTAATATAAGGGTAATAATAACAATTCGCTGGGGGGTAGGCGGCATGGCGAGCTTAATTAAAGGCCTTAAAACTACCACGTTAACGTCTTGGCAGAAAGTGGCAGTAGAGGCTCTAGATGGGCGCTTACTAGCGTTACGAAATAGAAGCTCTAGTTTATTTAAATTGTAGTCTCCCCCTATATTTTTTAAATTAACGATTTTCAGCCGCACTAATAGCCTATTTAGGCAATTGTAGGGGTATAGGCGCGCCTGCCAAGATAAAGCTTAGCTAGAGCGATTAGAGCAAGAAATAAAGCTAGAGGAACTAAACGGGAGCATTAATTCGATATCAGCCCGTTGAGATAACGCCTCTATCTTGCCTCTAACTGACGAACTAAACAAGCCCTAAGCCTTTATGCCGGTCTGCAATTAATTATAAATATTATAGATAATTTAGTGTTCTAGTATAGTTTTATAAAACCTTTTAGTATAGGATTTAATATATAGAGCCTTAGCTTGCCATTGTCTCTAACTATTAAGATATAATCTATAATCCTTTCTTATAATCCCCTGCATTACTAATATATTACTTCCATATTTATCTCTAGGCTATTAAATACGGTTAAGGTATTAATTAGTTAGTTAAAGAGACTTGTCTCTTAAATTTTAGTGTATATACTTTTAAATTTAGTGGTCCTATACTATATAGTTAGCGTAGCTCTACTACCTAGCAAATAGAGATACTTTATAATAGTATCTCTAGCTATTATACAATTATTAAGAACGTCTATAACGTTATTCTTTAATACTATAGTATTGTTTTTTAGGTATAATTTAACCTATATACATCTTTAATTAATGTTTTAATTGCCTTCTCTTAGCTACAGAATTAGTTTTTATAAGGAAGTAATGATTAGATAATATATACTTATATTTCCTTTTTTTTTTTAAAAAAATAACGCTCTTATAACGGAGTTATATTAGTAGGGTTGTGGCTATTTACTAAAAGGGTATTGGATGGTAAAGTATAAAGACACCTTATTTATTAAGCTGCTCCTTTTCCTTAATACCTTACTTCCTATTATTAACCTTTATCTAATTTGGACATATCTTTGTTGGTTACACAAGGTGATATCACGTAGCTACGGTTCGTAGATAGTATGATGATTGATCTGTATATTGTATCTCTATTGGAATGAGGAAGGGCGAGGAGTCTTAAGACTCCTCGCCACGCTAGTGCCGCGGCGACACGTGACGACCGCTTGCCTTATTCCCGACATCTTTAATATATTATTAAGATTTTCTTCTTTTTTATTATTAATTTAATATACCTCTTTAATCTCCTACTAACTACTCTTCTAAGTAAATTCTATAATATATTCTAGCCCTACCTTTATATATAAAACCCTAACCCCTACTAACCCGTAACTACGTCAGGAAAAAATTTAGTAGCATTTAGCCAGCATTTTCAGCATTTCGTAGCATTTCGCAGTATTTCGCAGCATTTAAAACAGACTATACGCATTAAGCAGCATCTAGGCAGTTATGTATATATATTATATATAATAATTTTATTTTTAGATAGTTAATTAGATATAGTATATTATATAATAATTTTTTTTATAAATTACTTATAAATTATATAAGTTAAAAGGGAGGGCGAGCTTTTGTGTGGAGCCTAGCAAGGCTAGGGTGGGACAAATAGACTAGAAGGTAACGTGAGCACTAGCTGCAGGGGTGGTAGAACTGGAAGTGAGTGCATTGGGCTTAGTGATTGTTTACGGCATTCCAAAAAAGTCGAGGCTGTATGAGAGCTAGAAGGAGCTTCAGAAGACCCGATATGATAATACAGGGCGATGGTGAGATACTCCAGCTTCATATACAGAGGAATAGCAAATACAGAAAGCTTGAAGCGTAATGCAAACAACAAGACGGAAACGGTAGGGTAAACTGCATGACTCACTCTGCCAAAGCTGGCCCTCATGCCTATGCCTAAGAAAGTGATAAATGCATTCAACCCATCCAAGACCTAGACAACAAACCTCATCATCCTCACCTTTACCCTGATAGAAACTAATTAATTCTGCTGCCATTCGCAAGCGAATCTTTCTGGTGCGCAGAAATGAAGACGGTAGTTGCCCAGCTCCAACACCCTCGCACCCACCTTCGACGAGCGCCCATCAACCTCGACTTCTGCCAAACTATCAGACCTTCACGTAAGCCCTTATAGGACATTGGGGCTACGACATCTCCAGCTCTGCGCTATCATTGAGAGTGCACAGGCTTTGGTCTGCCCTTTTGCCCTCCTGTCGTCCCCGCGTTGTGCGGTTAGTTATCGACACTACCCCAGACTCTTGCAAACTCGAAAACCACGAGGACTGCAGTTTTCAAAAGTTATATAGAAACGGATTTCTTCAGTGAGAGGGTTTGAATGCCCTCATCGAGGAAGACGGGGAAGCTGAAGCCTTACAGGTAAGACTCGTCCAGCCTCTTGCCAGCCTCATCACCCTCCTCTTCCATCACAGATTATGGCTTGAATCTATATGATAGAATACATTACATTACGGCTAGTTATGGACGCAGTTCCAGAAAATGTCGTGCGATGTCAGGTTTACCGCCGTAACTCTATTTTCAATACATTCGCCTCCACCTTTGGAAGGTTACTGTCGTATTAAACTGATCCTGCACCCTCGGGATGGGGAGAGAATTGTGAAAGGCGGGTAGATATCCATTCTGTACGAGGCTCTACCGATAAAATATTTGCCCTCGCTTGCGGCGTTCTAACAGGTTAGCTTTGTTCAGGTAATAAGGGCTCGTACTCAGTTACCTTCGTGCTGGTGTCCACGGGATTCCTCAGCCCGCGTGTCTCCACTCAATATCGGATAAAGTGCTTGCTGTGGGTCTTCGGCCGGTTACTCTCCATCTGTGCCGCATTAATTTTACTTGTGGGGCTGCAACGTACATTTCAATTATCTGTCCTTCTTTCGATTACCTCGCAGGACCCTTTCACAACCCAACTCAGATTCTTCATTATTCATTATGATCGGTTCAATCCCAGAGAGAAAGCGAAAAGAGTTGGGGCCAACGGATGGCCAGTATGAAGGCGAGAACCGGTCCAAAACTTCGCCATCACCCAAACGACTAAGACATCCTCGACGGCAAGGCAATGAGCTCTGTGGGAGATGCGCGAAGATTGACCTCGACGAGGCTCTATCGAGGGAGCATCTTACCGTTCGTGGTCAATTAGTAAAGAGTCTGGGTCCAGTAAAGAAGTGGGCGATCGATTCCTGCTCTTTGTGCGGCTTGCTGGCTACTTCACTACCTCCGGAGTGTAGGAGCTCTGACTCTACCTACTATCTGCGATCCTTTTCCAGTAAAAGGGATCCTCGGTTGGGCTGGAAATCAATTGACACGAATATGATAGGTTTTGATGGATGCGCATTCTTTGTTCCTCAACATCACGACGCAACGCCCGTTCGCTCCTTGAAGCCCGACTCAATAGACTTCGAAATTCTGAAGAGCTGGCTCCATCAGTGTCAAGAGATGCACACCAAAACTTGTACAGCTAGAACATCTTCCACCTCTGTGCCTTTCATGAAATTAATTGACTGTGAGACTCGGAAAATTGTTCCGGCATCGAACCACGTATATGTGTCCCTGAGCTACATGTGGGGAGCAAATTCAGGAATCGTCGAATACTCCGAGTCACTACCGGAAGGATTGCCTCCCACAATTGAGGATGCTATCACAGCAACACGTAAACTCGGTTTTCGGTTCCTTTGGGTCGACCGGTACTGTATTAATCAGCAATCCGCCGAAGAAAAGTCCGCGCAGGTCCACAAAATGGATCTGATCTACCGGAATTCTGAGATCACTATCATCGCGGTTGCAGGGCAAGATCCAACGTACGGTCTGCCAGGCGTGGGACAGCGAAATCGGAGCGAGCAAGGTTGCGCACGTATCGGGAAACACTTTCTTATTTCAGCGCTGGGCGATCCGCGGGATCTGGTCAAGAAGTCTGCGTGGATAACCAGAGGGTGGACATATCAAGAAGGATTGCTATCCCGAAGGCGGCTAGTTTTCACCGACCAGCAAGTTTACTATGAGTGCTACGGCATGTATTGCTGCGAGGCATTGAATTTCCCTCTTCACGAAATGCACCTTAAATCCGGACAATCTCTTCAAAAATCTTTTTGCGAGGGTGAGAACATAGGAATTTTTCCGAGAGAGGTTGGTGCTAGTCCCTGGGAGATCCTCGAACGCGTTGAAGAGTACTCGCAGAAATCCCTCTCGCATGCTTCGGATATCCTCAATGGCATCCTAGGTGTACTGCGAGCTTTTGAAAGTGTCCACCAAGTTGGTCACTGTTCTGGTATTCCTATCTTACCGCCACCAAAAACTCGAGCGCGTCTTGCAACTGATACTGCTGAATTACCCCCGTGGAACGCTTGCACTGGATTCTTCATTGGCCTCTGTTGGGATTTAGAAGGGACATCAAACAGGCGACCGGGTTTCCCTAGCTGGTCCTGGGCTGGTTGGTTTGGACGTATTTCTTGGGAATTTAATGAAGTGAAGTATCTTCGGACCGACCCCGGCATTAAATTGAGGTTGGAACTCCAAGATGGTCAAATCGCGAACTTAGATACAGCTCAGGAATCATTACAGAAGCTCAACGCGAGTTCAGCTCTCTCTAATATCATTCGCATCTCAGCGTGGACGACGCCTATTCGGTACAGGCGAAGCTACAGTAGAATCAACGGGGAAGTTGAATGCGAGACTAGAGTTGAGCTCGAAGATGGTGGGTATTTGCATTGGCGGTTCCACCCTACGACAAGCATGCAATTGTCAACCGATCAAGCGTACATCGGCATTCATTTAGCTCGCGAGCCCCCAAGTCCGGAAGGCTTCGCCGGCCCAACTGGCCCCGCACTCATGGTTGTTTGTGATGTTGGTGATAGGATGGAAAGGGTCGGGTTTGGTTGGATTCGTCCTATAGATTACCAGATGTACGGGGCGGACGGTGTCGGGGAGTATGATGATGATGAAGATGGCCCGCCCTTGATGGTGAATTCGTTCTATGCGCGCCGTCCAGTATTGGTGAAGTCATGGCAGGAAATTCGGTTAGGATAAGTACGTTTCGGAGCAGACCGATGGTAGCAGTCTATGGCAAGTAGTGGTCGGCTTGGCATGCCATAAATAGAGGAAATTGAAAGAAGCAGGAAGAAAAGCAGCAAAGGATGTGTCGTTTTTGAGAAGCTGAGAAATTGAAAATAAAAGAGCGGGGAAAGCAGAAACACGGAGAGTGGGGACACTCAATTGGAGAACGAGCTGGCAACACACACTACCTTCCCAGGTAATGGCGCGGCAGCGCTGGTCCAGTTGCTAAAACCTTCTCAATGGGGATATTTATGTCCATATTTTGCGAATGAGGTATCTTTTGATTTGTGTATCGTACGGTTTCAATTTCTAGGAAATGTTCAATGTGGTAGATGAGACTCAAAGGCAAAGGGTGAAGTAGAAGGCTGTGATTCCTTCACTGCAGATTATCCCACTGCCTTTGAACGTCCGGACTGACCAGCAAAGATATTCTTCTGGTTCCCTGGTTGTCCGTTCGTTCGCTTATCCCCTGGACGTCTTGCTTTTCTCGAGTATCCGAATCACTTTGCGGATGTCCGTCTTGAGACTCCTTTATCGATGATCAACTCCTAGGGGCATGATTAATAGCAGAAGGCGGCTCGTGGACGATACTTGCTGCTATTGTTTCCTAGGCGTAGAACTGAAAGCCTGTGTTCAACTGAATATGTGAAGGCCCCGGCCCCCGGCGGATTCGTCGTAGGGACGATAAATATTGATTGCTTGTTTCCTGCTACTGCTGTGCGGTCTTGTAGAGCATACATTGGGTTACTCGAAAGGAGGTCCTGATGAGGCCCCAGTCGAACCTGTTGGCATTGCTGTGGTATATAAGCGGAGTCAACGAGCGAAATTACGATCTACGCGTAATGCTGCACTTTTTGGCTTGTTTGACCATATTGCCGAAGAGACACGGTCCTTCCTGTTAAACCGTCTTCAGCAACTTTAAACGGACGCCAGGTAATATCACAAGGGCCTGTTTGTAGTGGATCTCAGTCTTGGGCATTGATCAGACTGTTTAAGGAAGACGTTCATGTTCGGATATCCTCAGAGCACCGGGTTTGAGAGATTCCGATACTAGGGTGTGTTGTAGATGGTAGAGAGCAACTTCGCAAACAGATTCTCTACTTCTGTTCTATAAACGTGGTCAGAAAACTCCTCAACAGAAGCTACTCTCACGGTGTAGTAATAGCCTGAATGACTTCACTCAGCAAATTCTTGGATGACCATGTCATCGGCTCTTTACTTCGTTAGCTACAAGGGAGTAGCCTCGTTTGTGAACGGTTTACCAGGAGCTTTCCTAGGCTGTTGTATATACATAATACATGAAGATATTCAAGCAGACGCGGTTGTGTGATGAACGTTAAGCTGCAGCCCTACAGAAGCGGTGAGAAGACGCCTGAAATGTAACGTCTTAGCCACCCAGTCGAGCCAGCCACCCGGTCGAGCCACCCCAAAACTCACCAAAAAGTCACATTTTCAATGCTTGATAATTCTACAACGATAAAGCCAAAATTGCTAAGATTTTAGATTTAGTTCTCCTAAGATGGCCTAATGCTATTTTACTTACCCATGATGTGTCTAAATAAGGCCGTTATGGTAATCTTAAGAAATAGGGGGAGAGGTCTAGAAATTTACATAGAAAAAAATGCGTTTTCCCCATGCATTTCAATACACTAAAAAAAATGAC
>Ga0307515_10023700_pt1 | contig 10738 bp, 2 predicted proteins | sample 17_EM_MG_FD_194513 | JGI IMG/M metagenome (GOLD analysis project Ga0307515, IMG submission 194513) | Populus trichocarpa ectomycorrhiza microbial communities from riparian zone in the Pacific Northwest, United States - 17_EM | ecosystem: Host-associated > Plants > Roots > Unclassified | place...
ATAGGTCCTGTTTATAGTCTGTAACGTCTATAACGGGTTTAGTAGGTATACTTATAGGTTAGTTTTTAGGTATAATTAAGTGTATAAAGGAGCGGTTAGCTAATACAGTTGTAATATTAAAGGCTTAGCCGTCCATAAAAGGTCTAAAAGTAGTTAAGAATGTCTTTAAGGTCTCCTATTCCTAAGTATTTAAGTTAAAGTTAATTATACGGTCTTCCATTAACTTATTAAGAGACTCCTCTACTTCCTTTCCTTTGTAGTCTAAGATAAACTAGTTAATCCGACTATTAAATCTCTTTTTAGACTTATTACGTTCTTCCTAGGTATGCCTTATAGACTAATATCCTTCCTTACCGCATGTAAAGCACTTTTGGCTGGTTCGTCTATAGGGGTATACTTTTGTATAGGAGTTGCTGCGGGGGTTATAGGTAGGATTTAGTTGGTACGGGTACTACTAGCGGTAGTAGTAGTCTATAAAGTAGGCATCTAAGTTAGTTTATAGGTTTTATAGGTCCGTAATAAAGGCTTAAGTACTACCTAGCGGGTTTAAAACTTTATATATTGTAATAGAGGACTATAAATTGTTAATAAGGCTAGTTAAGGTGTCTATAGGCTTATAATAGGCGTATTTATAGGGTTCCACTTCATAGTAGGCTATAATAAGTTTGTTATACAGGAAGTCGTCTATTTAAAGCGTAGTATTAAAGCCGTGCTATAAGTACTGAAGGTCTTTAATAAGAATTTATAGGCACTCTATAGTCGATTTTTTGGTATTCTTATTAATTACGGTTTATAACTTAATCGTATTCTATTATATAAGGATATTACGCTTATATTCTAGCCCTTTAAAGTAATTTCGTATAGCTTTATATAGCTTATTAAAGGGAACACTAAGGGGGTTGCTCTTAAGGTTAGTGTAATAGTAGTTAAGGGCTAGGCTTAGCTAAACTCCTATTTAGGAATATTAGCCTTCTAATAGAGGTCTATAAAGATAGTTAGTTTAAAGTTAAAGTTATAGTTTTAACTACTATACTTGGATTTGTCGGTATAGAGCTTAGCTAGGTTAGCTAGCTCCTTACTATAGATCTTTACTTAGGTAGTTTATGTATTACAGACGCTTTAAGTACAATGTTATAACTACTTAGAGAAGAGTCGGAAGAAGCTAATTAGTTAATCTAGATACGGTCCAGAATAGAACCGATAGAGTTATATAACGAGGAATGGTAACTAAAGTTATATAATATTATACGCAGTATACGAAGGGAACGTATGTATAATATGTATAACACGTACCTCACGTATAAAGGGGATTTCTTAGGAGTATAGTTGTGTATTTAAAGGACCACAGTCCCTACTTATATAGTTCTCTCCTTTGTAGTAAATCTTAGAATATAATTAGAGTTAATCTATTAGGCAACTACTCTACTAGTTATATTTATATTATTAACTAATCTATACCTATATACCTAGCCCATTAATAAGTCTACCGTGGTATTTCCTATAAGGCTTTGTTATACATTTACTACTAAGGTTATAGTAAAGGAAGTTAAATAATATGCCACTAAAAGCATTAGCTATAACGCCGTTAACGGTAGCAACTACATTAAGATTAGGTAACGATACTAGTATAGTAGAAGATACTAACCTTCAGCTAGTTACCGTTGGATAGCTATAGGAAATAGTTAACTAATTAACAGATAATAATAAAATACTTAAAGAAAGGATTAGTAGGATCGGAGCAGCTAAGGTTAAGTTACCCTTAATTAAGCGATTCTTAGGGAAGAAGTTAAAGCTTAAGGGATTCCTTATATAAATGCACTTTAAGGTTATATAGGAAGGAGTTAAACTAGGAACGCCTATAGATTAAGTCGCCTACATAGGATTATTCTTAATGGGAAGGGCACTTAAGTAATTTAAACCTTATCTTACAGAAATGCAAGAATATAGTATAATAACCACTAACCAGGAGGTCCGGTATATATTCTTAAGTTAAAATAGGTTCGCAGAATAATTAATATAGATATTTAGAGACCTAGAGGCAACTATAATGGTAGAAAGAAAGCTTTAAAACCTAGTATAAAGAACTTTAGCAATTAAGTATATAATATAGTTTTAAACGTTAGTAACGCAAGTTAAATAGAATAATAAGGCGCTTATAGCACAGTATAAATAGGGACTTAAGGTAAAAGTCTAGGATGTAATTATCCTAATAGAAGATGCGGATACTCTTAGTAATTTAATTAATTAAGCAATTAAAATTAATAATAGGATCTACCAAAGAGAGTAGACTAAGAAGGGTTAGGATAGAGTTCTATAGTTATATAAGGCGTAGGGCGCGCAATAATAAAGTTAAAGTTAAAAACTATAGTATAGCGTAGAGCTAATAGACCTAAGTAGTACTAAAGAATTTAGGAAATAAAATAAGAAATTATAAAAACCTAGAGGATAAGGATTAAGTGATTAAAGGCCCAAGAAGCAGCGGCCAAACTAGGGATCTTAATAACAAAAGACGTTTAGGCAGACTTTATAGCAAGAAAAATGGTTTAAAGAAGGAGCTTATATAAATTACGAAAAATAGGGTTATTATGTTAAAGACTATAAAAGTAGTTAGAGCCACTATATAATAAAAGGAATAAGACTAGTAGATAATATATATATATAAAGGGACGATAATATACTACGAGGAACAAAAGAATATTTAATTAAAAGCTTTGCGTTTTGTTATAATAACGTATACTAGATTTATAAGGACGCTAAGTATAGTATAAGCTATTAGCTATAGAAGCCAAAATTATTAAAGTTTAGAGGAACTAACGAACTAGTTTATAGATCGGATATTAAGGACAATAAGTTTGGTATAGGCGAAATATTTAGTAATAATAAGGTAATAAGGGCAGCTTACTAGGAGTATATAGACCTCGGAGATGTTATATAAGAGGTAGAGGATAATTCCGCTACAGAGTAAGGAACATTAGTAGGGATTAAGACCCTACTAGACACGATGTCTATCGCTTTATAAAATGTAAGAGAAATAGAATAGCGAACTACTTCGGCATTTAATAAAGGTAAAAGGCTAAAAGCTTAAGATTCTTAGAACGAGATAAGAGATAACTAAGATTCTTAAAATAGGATAAGGTAAGCTTAAGGACCTATAATAGACGATAACCAATAGAACAGAGTAACGGCTTAGTTTAGTAATATATAAATAAGCTTAGGACGAAGTTTCCTAAGGATATAAAACTCTTAAGACGAGATAAGTAAAATTTAAGATTCTTAAAATAAGACGAGAATACTATAAAAGCCTAGTTAGACTAAGGCTAGAGCTAAGCTTAAGATAGAAGCAAGCTTAGGATTAAGAATCTTATAGGACTAAGATTTTAGTAATAGAATAAGGACTATTAAAGAAATTGCGAGTAAGACTTAGTAATAGGATTAAGATATTAATACTAAGATTAAGAAGCAAGAAAACTTTAAGGATTTATTAGCAAGATATAAACCAAAAGAAACTATAAAAGAATTTAGGTAAAGAATTATCGCATAGCAAGAATAGAAACTAGATAGGAGATCTAGCATACTAGGTCGTATATAGGATAGAGCACTAGTACGAAGAATTACTAATAGGCCTAGGGCAGGCACACTAAGAGCTAAGTAGCTTACTAAACTGGAAAATAAAGAGGATCTAGGGATCTTTACTAGGTTTAAAAAACAATATATAAAGGGCTGTTATAATACAGTAATAAGAAGATACTTCCTTACGGACAAACTGTATATACTTTAGTAGCTATACTAAAAGTGGTATAGGCAAAGATATAACAATAAGTAGGAAGATTTTTATATATAGTTGGATAAGAGAGTTATCTAAAACCACCCCATTATAGAGAAGGCCATAACTTATATTAAAGGAGCCTTAATTATAATATTAAAGGATCTAAAGGAATAATTAGAGGATTAGAGAAGTGAAAGGCGCGTCTTAGTACCTATAAACAAAGTTATAACGTTTAGATTAACACGGCAAAGGTTTAAACTTAAAGATAAAAATAAGTTAAGAGTTAACCTAAAGTATCTAGTATACTATACGCTATTATAGATTGTATACGTAGACGATATATATAAAATGCATAAAAACCTAAAAGAGAAACACTGAAAATACCCTATAAGGATATATTAGGCGCTAAATAAGTAATAGTATAGGAATGCTAAGTATATATATAGCTGGCATCTAATAGAAGCTTAAGAGTTAGAAGACTTAATACTTTAACCAGAAAGATTCCTTACGGAAGAATGCTTAGATAGATAATAGTAGTAGAAATGCCTAGAGAATACGTATCTATAATATATTAAAGATAAAAAGCGAACTAGGCATTAGCTAAAGAACGAGCTAAATATATAAGAATTAAGTAGCTAATAGTTAGGAAAAGTAAAGGCCTATAGGATTAGAGGGAATTAGTAGTAGAGCCTTAGACCCTTAAAGGAATTCAAGGACAGCACCTAAATTTATAAGTTAAGTAGTAAAATTAGCAGTTTAAGGCATTAATAGATAGTAGAGTAACGCGAAACTATATCTTGCTAGTAGTAGTTAAAAGAATAGGATTACCTTATAGACAGAAGGAGTAACTTTACCTATTAGTTATAATTTTAGGAGATCCAATAACCTATAGAGGAGGGATTATCAATCTTAAAATAGGACCTATTTAGATAACCATTAAAGGAAGGTAAATTAAGATATCTTTTAATATCCTACTATTAGGACGGGATAAGGCAGTATTAGGAATGCCTTAGTTATAGGAATATAATCTAAGGATTAATTAGATTATAGGTTAGGTCGATATTAGAGAAACTTAATAATATAAAATGTAATAGCAAACTAAGTTAGTATAGTACTAAGTTAGAGCAATATATAAGGAGACTAAGTAAGGCTTAAGTTACGTACCAAAAAGATATTATAAATATAGTAAGAAACTATAGAGTCCAGAAAGTAAAAAGCTAGTAGATTATATAGTATAGGACTATAAGATAGAGTTAGAACTAGGAATAAGTCTAAGGTTCTTTCTAATCTATAAGCTTACTAAAGAAGAATCTAGAGCACTTAAGGAGTTTATCTAAGAGAACTTATAAAATGGATATATTAGACCATTATAATTATTAGCAGGTTATCTAGTACTATTTATACCAAAGAAGAATAGAAAACTTAGGTTATATATTAACTATAGGTAGTTAAATAGCATTATTTAAAAGGATAGGTATTTTTTACCCTTAATTAGCGAAATCTAAGATAGGATAGGCAATGCGTAAATCTTTACGAAGATAGATCTAAGATAGGCGTACCATTAAATTAGAATTAAGGAAGGCGACAAATAGAAAGCAGCCTTTAGGTTAAGAGAAGGACTATATAAGCTATTAGTAATGCAGTTTGGGTTAATAAATATACCTATAATATTTTAGAAACGAATTAATAGCGTATTAGGAGAACACCTTAATAAGTTTGTTATGGCATACTTTAACAATATTATTATCTACTTAATAACTAAGGAAGAATACGGGGAACACATTAAATGGGTCTTAAAGAGACTATAAGAAGAATAGATGCTAGTAGCAATTAAAAAATGCAAGTTCTTTATAAGGAAGACTGATTTTATTAGATTTATTATTAAACTAGGCTATATTAATATAGACCTAAAGAAGATTAAAGCTATAGTAAGTTGGCAAGAACTAGAGAATATAACATAGTTAAGGTTATTCTTAGGGTTTTGCAATTACTATAGAAGGTTTATAGCGTAATAGTTAAAGAATATTAAACCGTTTACTAGGCTTATAAAGAAAAAGGAACTATAGGCATAGAGAGACGAATAAAGGAAGTTATTTAAAAAACTTAAGGAACTATTTACCTAGGAACTAATCCTTAAAATCTACTAACTAGGACTAGATATAGTTATAGAAATAAACGCATTAGACTACGCACTAGGAGTATACTTACTATAGAAGCATAAAGATATATAGCATCCAGTGTTATACTATAGTAGAAAAATAATACTACTAGAGTTAAACTATGACGTCTATAATAAGGAGTTATTAGGTATAGTTATAGCACTTAAGAAATAGAGAGCATTCTTATAAGGCATAAAGAAACTATTTATAGTTAAAATAGATTATAAGAACCTAACGGGGTTCCTAATAATAAAAGAACTTAATTATAAATAAGTTAGATAGGTAGAGATGCTTACAGAATACTATTTCAAAATTTAGTATACTAAAGGAACTAAGAATGTAAGAGTAAATGCACTTAGCAGAAAGGCTGAACTATAGAACAATAAAAAGCCATTAGGAGTAATGCTACGTAAAAATAAGGATAGATGGATTAGATATAATTACCCTAAACTAGTAGCAACTTAAAAAGACGATAAACTAAAAAGAATCTATAAGACACTAGAAAGCTTTTAGGTATAAAGAATTCTAAAAGCACAGCTAGAAGATTTACAGATAGATATATATAAGAATTAAGAAATAAAGTATATCCTAAGAAGTATAGCAGAGTATTTATAGAAGATTTCCATAAGGGGATAACTTAAGGATATAATAGAGTAATAGGCTTAGTGTTAAGACTATAGAAAGAATATATTATTAACGGAATCTAGAATATTATAAGAAAAGTAATAAAGGAGTGTTTAGATTACTAAATAAATAAACTAATAAGGTATAAGCTATATAGAGGGCTATAACCTATTAAAATACTAGAGAGACTATAGGAGGTTATATTATAGGACTTTATTATTAAGTTACTAAAGTTAAGAGATTTTATTACCGGACAAAAATATAACGTAATCTTAGTAATAGTAGATAAGTTAACTAAATAGGGCTACTTTATAGCATACACGGAAGAAGTCTTAGCAGAAGATATCACTAAAATCTATATTAAAGAAGTATTTATAAAATATGGAGCACTAAGCAAAATTATATTGGATAGAGATCTGAGATTTATAGCAATATTTTAGGAGGTATTCTTAGCAGAGTAAGGAGTTTAAGCAGCAACTTTTACCGTATATTATCCGCAGATGGACGGATAAATAGAAAGATTAAATTAGACGCTAGAACAGTACTTAAGATATTATATTAATTACGCATAAAACAATTAGGTATTATTACTACTAGTTATATAGTTTATATATAATATAACACTATAAGAAGAAATAGGCATATTACTATTTAGGGCAAATTATGGATATAGGCTGGGAATATTGTTATTATTACAATAAGTAAAGAAAATAAGTAGTATAGCTAAAGAAAGAATAAAGATGTTAGTAAATATTTATATAGACCTTATAGAATTAGCGAAGAAGGTATAAAAAAGAATAAAAAAGTACTATAACGCTAAGAGATCTAAGGGACTAGATCTTAAGGAGGGAGATAAAGTATAGCTACTATATAAAAATTTTAAGAGTCGACGACTAAGTAAAAAATTGGACTATGTTAGACTAGGACCTTTTAAAATTAGGTAGAGAATTTTACTAGTTATATTTAAGTTAAACCTACTAGCTAAGATAAAGATCTACCCTATATAATATATTATAATACTAGAGCTAGCATACGGGAATATTAAGCCACTAGTTTATAAAGTAGATATATAGAGAGGGTAAAAGGAAAATAAATAGCAAGTTTTAAAGATTATTAGTTATAAGGACATTGGCAATAAAATATAGTATAAGGTTAAGTAAATAGGCCATAATAAGATTACCTAGAAACTACTAGAGAATCTAGGAAACGCTATAAGAAAGGTATAAGGGTATTAAAAGAAATTAGGTTAGGTAGCATTAATAAAGAAGGATTATTAAAGAATAAGTTACCTAAGGGGGACCTAAGAAAAGTAGTTGCCGAACTACTTAGATATATTTCCTTCTTAGTTAAAGAAGAATCTATTCTTTTATCGCTAAGTTTCTATAAACCTTATTCTATAAGTTTCTACTTTTTAAAATAGACCTTTTTATAAACCTTTTTAAAATGGAGTAACTAAGCGGACGCTATAATACGGGCTTTAAGAGCCTTCTGCTCTATATTATAGGAATATTCTAACTTAATAAGGGCTTAAGATAGTTTACTATCTAGCTGTGTAGTAGTAGATTAAATATAAGACCCTAAGACAAATTAGTTAAGAAACTAGGCGACTATTAGGAGTAATAAAACGTATATATTTAGTATTAGAGATAGAGCGGATGTTATAGGATGAACGAATATTCGCTTTAGTGTACTTTAAGCAAGAGGACGGTTGTTAAGAGGATGGGCTCGCCAATGTAACGTAAATTAACCCCTTTTTCGAATAACAAGAATATAGAGACGGTATAATCTTACTAAGAGACAATATTGCAGCAATAGTGTAAGCGTAACGTTGCGCCTATGAAGAAGAAGCTTTAGGTATAATAAGTAATAATATTAACTAAATTAATTAGACGGATATTATACCTCTAGTAAATAACTTAGAGATATTTAGGATCTTTAAGGATAAAGATAAAAAGAAGGGAGATAGTATTACGGACGCTTTAAGTATAATATTATAACTACTTAGAGAAGAGTTAGAAGAAGTTAGTTAGTTAATTTAAGTACGGTTTAGGATAAAACCAATAGAGCTATATAATAAGAAATGGTAAATAATGTTATATAACGTTGTACGTAGTATATATAGTATATAAAGGGAATATATATATAATATATATAATACGTACCTTACGTATAAAGGGGATTTCTTAGGAGTATAGTTATATATTTAAAGGACCACAGTCCCTACCCAGATAGTTCTCTCCTTTATAGTGAATCTTAGAATATAATTAGAGTTAATCTGTTAAGCAACCACTTTACTAGTTGTGATTACGTTGTTAACTAATCTATACCTATATACCTAGCCCATTGACAAGTCCACCGTGGTATTTCCTATAAGGCTTCATTACATTGCGGATCTATAACTTAAGTAATAGAAGGGTTTTAGTCTGTATGTTAGTTTACGGAGGTATTATAGTTCGTAACTTAAGTACTAGGTATACTTTAGCCTGTAAGATTAATTCTAAAATCTCTTTAGTTTATAAAATAAATTTAGTTAAATGGGTTGTCTATAAGACCGGAGATCCTATTAAGTTTAAAAGAGGTAAAGAGTTTACTGGTTTTAATGTGATCTAGGATCTACTCTTTAGTCTATTCTGTTTGGTCCTCCTTATATAGGGTGTTGTATGGAGACTATACAATAGTAACTTACTTATCCTTTTTAACCTATACACCTTAGTGACGTAAGAGGGTTTATAGGTTGTAGGTAGCTATAAGGTTATAAGCCTTAAAGATAGCTTCTATAAAGTTCGTAAAGTCTTCCTTATATTGTTTCTATAGATTATTATTTAAAAGCTTAAAGTGTCCGTATTTAAGGATTTTAAAATTAATATAGTTGTTAACGCCGTTTGTAGACGTAAGGTTAACTCCCTAGCTCTACTTCTTTTAACCTTTATTAATTTGCTTACTTATATCTGCCATATTATATAGTGTAGTATATCTATATAAGCTGTAATGGGTAGTAGTAACTTATAGCGGGTGGAGGAGGTCTTATAACGGTTCGTAAAATCAATTAACGGGTTTATAATAGTTTAAGAGGTCTTATAATAGTCTATAAAGGCAATTAATAGGTCCGTAATGGTTAATAGGAGGGTAAAAGGTTCCGTAAAGGTCTGTATTTATATTTATAAACTTTCGGTAAACCGTACTAAGACTTAAATAAGTATATAGAGATAGTAATATAGTCCGTAATCCCCAACTTCCGACCTTCAAGTAGGTCGTACTAGGATATAAACAGGTAGTCGCTGTTATATATCGCTTGGAGGAGGTATTAAGTAATTGCTAATCTGTACGCGCTTACTAATTAGTGTTTGTATTAATTTAATAATATAAGTAAGTTATATCCAGGGGCACGAAATACGTATAGTATCGTATGCTCTTTTAGATAGTGGTAACTATCGATTCTATTAAGGTAGACTACGTAGTCTATATACTAACGCGCCTTCCCCCTAATTAGTTAGTGCTTTATAAGTAAGTAGTTAGTGCACCAAACGCGTAAACACGCGTTTAGTATACTAGGTGCTGTAATTATATAAATAGGAATAGAATTAGTAATAGGGGTAATCCTTATAAGATACCTATAGGTATTAGAATTATTTCGCTTTTAAAGCCCGTAAATACTATTTTAGTAGTACGCCCTATTAGGAAGGCTTAAGTAAACTTAGTTATCTAGTTTAATAAGCCCTTCTTTCTTAGAATCTATATAGGTCTTTTATATAGTATATAGTTAAAGGCTTTGCTTATATCTAGGCTTAATATAAATACTATATAGCCTAGGCGGGCTTACTACGCCGCTTAGATATTAAAAGTAATTAAAAAGAGAGCTAAGAGGGTTAATTACTTCTTTCTTACGCCTATTTACGTCTATAGTAGTAGCCTTTACATCTCTGTGGCATCTTATATACATCCTATAACTATCTTTTCTAGAAGCTTTCTTAATATATTTTTAAGAATAATTAGTTAGTAGCTTTTTAAGAAAGAGTAGTCCCTTTTATCTGCTTTTCGTAGAACAATTATAATTATCTCTTTATAGCATTTTAGTAGCTTACCTTTATAGAGGTAAATAGTTATGGTATTAGCTAATAGTAGTCTTATAGCATCTACTATGGCTCTAATTACCTTATTTAGGATCCTATTTAGTTTAGCCTCTTTACTA
>Ga0307515_10023702_pt1 | contig 10737 bp, 15 predicted proteins | sample 17_EM_MG_FD_194513 | JGI IMG/M metagenome (GOLD analysis project Ga0307515, IMG submission 194513) | Populus trichocarpa ectomycorrhiza microbial communities from riparian zone in the Pacific Northwest, United States - 17_EM | ecosystem: Host-associated > Plants > Roots > Unclassified | place...
GCTTCGTTGGTCGTGCCCCCAGAACGAACGAGTGTGAAAGAAGTAAGGCAAGAGTGAGTGAAAGACGCATCCTCGCCGGCGAAGAAAGGAGCGTGGAGAGACGCTGGGATGAGAGGGAAGAGGGCGGGTGTAGTGGTCAAAGTCTTGCTGCGGCCCAATCGGGCTATGCAGTCTCTCGCGAGCACGAGGCGGATGTTGCATCCAAAATACGCGTACGGACGCATCAACTGCGCATTCTATACTCGTAGGCTATAGCCAATTATAAACTGATGATGTCCTGAACGGCGTATCGTACAACAATCTCCCCATCCCATTCCTCTTCCCAAGCATTAAGCTTAAACTTCCCCAACGGGGTATCGGGTTGGAGGTCTGCCTCTTCCTGGCGAAGCCAACTCTCGTGAATTTCAAACAAGTTACCGACCAGCGGCTTTAGCGCTGTCTTCAGCTGGTGTAAAGCATCGTCCTCATCTTGGCCGTTTATACCATTTGTCAGTCCGTTCTATATGTGGACCAGGATCACACGATGACCTTTGCAGGACGATCATCGAAATAAGACTTACATCAATGCTCCCAGCTGTTGCCACGAGCTCTTCTCCGTTTTCCGTGCCCAACATAAATAAAAGTGAGTAACGGAATACCACGGGCGCTTGATGCTCCATGGTCGAACAATCGAGACACGACTCGGCGGTTTTTGCGATCCTTCAACGACACATTAGGCATGAATGAACGAGAGAGGGAAAAAATACATGGGACTGACAGCTTCTTGCAATCACCACACACGCGTAGCAAACAATTATCTTCGTCCAAGGCAATCGGATAGAAATCCAGGATCCTCGCCTTTACCTCGAAACAGGTTGGCAATTCCTCCTTCGGTGGTAACGCGGACATTTGCAAGGGCGCCACCGGGCCTCCTAAGGGCAGCCCTGTCGTAGCTTCAGCTGGCCTCCCTCCAGGATCTGTCGTGAGCGAGCGAGCCCTCGAAGTGGTATCAGACCCAGTCGCAGAGGACCCCAGCTCCTTCTTACGTCTGTAACCTGGTCAACTCTATAACGGCTTCTTTTCAGACTTAACGTACCTCTTAACCTCAACCATTCCGTTTTGCTCCGCGTTCGCGGGGTTGAGTTTTTCGATGCGCCCATTGTTTTCCTTGATATCGCAGACCCAGGTTTCTCCCGTTTGCCTAAAACGCATCTTCTCGAGGAGGTAGTACGAATTCACCATCGGCATATTCGACGCCCTCTCCGCCAGTGATCCTCTGACCCGAACTTTGACGACGCGCCCTCTGAGATGTTCGAATTTCGGCTCCTGGGAAAATGCCGATTTGAATATCTCCGGTACCAAGGTATAATCTGTCACATGAAGGAACATATCGTCTCCATCACTGGTTCTGTCAAGGAGCTACGAAAAAGTTTACTGTTGCGATCAACCGGGTGAACCTCACACATACCTCAACGATGCAATTGAAGAATGATTCGTCAGGGGCATTTTCCAGAGTCACTGGTACATCTTTTCCATCTTCGAACTCTGCCTCTCTCCTGTAGGTTGTTTAGAATATGGCGGGGGTGGGGAAACAAGGAATTACCTACTTGAGGAGTTCTGTGAACCTCGGATCTGCCATATCCTTTTCATCTTCCTTTGACAACTCTCGGATTTTCGGCTCCACCAGCTTTGCTTGCAGGTAGCTCTCATGATTCAACATACGGCAGTTCTCGAGCCGGTAGTATCCTTTGTTTCTGAGGCTAGGGCCCCTCAAGGCGGCAGCGTCCCACATCTCGATTTTGAGAACCGTACCATCACGCCCACTGGGCCACTTGTCGTTCCTAGCCAGACCTTGGTTCTTGGTGAAATCTGTGACGTAGAGGGTGTACACCCCATTATCGTTCTTGAAGCCCTGTAACACCTATTGTAAACGAGGTAAGATGTGATGTCTCAGGATATATAGGGAGAAATTATACCTGAACCGTACAGTCAAAGTATCCTCCCGGCTCAGATTCATTATCCGTCTCGGAAATCAAGCGATGTATCCGGAAGGTCGACTTCCGCGTTGTAACGCTGACGCACTGAGCCACCGTATCATGCTCTTCCGCCCTCTTGTTCCCAACAGCCTTCCACCATTCCGACAACCGTTTGCAATATAAAATATCGCCGGGTTCAGGCTCGTAGAACGGTCTTATTACCGCCCCTCTGCCACCGTCGGCTCCGGATTCGCGTGGTACATCGCCAAGGTCGCCGTGCGTTACCGACTCCGTGACTGGGTCGTATATCGCCCACTTGAGTTTATCCCCGAAAATCACTGAACCGTGACTCCCAACCTGATTATTCTACCAGCAGAAGATTCAGTGAGGTATGTGAGGGTGGAAAACGCTGACAAACCTTAACTTGCTTGATACCTTTCAAGATGAGAATGTCACCTGTTTTTAGAGATGGAAGCCACGCCTGATAATGTTTTGCAAACATTGTAATTCCGTGACCCATCGGGTTTACAGCTGGATCATCCGCACCGGGGTAGGACGGATCAGACAAAATAATGTGCTGTGAAAATTCTTGGTCGTGTATATCAGCTGAATATCCCAGAGGTCAACGCGGGCAACAAGTTGGGATACCTTTGGTCCTGGTTTCCGCCACGCCGCGGGCTTTAGTCACCACGCCGATGGTTGAGTACAACCTCTTAGTGTCTGTAGAACATGATATGTCGCTCAAGGGCGTGAAAAGGCCCTAACTTCCCGTCAGAGTGCATCAAGGGTCAATGGTGCCGAAAAACGCACCCAACCAGCCTTGAGACCGGCAGGACCCTCGTTTGACTCTGGAGCCCGAGGAGGAGGAATAGGAGTCCCAGGACGTGATTCCTCTTTGATCGTAAGGTCGATGACCTCCTTCTTGGGTGAAATTGGGCCATCACCGGAAATTTTCGGAGAAGTAGCCCCCACATCATCTTGCTCTGTTGCCGGGTCCACGCTATCGGATGGAGGACCTGGCGGTCGGTCTAGCTTCACAGCCTCTTGATGTTCTTGCAGAGCCCTCAATTTCATCCCTCGGTGTGACTTTTTGCGGCGCCCGCCCCCGGGTCGGGGAGGAGGGGATCTGTCCTTGGGGAGAGGCCTGAATTCCGCAGGTGCAGTGTCGGGTCGATGTGCTACCTCTGCGACACAATCGAGAGGGGTGGAGCCCTGTCTTGGAAGCGTTTCTTCGGGAACAGAGGAGGCAGTCTTCTTCTTTGCAGGTTTCTTCTGTCTTCCTTTCGCTAAGGCAGCCTGTTTTTCTTCCCCTTCATTCAAGTGTCAATCATCACGGGCCACTCGAGGGCATCTGATTTTACGTACGCGTCGGAAAAGTGATAGAATGGCCCACAATACCCTTCTCCACATACTTCAGTCGGCATGTCTTGTCGTAAGTTAGGGTGAAAGGGAGATTGAGCGTGTTTTGCTCGCACTGCTCCTCTACCCCGTGTAATGTCGCATCAGACAGATACAAACAAAGCCTGTCCCCGACCTCCACTTTCTGGAGGAAACCAGTGCAATCCCCGGTGAAAAATGCAGGGAACCGTGTCGGATTGAATTTAGCATCGGACATTCGTATGTCTGTAAGGGAGACCTTTTTGGAATCTGGCCAAATTATCACCACCTCGACGTAAACAAACACCTCTGGATCAAGGGGTGACTGTCTCTTGAAGTATATGGGGACGTCCCGCGCGGTAATCTGGGTTGGCATCTGATTTACCGACTGACCAGGATTCTTCCGCTTCCCTGACTTATGGCCATCTAGAGGAGGCATGGCTCGTTTAGACATAGCTCTAGCAGCGGCTTCAGGAGACGCGTGAGGGTGAGGAAGCGCAGACAGACACGAAAGCGACCGGCCAGTGAGCGCGTTGACGCTGAGCGGGGAAAGGGATAGAAGCGCGCTGCGGATCACATGACCGATTGAACTTTTGATCATGGACCCCGACTCCTCTCTCACTAACCTCTTCAGAAATGCCCTCGCCGACGCGAGCAGGGCTTCGAACTTGCCGACAATCGAGGAAAATACACAGGTCTCCTCTTCGTTGTTTATCTTCGCGTTTCTGCAGTGTATACTGAAGCACAGCGTTGGATCTTACAGGGCTTATTAAGCCAAATTCTCGAAACGCTGAGGGAGATCGCGAAGAGGGTTGAACTCCTCTCTCTGTTTAGCCCAAACGAAACCTTGGAGGACATATCTACGAAGAACTTGACTTTCTTGTTTGTCTCTTATGTCCTGGCCGAGGTCGAGAACCGAGTGCGCACAAATGGGAGACAGGAGCGCTTGGCCCGGATAAGATCCATCCAGGCATATCGCGTCATCCATCCCATAACACCTAATACTTACGCGCCCTTATACGCAGGACCAGTATCACGCCTTTCACAAGGCTCTTCACACATACGACGTTATCCCGGAATCGCTGAACCCACTCTACTCCAAAAGAGCAATAAAAGTTGCGGATTTCGCGAAACAACGAGAGCTCAAGATCAATCGGTACAAACAAGAGAAAGAATTCCGGAGTAAGATAAACGTTCGTCGAGATTCTTTGCCGTACGACCACCTAACGCTCATCTCGATTCTTACAGGAAATTAGGAAACGGCAGGGGCAGAAACCAATATCATCCGAATCTACGGATTTCGATCACATCACGTCTCTTTTACCTCGGAGTGGCGCTGGAGACGAGGACGACGAATCCGAGTGGGACGAATACGTGCGAGAAATGACAATCCACCTTCTCCGGCTATTTTGGATCCAAGTATGGAGCCAGTTGGATAGTCTTGACCAGGAGGTAGAACTCCTTCGTAATGCGCCGCCCTCGCCTGAGAGCAGGCTGCAGACAACAACTGAGAAGGATGTGGACGCGTGGCGATTGGACGTGCCACAACCGAAGAGTATGTTTGACAGTCGTGGTCCCCTGCTCGACCAAAGTGGCAAGGTGGATATGTGGCCCTCTGTATCTCCTGATAATTCCTTACATATATTTCAGCCTCAGAGGCCGTTCACGATACTTCCCGGTGGCGCAACTGATAGGGCTCGCCTTCAAGGAGAGGTGTTTCGGCCTGATCACCGCCTTCCCACCATGTCCGTCGACCAATACCTGGAGATTGAGCGACAAAGAGGAAATATCATCACAGGCGGAGGGTGAGTTCTGCGACTGATGGGCTGAGTAACCTCTTCGACAACTATTCCACAGACCTCAGTCGGAGCAGGAGCTCACCACGTCGGAGAAATTGGCTCTTGATGCGGAAAATGACGGGACGATCTTCGGTGAAGAGAAACAAGAAGAGAAGCGACAGAAGGATGAGAGTTGGGCCAGGTATACTGACACTCACCCTAAGGGTGCTGGTAATACGATGAATCGGGGGTAGAGGAAAAGAAAAAGAAATATGAACACTGGAAACCAATGGAAATTATACACCATGAATATCTAGATTACATCTGAGGGGACAGGGCATCAGCATGCACACTGCGAGGCGTCAGGTACGTCGGTGTTGGCCGGCGTTGTAACATCGATTTCTGGTTGAAGATGATCAGTATCCTTCAAGTCCGACAGACAAGCGAAACGCACTCGTATTCTGCTGTTCTGCGGTCTCGTTGTCCTTCTCCATACCAACCAGCGACATGGCAATCTTCTTGAATAAGCTCTTGACATTGTGTCCCGCCTTTGCAGATGTCTCCATGAACATGATGTTTAATTCCGCCGCTTTGGAGTTGGCCTCCTCTAAGGTGACTTGTCTGTGAAGAAGATAAGGGTGTTAATGAACGCGAACCAGTTAGCGTCGTATATGCCCACCGTTTGTCCGCTAAATCCGCCTTGTTACCAACCAGCACGACGATCACGTCATTCCCCCGCTCCGACCTCACGTCGTCTATCCATTTGGTTGTTGAAAGGAAGGAAGCCCGGTCTGAGGAACATTCAGGTCTAAGCTGCTCAGTCCGCGGGAGTTGACAGCTACTCACTGGTAATATCGAACACGACAATTGCCACGGAACAATCCCGAATGTAGGAGGGAATAAGCGACCTGTACCGTTCCTATAGGATACGCAGGGTCCGACGGTTAGTATACGCAACGTTCGCATGGCCCATGCGTTTCGTAGCGCACCTGTCCAGCAGTGTCCCATAGTTGTAACCTCACCGTCCGGTCCTCCAGGTACATGGCCTTGCTCAGGAAGTCTATTCCTATCGTGGCTTGGTATGTGTTGTCGAAGGTGTCATACATAAACCTGTCCACCATTCAGAGAAAGTGAGCATACAGTCGTCGACCGCGAACGCGACCATAGCGCCGAGAGTCGGATGACCCTAGGATACAATTGAGACTAACCGAGTGATGAGCGACGTCTTGCCAACGCTCTGGTCACCCAAGAGGACAATCTTGCTCCGCTTCAGTGGCGGTGACGAGAAGTCTGGTGTTGCCGGGGTCGTTGAGTTGGACATAGTAGCGTGGCGGGAAAGTTTAAGCTGCGCCTGGTGGAAGCGCCACCCATAACTTTCACGGCCGAGGCGCCGATCACTGGACCTGAATATGAATGACCAACCACTGGCGACGACTCCCCTGATTACACGCCCCAGAGTGAAGAGCCGAGGGTTGTGAGGTGTGGCGGGCGAGAAGGAAAATATCAAGGTTCTGTAAGCCGACCACCGCCATACTTCCGTCGACACGGTTCTTATTTAAAACTTATTCCGATTCGGTCCTCGCACACATCACCGCGTGTCAAGGAGGACTTTGTTACAGTACTTGAATACATGATGTAAGGTAATAATAAAAAGTAGGTACTGGAGCAGCCGGAGATAAATCAAAACGCAGAGCAGACATGAGAGAACAAGACGGGAAACAAAAGTAGCAGATAGCCAGCACAGATCAGTTCGTTTTTTTGGAGGCTTTCATCGGAGAATGTAGGACCATGATCGTAGTCAGTTTTTTCTAGTTTAGCACCAAGAGCCGTCGACAGCATCGAGATCAGCTATTAGTTCTTCGCAAAGAAGGGTCGTGTTTTCTGGGATTTCCATGGTGAGACTGCAGCCACTAGAACTAGAGCGAGGACGAGAGAGGGCCAGGGAAGCAGGAGAGGAGCCAGGGACATAGGGAGATCCGAGATCCGGCGTAGAGCGAGACTTTGATCCTGTAGAGAGTACGTCAAGTGGAGGAGCCATTCCGGGGAGATTCTTGAACGAAGGGACCGAAGTTGCAGGACCAGACGAAGACTCAGCCAAAGCGCTAGGGATAGTTTGGTCCATCAGGTACGACATGTCCTCGGGAATACGAATGACGCTCGAGGAAGAAGTGGACGGATTAACGCTTGGACTTCCCTCGAAGCGCATCCCGTTCGAGAACTTGTGAACGGGTGAATCCCCTAGTCATGGAAAAGAGTTAGAAGCGCACGAGAGTGGATAAACAGAAACACGCACAGATATCGCAAAGAAGGTCGGCAATCCTTCCGAGCGACATGGAGGTATCCAACCTCCCCGACGTACCAGTAGAAACAATCCTTAGGTCTCTCGTGGACCCAGTGACCTGATCTTCCTTGGCGGCTGCGGCTGCCTTTCGACGACGAACCCGAGAGATCACTTCTCCAAATGGAAGGATTGACGATCCGGAGCGAGATCCGACCGGCGAGGGGGGAGCGCTCTGGTTCATCAACAATGGCAAGTCCTCCGCGATATCAGGGCCTTCTGAAGAGGAGCTGAGAGCCAAATTGCGGGTGTCATGGGCCTCAAAGGTGAGAGCAGGCCGGGAGAACCGGTGAACCGGAGTTCCCACTATAGGGGGGAAAAGTAGATCTCAGTCGAAAATAACACCAAGTCCCAAGGTGAAAAAAAACTCACATATGTCCTTCAAGAGGCGGTCAATTAGTCCGGAAGACAGAGAAGTCTCAAAAGGAGTGGCTGATGGAGAGGTGGTGGGGTTGTGGAGAGGCGAGAGAGGCGGGTCACTTGCGATAGCTGTGTTCTCTAACGGTGCGTCTGATGACGCCACGTCAACGGCGGGAGCGGGAAAAGGCGGAGCGGGCTGAGTATGTTGGTCCTGGAATACCACCACAGGCTGCGAATAATGACAGGCGGATAGATCTACTGAGAAGAATTAAACAAAAAGCGAACAGAGAATGAAGTATAGTAGATACTCACAGGTGTCGTTGAGGAAACTAGGAAACTCTCCCAAAGTCAAGTCTACAGACATCGTAGCCTCGTAGGATGCCTCGGAACCCAAGTACAGGGATGTCTCCCTCTGCTCACCGATAGCCTGCACGAGTAACCGAAGGCCAATATCAGCTGACGTTGCTGCTGGAATATCCAAGGCCTTCGCGATCGATGCTGGTTTCCCTTTCCGCGAGTTGACGAGAACGGTTTCGAAAGGAGGGGTGGGGTAAGAGGGATCATCCTCGTCCTCATCGAAGACCATTTCCCCGTCGACCAACATCGATACACCCGCGGGGGGATCGAACGTTGATCTACTCTCCTCCAAGCCGGTAGGACCTTTTTCCAACGACTCGGAGGCCCGAGAAGCTGCAGAGTAGATGGGAATGGTCGCAGAGGCCCTCTCTTCGGCTATCGGGTGCCTGCCGAGGGAACGCGAACGAATGTCGGTGGGTGAGGGCCACGCGGAGCGCCTTTCTTGAAACCTCCTGAGCGTCGCTTTCCCAGATTCTACCAGAGCGCACTTGAGTCGTGTTTAATCGAAAGGAAGACTAGTAACTAACCCAATAGATCCCTCAGGGCCTGGATATTTGGAGTCCTCGCTGGAGGCGGAGTGCTACTCTCGTCGACGAAGTTGCAGTACAACCGTGAGGGAGCGGCATAGCCTAAATCCGTTTGTCAGATTCAAATCTGGAATGCCAACACGGAATAAACACGAACCACGCTCAGCCTGGAGATACAGAAAGGCATCTCTCGCTTCGCGAGCACTCCTGCGATCAGAAACCCCCGTTCGCTTGATCGGAATAGGGGCCGTAACTCCAGCGATGGAGGAGTATCCTGATGATTTTCTAAGTTAGCCACCACTCTTTAGAGATGAGATAATGCATGAGCTTACCTGTGGGACTCGGGATACGGTTTCTAAGGGGGAGGGGTGAAAGTGGGGGGATTTCGACCGTGAGTTCTGAGGGGGTCCCAGGGGGAACCGAGCCACGTCCAGTGAAGCCTGCGGCCCAGAACTGGAAGAAACGTGAGTCAAGGACTGATACAAGGAGGGAACCAGGGACTTACAGGATCATCGACGACCACGCGTGACGTCCAACCACCTTCAGAACCTGGAATAAAACGATCAGTGACAGTGCGAGGGAAAATCTTGGCATAGTGCAGTAGTTACATTGATGCACGGTGGGGTTGAAGAAGGGCGTTGACGGAAGGCCTTCGGGGGATGCGTCTGTTGCAAAGGCTTTTGAGTATAGGGGAAAAATAACAAGGAGTTCGCTTACCAGCGCTGATTACAACTCGCAGTCGCGACTGGCGACGCTTGTAGGCAGCACGTCGCGAGAGCAACGGGGACCTCTGATGGCCAGGGCCTGCGCGCAATGCCCGGAAAATCCGGCCAGACATGCTCACACCTGTAAAAGACATAAGTGTGATAGAAAATCATGGGTCGATGATGGCTTACCAATGTTCCGGGTGAGGACCTGCCGGCGCAAGGAACCAGAGGCGCCAGACTGTGAGAGAGGGGTCCAGTTGGCTCTGGGGTTGGCCTCTCCCGGGGCAGGGGGGAAGGGGTGGAGGAAAGGGGATGGTGATGGAGGGCGTGTAGTACCTATGGTGCACAACTAGTAACATGAAACAAGGAATATCAGTGACTGGGAACGTTCAACAGCAATCGATACTCACCACAATTCCAGCACATCCCGATATCAACAGGCCCACCACGAGCTGGAAGCCTCGATGAGGACCAAGCGCGACTAGAAAAATATCTATCATGTCATGTTTCGAGAAGACAGTAATGGACTGGGTGACGTACCAGGTGGGCTGGGAGTGGGAACAGGGGTATCGGTGGGGTGACAGGTGGGGAATGTTATGGCGACGGTGCGAACGCACACCTCACTGAGGATGAGGGTGGGACTACCGTCGAGAGGGGAAAGGAGGGGAGCGAGGGCAGGGGAAATGAGGGCGGGGATAATTAATATGGGGGTGCTGATCTGTCCAGAGGACAGAAGCAGAGCCCACAAGCAGAACACCATTGTCGAGAAGACGGGGAAGAAGATCATCTTATCTGGCGACGATGGTGGAAGGAGAACAAGAGTATGTAGAGGTAGATACCCCCCCTCCGTCGCTTTATAACCCCAAACATAGGGGGGCGAGTCTCTCGGGGATGAGAAACCGGGACCTGCAAACGGAGTTGGGGATGGAGGGGTCAATTTCCATTATCCAGTTCCGCTCGCAGGTCCCGGCGGTTGGTCAAGCGCTCAGCTCCGATATCCCTCTAACAGCGACCTTGAAGACGACGAGGATGAGAAGGTTGCTTTGGTTGCGATTCCTGGTGAGGACAAAAAGATCCCCCGTGAAGAGCACGAGCAGCGCGTTGAAAAGGGGAAGATTGACTATGTGACGTGAGTGCAAACTGGGAATCCCTTTATGATTCCGTTGATCGACTACTAGACTGAGGCCGCTCATATCGCGAGTTCAAAGCATTTCCGATGTATCTTTACATAGGTGCGATTGAGTTCGCAGGCTCCAAGGAGAATCGCAGTTCACAGGGCACTCGAGTCGTCACACCTCCCGATGCACTGTAAAGTTCCCGGACCCTCCCCAAAGTCTG
>Ga0307515_10023704_pt1 | contig 10737 bp, 3 predicted proteins | sample 17_EM_MG_FD_194513 | JGI IMG/M metagenome (GOLD analysis project Ga0307515, IMG submission 194513) | Populus trichocarpa ectomycorrhiza microbial communities from riparian zone in the Pacific Northwest, United States - 17_EM | ecosystem: Host-associated > Plants > Roots > Unclassified | place...
ATAAAAATATAAAGAAAAAAATTCAAAAAAATGAGAGACAAAATGGAACAAAAAACATTATAAACTTGGTTTGAAGGGTGAAATTATAAACAATAAAACTTTTATAAAAGGGTTAAGGAAAAAAAATTAAAAATCAAAAGAATAAAAATCAAATTGAAAACATTAGTAAATGAAAAAAAATGAATATATAGAATTTTTCAACGTGTTTTTTTACATAAATTTTTTTTCTAAATGTAATCGAAAACCTTATACACGCATCTAATTAAATAAATCAAGAACCATTGTATAAACAAATTTTAAAAAATCATTAACGATAAAGAAAAACAAAATTGAAAAAATTAAGAGTAAAATATAGATCAATATTTAATATCGCAACAAGGATCATTTACCTAGTTGTGTTTATTAAAATTAATTTGTAATAGAATTTGACATGCATATAAAATTTATTGAATAAAATAAAAGGAAAAAAAAGTATGCAAGGCTACACATATTTAAAATATTGTAAATAAATAAATATTTTTTTAACAAATAAATTTAATATATATAAATATAAAAAAATCATAGATGAATTATATTAACCTCTTCAAAAATTAAACAAAACCAATATAATTAAAAAATAATTGTTATTTAAAAAAAATCACAAAGAATGAGCATTAATGAAAATATAAACTTAAAATTATTTTAAAAAAGATATATAAAAAAAATTATTTTTTTTTAAAAAAGATAAGAATGAGGCTAGGAGCTGTTGGGCCTAGTAAGCTAGACCAAACACCTGACCTATGAAAAAAGGGCTTGTGTACGGACCTTTATTCTTTTATAGTTAATAGAGTGGACGACATGTTGTTCGCCCCAATTTACTTTGAAAAAAATAGATAACGCGTTATCTAGAGCTCCCCACAGTGATTGAAAAAACAAGGTTCCTGATTTTTCTTTTGAAAACTCATTTTCAACTTATTTTCAATCCAAAATACCTAGAAAACATTGTAAGAACCTTGTCAAACCAATCCATGACCTCCAAAAAATGTAAAAAACTGCCTCAAAATCCAAAATCAACCTGAACAAAAAATCTTCTTAAGCTCAAATATGTTTTTTAGGCTCTTTCAAGGTAAAATTAAAGAAAAAAAACATCTTATTTGAACTCCTTTCATCACATAGAACTATTTAGCACAAAAATCAACTGTTTTGGTGGTTGGAATCGTCGTTACGTCAACTTTCTCTTTTTACGCTAGAATCTAATGAGCCTTGTTCTCTCTTCCCACAAAAAAATGATTGAAAAATAAAGAAAATAAAGTTTGATAACAAAATTAAATTTTCTAAAATCAAAGGGACCAGTCACGTGATAGATAAAAAAGATAGGAGACTAAAATGTATTTTTCAAACAAATTTTAAAGCCGCCACTTATTTTATTCTTTTTTTTTCAATTCAACCCTATCTCCCAAAAAATTATGCAACGGGATGTTAATTTGATCTCAAAAGGGACTAATTGTGCAAAATAAAAATTTAAAAATTAAATTAAAATTAAAAAAATTGCTTTAATCCATAGTGATATGTAAGAAAATAATAAGAGTATAATCAAGAGCCCTTCTAGTTGCTTTTAATAATAATAATAATAACAATAACAATAATAATATTGGTTATATGTGCCATTTAATCTGCAAAAAGATTCACGTGAACTCTCAATAGTCAAATTACAAACATGGAGCAAGAATCTATACTGTACTAGTTGAGGTTAGTTCCTTTTACTCCATTCTGTTTTTTTTTTTTTTGGAGAAAAAATTATGGCAAGAACCATTCACACTAATTCAACTCACATCACTTTTTATTTGACCCATTTAATTTTTTTGATATGATTATTATCCTGCAATGGCGCATCTATAGCTCACATAGAACACGACCACCTTTGACAATAATCTGTTACCTTGTCCTCCTTTGACCTCCTCTCTCTTGCCCCAACCAAAAAACTAGAGAGAAGAAGGATTGCTTTACATCCTTCCTCCTCCAGCATTTCAGATTACTCTTTCCATCTCTATCCTCCATCCTTCCACCGAACAAGACCTTTAACTTAACAGGGACTTCGCCATTGCGAAATGATTCAGTCAGCAACACTGCTCTAATGGTGTATAGCTTATCTGTCTGCAAAATAACCTGTAACTGTCAACTTTCTCGTGCAAATAGGGTCAACAGTTAAAGAAATACGAGGCCAAGGAATGTGAATGGAAGAATTCCAGCTTCCATTTCTGCTGCTTCTTCTATAGCTACACATATTCCAAAGTGCATCCAATCTCAAAATCCCTCAATCTAATGCAAACCAATTGAGAAAACTTTGGGTCTAATATTCAGTGAAAATTCAGACTCATAATTCATATGTATAAAATAGAGTCTCGAGGTGTTCCTGAATTTCAGATGCAATCAATCCGAAAACCCTTCAATCCAAGGCAAAGCAGTTGAGGAAACATTAGAATTAGAATTTTTTTTTAAAAAAAATAAAATGATAAGGATAGTTAAAACACTATGACCCTACCACTAATGTTTTTACCATATTACTCTTTTAAAAAAAACTCATATGCTAATGGATAAGGGTTTGTTTGTGTATGCAATAAGATAATTTCGGCATTTTCAAATTGCCGAGGGCAAGACAAATATTTTTCTTTTTAAATACACAATAAAATAATATTAATACCTTTATAGGTTAGAAATTCTTGGATGCTATAGTGGGTTATATTTGTACTTTTATATTAAATGTACACAACAAAATAATCAATTTGCCTTTATAGATAAAAAAAACACACAATTAATTGACAATGAGGGGTTTTTCATCTTTTTCATTTGATAAGCATAGTAAAAATACATACTTACCCTTGAAGTTCAACTTTTTATGTCTAGTTGTGAGGGTATTTCTGACATTGTAGTTTTGGTTTTTTCATTGTTATTGGGTAAAGTTAGGGGCATTTTGGTCTTTTGATAGATCAAAAGCATTAAAAAAAATTATTCACGTGTTAGCCACTATGTCATCTTTAAATGATGCGCGTGGATGATTTTGGTGGCAAAAAACACTATTCCGGGACAACGTTTGATTCTTCTCGGTGTTTCCTCCATGTACCAACCGCGTATACACCAAACGGCTCTCCGGTTTGGCTCTAGCGACCATTTCTTTTTCTCTCTATTCTTTGATGTTTACACCTGCCTTGTAATTTTTCAAATCAGCCTTTTAACTTCTCTTGCTTTTTGATTTAGTCCCTGGTTTTTTGGTTAATATTTGTATTATTTGAAATAATTTATGAAAATAAATTTATTTTAATTTCATCCTTATTCAATTTTCTCATTTGTCAAATTTGGTCCTTATTCTTCTAATTGCTATTTATATAATTTGAGTCTTTTTTATTTAGTCCTTGGTCTTTTGGCTAATATTTGTTTTATTTTAAATAATTTATCCAAATGGTATTTTGTTTTAATTTTATCCTCATTTAATTTTTTCATGTGTCGAATTTGGTGTTCATTCTTTTAATTATTATTTATATAATTTGAGATAATTTTTAGAATTGAATTTCTTTTAGATTTCACATTTTATTATTTTTTTTCCTATCAAATTTTATCCCTCATTCTTTTTATTGTTATTTTTTTTTGTTTTGCCAAATTGTTTAGGTTGGTATTTGTTTTTACTCAATTTCATCCTTCAACATTAAATTAGTTTGGATTTGAACTTCTTGGTTAAGCCCATGTCTAGGATTTTACAGGTTACAAGTTTGGAAAATTAATCCAGCTCTAGAAGATTCACCCGTGATAGATTTGGTTTTTTTTTTTATTATCATTTTTTCAAGTTAATGTTTTTTCATTTTTATCCTTTGAAATTTATTTAATTAAAAATTAGGATTTAATTTTTTATTTGCAATCTACCTTCATTGTTTTGTCCTTCATTTTTTTTCAATTGGATTATCTCAAATTTTTTTATTTGTTGTTCTTTGTATTTACAATGAATTTTTCTTCTTGAATTAAATGCATGCCCCATTTAGATTTTGGTGCGGTTCAACCCCTAAAGTTTCAAATTTCCTATCATCTAGTCCCTATTATTTTAGAGATTCACATTTTAGTACCAAACTGTATTTTTTTTTAATTTTCAATCCATAAATGTTGAAAGTGAAGAGGGAAAGTCATTGTCCTATAAGTTTCAGATTTCCTATCATCTAGTCCCTATTATTTTAGAGATTCACATTTTAATACCAAATTGTATTTTTTTTAATTCAATCCATAAATGTTGAAAGCGAAGAGGGAAAGTCATTGTTCTATAAGGATTACTATTGTCACCTTCAACTCCATGCACGTTGTCAGCATTAGAAGTTGACATAACCATCATTTCTACCATGGTCTCGTAAGAAACAAATGGTTTTCCGTGTACATACCACCGCAGATATTCCTCTATAAACTTTTTTTTGTAAAAGATGCATCGTTACAATATATGGATCGAGAAAATTTTTATTTTTACACATCTTGCATGGACACGTAATGCTCTGATTAGATATTTTTACACATCTTCTATTGAACCAATATCAAATAATGATGACAACATCTATTAATTAACTACGTTAACTAAAAAAATTTGTAAAAATATTGGTTTAACTCAAGATTATTCAACATATTTTAATAATTCTCTTAATTCATTATGAATTTTCTACGTAGATACAAATTTATACACATTAACAGAAATTACAACTCGAAAATAAAATTAGCAAAATCTAAAACAAACCCGTTAAACAAGCCATTATTTATTTCACTACAAAACACCTAAGTCGATAATTCGACATAAGTTTCAACAATTTACAAACAAATACAATTTTACAAAATCTAAAACAAACCATAACATGTACAAATAATAAATCCATAAAACAAGTTTGTTTGAGAAAAAAATAATAAAACAAGTAAACACCCAAACAAAATACATATACTACAAAAATATGCAAAAAAAATAAATTAACATTTTAAAATTTTGTTCAAATTAAAAAAAGAAGAAGATATATTTGCTTATTTAAGGTGGAGAATCCTCAATAAAAGTTTAATCAGAACACGGATGCTGACAAATAGAGTGCTATTGTGACTCAAAAAGTTATGGGAGGTTGAGTTGTGTTGAGATTGAGGGGAGTTGTTTTGTTGCATAGAAATTTTACAAGGAAGAAGTAAAAATGGGGGGAGGGGGAGAGGAGGTTCGAGCAGCAAGTCATATATTAAATATTACCGATAGATTTATCGACGGTGACTCCATCGACCATTCTATCGGTATTAATGTCATATCACTGTATGGTTTGCCTGTTTAAATCCCACTGTAATTCTACCGATAACTGTGTCTGTAAAAACTTACATGTCATTGCATTGTTTGGATTTTTTTATTCCTTTTATTCCGATTGCGATTCCCTCGATATACACCGATGACATATTTTCATTGGTATTTACCGATGAGGTTAGTGATGGAAGAAAAATTTGGTCAGTAAATATAACAGCAAAATATCAACGAAAAAATCTGTTAGTGTTTCTGTTTGTATTCACCAATTTTCTGGTGGTGATCACTGAAAAGTTTTTAGGAGAGAGAAAATGATTGAATAACAATATTCCAGCCATAAAAAAGGTCAAGATTTGTGTCAACAAGTTTTTTTCTTGAAAGTGGTGCAATATGGGTGATGTTTCTCTATGAACATGCCAGAAAACTAAATTAGGGTTTGATTTAGTTTTTTCATTTGTTTGATTTTCATTTTTTTTATAATGATTTTGGGTTTCTTTGGGATTGGCAATTGGCTTTTTGAGGTTCATATGGTGTTTTTAGGTTCATATGGTGTTTTTGAGGTTTTTTTCATGTGAAAACAATCTAAAAATTGGGTTTTGGGTTCAAAAGCTTAGACCTGATTTTTTTTATTATAAGAGATAATTAGATAATTTACCAACAAGCGATGTGTTACTCGATTATTGAAAAAAAATTGGAGCATGTTGTCCACTCCTTAGAAAAAATAATTCCAAGTGCAAGCCTAGAATTTGTGCCCGGGATTTTTCATTAGAGATCAAGTACGTGGACCTAGCCTTTCAAGCTCACTAAGGGCTAACCTTTCTCTTATTTTTTAAATTGCTTTGTTTAGCTTTATTTTTTAAATAGTGATCGATCTATTTACATTTTTTTTAGTTTCATGATGTTCTAAAAAGATTAATTTAATTTGTCTATAATTTGTTTTGTTTTATATTACTATAAATTAATTGTCTTTATATGATATTTTTATAAAATAAATGAAAATTAGCCTCTAAGATGAAATAAATGAAAATGCATAAAATAAAAATCAATATAAAATATTTATATGTGCATCTATCTTTTACGTCAACTATGAATATTAGCTTTCTAGTTTCCACTTTAGTTTTTAACTAGTGTTAACAATTTTTATTTATTTATCAATTCATAAATTCTTTTATTTCATTTTATAAAGCATGAAAAATATATTTTCATTTATTGATTAAAACTTTTTATTATACATGAAAATCCATCCATAACACAATCGTTTCCTTCTATTGCATTAAGAATTAGCTAGATTGAAATCCTACCCGCAACGTAGAGTGAGTACAAGGCTAGTTGTATCTAAAAGCAAACAACAATTCAAACTCGAGTTTCATATTATAAGAAACTCTAAAAGGCATGGCATAAAACTATAGGATTTTTCACTGTGGACCAAGAATCATTTCATTGTGAACTCATTGTGTAAAATTTTCTATTTTTTTTAATTATGGTCATCAAACTTGTTTTTAGGCGATTTCATCCTTTGGTGACTCAATTGAAGGATAATTGTTTCAAATTTGTAAAGGAAGAGTAAGAATGAAAGAAAAAAGATTAAAATGAAAAGGCAGGAGAAATTCGGAGGCAATTTCAAAATTGGATTGAAAAGTTCACTTTGGTTCTCCTACTTTCAACTTATAATTTCTTAGTTCCTCAATATTTTGTAAATTTAATTTTGGTCCAAAACATTTTTTTTTTTAATCTTTGGTTTGAGAGAGGAACTCTTGGTTGACATTGATTCCAACAACAAAAAACACTAATTTTGGTGTTAAATGATTCCATTCGATTAAGAGAGTTTAGTTTAGGTGTTTTGTAACAACTCAACTCTTAAACGTATTTTTCAATCAATTTAGTTATTAATTAATAGTAAACTGTTTTTTTTATTTTATATTTATCAAAATTCCAACAAAGTTTTTATTAAAACAGAACATATCAAGTTATTGATAATTTAATGTTTCACGGACAAAATTCTCAACCTAATGTTTCTGTTTCCTTGATCCAATATCTCCGGTATCATTTCCACATCAACACATTTCCCACAAGTTCATTACTTTATAAAATGTTAACATTATATATATATTAACCAACCACACATCATATACTTGAAAATATGTTGTTGTATATCAATCCTACAATTATAACACAAAAATTTCATGTACTAAACATTTAATTCACATATATTTACAATAAAAAAATTAACAATACTAATTACATCTTCATAATATAGTATTCATACATGTCTTATAAGTCCAAAATAGACCTAATGTCATTATATTACATGAATTAAAACATAAAGTATTCTACTCTTGAAGCTAACGTGAGGAACTTAAAATAAAACAATAAATAATATAAATAAATTAAGTAAATAAAATAATTTCGACAACAAAGAAATAAAACAATATTTTCACTTTTATCTTTTCATTATTACTACATATCATTTACTTAATAATATATGTATCATTAACTTAATACTGATATCAATTTTTGAATTGATATCATTAACCATTTTCATCTCAGTATGGTTAATAAAAAATATACTGATTCAAATCACCTGGTATCATTAGCTATCAATCCATTCGTCAGCTAATCAATAAATATCGATACCAACATACTCGTGTTGATATCATTAGTCTTTCCTAATTTTCCAGGAATGACTAATCAATAAATATTAATGTTAATATCCTTGTCTTCCTTTTCATCCGAAAACGACTAATTAATAATGTTGATATCAATACCCTTGTAATGACATCATTAGTCTTCTCTATTATCTGGAAATGACTAATCATAAATGCTGATATCAATACCCTTGTAATGATATCATTAGTCTTTTCTATTATCCAAAAAAGACTAATCAATAATGTCGATGTCAAGGAGCCTTTGACACACTAGCTTCCATCATCGGAATGACTAATCAAATCATAAATTCTTATTTTTATTCCACTAATTTAATTATTTATAAATCAAGTCAGATCAATGACAATTCATTTAATAATTAAAATAATTCTACCAATAATAAAAACTAGGAAATAGGTGTTAAACACCTATCTGCTACTAGGAAGTCGCAGTACCTGTCCCTACCTGTGATCATGTTATCGAGGTATTTCCTGTCAATACATGACTATATCATCAACTCAAAAATTTTGTTACTTCATTCTATATTGAATTTTTATTACGATGAGCTATAAATCACTGTTCAATTATTTCTTCAATCTCTTCTTTTCCCAATTTCCTTAATCCAACATAACTACATACAATTAATAACATAATTTATTAAATCTATTCATAATATTTACAATTAACCCAACTCCTTATAAATAAAATCCACACATTCCTTCCATTTTTCTTTATCATGCAATTTCATTTAATTTCCTGCATTAAATACTTTAATTAACCCATTAAAATTCCCTCCCAAACATTATGTGTTGGCCGATAGTTTCGAAGTATAAAAAAACATTTATTTTTTCTTCAGTTTATTTTAATTAACACTAAACCCAATAAATCTACATACTAAAAAACACTAATTACATTAAAAACTTTATCAACATCATATCCACTCATTAAGCTAAATTTCTTAAAATTATAAACCTAACTATCACCTCTAATCCCATCACAAACATCATTATTTTTAGTAAAAGAAATTCTCAACTTCAAATCACAATTAATCAAAAAAAAATTGGTAAGATGAACCTTTTTATCCACTTTCCTCTCTTCCTTTTTTTCTCCCCTTGTTGCCATGACTATCTCTCTCTCTCAGATCCCCTTCCTTTTACTTCTCCTCACTTGATTTCTCTTTATTTAGTGTTTAAGAGGCTTATCTCTCACAATTTCATAAGATTTCCCTTTTATTTTTCTTATTTTCCCAAAGTTTTCTAAGATCTCTCAAGTTTTTCTTTCTTTTCTTTCCTTCTTGAATGGACAGCCATGAGCCTTATATTCATACCTAACAATTTCAAAAATTCCCTTTATATCTCTTATTTGTAACCTTTCAAGTTTACTAAGTAACTTAATTATCTCAGATTTTGTTATTTATTTTTATGAAAACTAAGCTGAGTTATTTTAAATTTCACTAAATTATCTTCCAATATTTTTTTTCTCTACTTAACTCATTTTCATTCAATTTTTATTCGTGTTTTTGTATTTTTTATTTTTTGACAATTTTTTGTATTTTCATTTTTTTAAAATAATACCTAAACTTTTTATTCCAAATCTTTTAGTTCCTTATCATTCCCTCAGTGTAAACATTTAATTTACATACTCATCATAATATTTATTTCATTGGCTTATTGATTTTTTTTATTTGGGGTTTACATGTTTTTTTTTTTGTCTTTTCCCTACCTAAGATGATAGATTTAAGTTTGAGAAATTTTTGGATTTTCAAGTTGATTTTGGATTTCTCAAAGGATTTTTGGGTTAAAAATTGATTTTTTTAAAAAAAAAAACTCAACACCTAATTTTCCAGCAACCCCTGGTCACTAAAATTTAAAGGGTGGGTGACTTATGGTCCTCCCTTGAATATTAAAAATAATAATAGAGAGAATGATGCATCGTTCGTCCTTTAACAGTGGGACAAAGGACCTTGCTCCTAGGCTAGACATGCAAGCCAGGCCTTTTTATGGGTCGGGAGCATTGGCAGGCTCAAATGCCTGGCTTATTTTTTTTTTTAATTTAATGTGTTTTTAACCCTAAAAAAATTTTAAAAATAAATTATTTCATCATTTGTTTTTTAAAAGGTATTTTGTTTTTATTTGACTTGAAAGAAACCTTGTAAGTTGTTATTTGAGTCCCAAACACCAACCTTAATTTTTTTTTGAACTTGTTTTTTGATATAAAAATAGTCTCATGCATCTAGTTGACATATAAATAAATAAAGAATAATTTTGAAAATAAAAAGCTATTAAATCCAATGGGATATATGAACTAAATCGCGAGTTTGACAAGTTAACTTTTATTAATGCAAGTTTTTTTTTAATTAATTTTTTTAATTTTTTTTCTAACCATCATAATTTATTTTTGTTTGCTTTTTATGAGTTTATTACAGTCTTATGACCAAGGTCACAGACTTAGTTAATTAACTCAGTTTACTCATATCGATCTAAGATATTGTTGTCTTAATACTTTTTTTTAAATATATTGTTCAATATGCATTAGATTCTGAATTCATGATTAACTTTTTCTCTCTCTTATAAAGCACATTAACTATGCTTGGACTTTTTTTTCATTAAAAAAAGAGATTAATTTGATCATTTTTTGCATGTTTTTCTTATCATCATATTAAATAAAAGATTGATTCTAAGAGATAAAGTTATTCAACACAACTAGGTCCGTTATCTATATTACGATATCATATATCTTGATACATATCTAGGTATCTCTTGATTTTTTAATTTATTTTTTAATTATTATTAAAAATTTTCTTTCTTTTCATTAATTTTAACAAA
>Ga0307515_10023705_pt1 | contig 10737 bp, 5 predicted proteins | sample 17_EM_MG_FD_194513 | JGI IMG/M metagenome (GOLD analysis project Ga0307515, IMG submission 194513) | Populus trichocarpa ectomycorrhiza microbial communities from riparian zone in the Pacific Northwest, United States - 17_EM | ecosystem: Host-associated > Plants > Roots > Unclassified | place...
TTAAACTACATAGGTGGTATTCTTTACACTACGGCCAACTCAAATTTTTCTCATCGTAAAAAAAAATGTTAGGGCTGCACAAGTGTTCTCAAAAAAGCAAAAAATAAATAGGTACTCGGATCATTGATTTGATTGATGTTAATAAGCTCGTATAATTTTAATAATATAAATAAAAAACACAACAATAATAAATAAAGTGATAAAAAAAATTAACTACAAAAAAAAGTAAAAACATATTGATTTGAACTCATCTAGATTAACATGTCAAATTTGCAACTTGATGTGTTACTAGGATAATCACGTCGAAAACAATTTGAATAAAACAATGAAGCTCTATTATCAAACAATATAATATCAAAGTGTGAAACTAAAAAAAATAAGTTAATTAAAAAAATACAGAAAAAAAAATATCTAAGTCTACCTTGGTTAACTCATTAACTTCACTACCATGGACATATGATTGAGATAACCCCATAAACAAGAAAGCGAAGAAAACAAGCGCGGAGAACAATTCCATGAAATAAAAAATTGATGGATGAAATCGAATTAATTAGGAAAAGGATAAAAAAGAAATAAATAGAAATTAAAAAAAACAAATACCAAATTTGATATAAAGATTCAATGAAACCAAATGATGAGGGACTAAATTGAAAAAAAATAAAAAATATATATATCAAGTAACAATAAAAAGAATGCTGACCCAATTGGATATAAAAAATGAATGAATCGACACTTTTTTTTGGGAGGGGGGTATAAAAAAGTCCATTGGAACACACCTCCAGTCTGTTGTCGACACGCGCCTTATCACTATGAAGGTCTCGATGCTCCACTCCTAATGCCACCACAAAAAATAGTGTTTGTTCACTTTTCATTTTTTATTTTTTTATTTATTAAGAGACTAGATTGCCACTACCCCCACTTGATAATAATAAAAAAAAAATCAAAATGGAAAGATCAAAAAGCCCTTTAACACAAGTTATAGGTTTTTTGCTTCAAAATGTAATTTAGTTATTGTATTGTGCTTTTAAAGAGAAAATTTTGAAAGTGCTTATGGTCAATATTTAATCAAATTATACTTTTAAACAAGGTTATTAAATCCGGTCCGGGGATTGACCCGGTTAAGGGCCAGGTCCTGGGTTTTATAGGTCAACCCGGGTCAACTCGGGTCAACCCGGATCAACCTGGGAAAATTTAAAAAAATATTAAAGTTTTAATATTTTATATGAAAAAATTAATGTGAATATAGACTATATATATTATAAATAATAAAGTTTACAAAAATATTTTAATTTTTTTTTATTTCACATTAAAAAAATAATATGTTATTTAAAATTTTAAAAGAAGGGCACAGACAACCCTAAATTTTCCCTATCTCTACCAGAAATAAAAACAAGTCGCCACCCCCTTGCTTTGGATTTTCTCTCCCAGAACCAATAAAGATTCCCTTTTCACTTGGGCAAAGCAGCTGCCACAGAGACCCAGCCACAACTTCTCTCATCCTTCTCTCAGTCATCCCCCTGCCTTTTAGCCAAAACTAGAGAGCCCCTCACTCTTTTTTCCCAACCATCTATTGGCCAAACCAAGAGACTCAGCTCTTCAATGGCGATTTGCTTGTTTTCTGCATTATTTTTATTTTCTAGTAGCATTAAAGGTTTGAGAATCAAACAATATAAACCATTCATTTATGTGTTTCTTTTCCAAGACTGGCATTGTGCATGGCAACAAACTTCTCAGCCAGCTTGTCTATGTCGAGCCAGCTTCCATGGACGACTGGAGCATTTGCAAACAACAATTCATTATAGAGAAAATGAAGAAATAAGAAGAGAAGTCGAATGACAAAAACCACATTTGAAGAAGAACCGGGTCTCGTCCGGGTTCTCCCAGGTCACCTGGATCATGGGTCAACCCGTCGGGTCGCCCGGGTTTTACCGGATTGTTGCACCTGCTAGTTTTTTAACAAACCCAGACCGGTCCAGCCCCTGAAACAATTTATACAGCCGTACAAAATAATGTGTACAGTAAAACATTGACTTTAACGCATTTCAAATTCCATATGGAATTGGTCCTCCTATAAATAATTTATTTTCTCTGTATAGACCTTTATCTTTTAATTATTTTCGTTATCAAGTCGTTGCATCTTTTCAAGTTCATGACACAAAGTCATTCAAAAACAAAGAAAAAGAAACATCAAATATGTTGGAGTGTACAATACTAGCAAAATTTCTTCATATTCATAGAGATAGGGGACATAATTCACCATTTTGGTGATGAAAACAAATTGATGCCATCCAAAGCTTTCGTCACTATTTCTCATGAAGGAAAGTGTCAAAAGATTTCATTACAAGTAGACTAAAGCAATCCGAGGATATTTTTGTCGGTAGCCTCTAAACGCGAACAACAAATAAAGGCAAAAGAACCTAGAACCCAGGAAACGCGAAGCAGAAATATCTGATCACATCTCCTAAAAGAGAGCAAGATGCCCGAGTCACCTTTTAGTAAATGACCAAAACCATTCCCACCAGGCATCAGCACCAAGTACTCGTCATGTGGCTCAAAAATACAAACAAAAGAATCTAAAATAAAAAATGAAAAACATAAAATAAAACTATCTCAGAGAGTTCAAAGGAATTACCAATGCTGAATTGGCATTCGGAGAGAGTAAGATAACAATGACCTATTGAATTCAACATTTCATTTATGACAGTACTTTAAACCAAATAAACATCAAATCGACTTTTCTAAACAAGTGCCAAATGACAGGGAGGTGAGGAAACGCAATGTAAGGCAAAATGTAAAGCATCTTGCTTTCACCATGGCAGTCATGCAGTATCTGCCTAGATGGAAGCAAGAAACAATGACAATACTCGATAAAAGAAAAGGTAAAGAATCAGATTCATTGCCTCGTACTATAATTGGTTGACCAGTTGCATGAGCTAACCAATCAGCATCTCTCTTATGCAATAGCAGGCATGTCCTTGAGCCATGCATCCAGTGGCTTACCGATTGAGTACACAATGAATCCAATCCCCCTCAGCTCGTCCGCATTCACTACATTCCTTCCATCGAACACAAAAGCTGGTTTCTGCATGTTGTCAAATATCTTCTTGTAGTCGAGAGTCCTGAATTCATCCCACTCCGTCAAGATGCAAATACCGTGGGCTCCCTTTGTTGCCTCATAGGCATCCCAAGTAACAGTCACTTGCTTAACAGCAGATTTGGGACTCTTTGGCTGGAGATGGAGAGGATGATCCCAATCAAACTTTTTCATGATGAGATCCCTCTGAATCTGGTCTTCTGTGACCTGTGGATCATAGATGTTCAAGATAGCCTTGTCTCCCAACAGCCCCTTGCACACATCAATCGCAGGGGTCTCCCTTGTGTCGCCAGTATCCTTCTTGAAAGCGAACCCTAAAATGGCAATCTTCTTTTGAGAAACCGTGTTAAACATAGAGGAAACAACACGGTTCACGAATCGGCTCTTCTGGTAATCATTGATCTTGATAACTTGTTTCCAGTACTCTGCTACCTCCGGAAGGCCATTGCACTCACATATGTAAACGAGATTCAGAATATCCTTCTGGAAGCAGGACCCACCAAAACCAACACTAGAACTCAAGAACTTGGGACCAATCCTTGAATCCTTGCCAATAGCATAGGACACCTCAGCAACATCAGCCCCAGTTGCCTCGCAGAGTGCTGACATGGCATTAACAGAGGAAATCCTTTGGGCCAGGAAGGCATTGGCAGCAAGCTTGGACAGCTCTGCAGACCAAAGGTTAGTGGTTAGGATGCGGTCTTCAGGAACCCAGTGAGCGTAGACACTCTTCAATGCTTGGATTGCCTTCTGGCCTTCTGGGGTTTCCCTTCCTCCAATGAGGACACGATCAGGTTGAAACAGATCTTCGATTGCAGTTCCTTCTGCAAGGAACTCAGGGTTTGAGAGGATCTGGAATTTGATCCCTTTACTGTTATGGGTCAAAATCTTTTCAATAGCCTCGGCAGTCTTAACTGGGACTGTTGATTTCTCAACAACTATTTTGTCAGATTTGGACACATCAGCAATCGTACGTGCAGCACTCTCCCAGTATGTCAGATCTGCAGCTTTACCAGCTCCAAGACCCTGAGTTTTAGTTGGGGTGTTGACTGAAACAAAAACTATATCAGCCTCTGCAACATGCTTCTCCACATCGGTGCTGAAGAAGATGTTCTTGCCTCTGCACTGCTTCACCACATCATCAAGGCCTGGCTCATAGATGGGGAGCTGGTCACTGTTCCAGGCTGCAATCCTAGGTTCAGAGATGTCAACAACCACCACCTCAATATCCGGGCACTTGAGTGCAATGACAGCCATTGTAGGCCCACCTACATACCCTGCTCCAATGCAACAGATCTTCACCATTTTCCTCCTCTAAGTTTACAACCTGAAGAAGGTAAATTTATTAATCCATCATTATGAAGAAAAACAAATAAAAAACGAATAAGCAAACTCTAACCTACTCTAGCAGATCAATGGATAAGCAACAATAACGCTTGTAAATTCACAAATCACACACACACGCGCACAATGATGTATCAAATCAGCACATGACAACGTCAAACAGCAAAATTGAGTCCATTTCCCACAACACAATCGATACCATTTCAACCCTTTTCAATATGTTGAACTAGATCCAGACTTTGAATCGAGTCCTAGTCCGTCCTGGATCTTAGAAAATGTTGCACTTCTCATACGTTTTGACTCATTTGCTTGGATATTCGATAATAAATTAAATAAAAAAATGAAACAAATAAAAAAATCTAACACAGCGAACTACAACTTACTACCACAGCCTAGAATGCTAAGATCCGAACAGAAATTAAGAGCTAGAATCAGTTTGGAAGCAGATCCAGTAGAATTCAAAGCTAAAAAAGTCGGCAGATCTTATGACTTTCCAACCAATCAGATCCATTTTTTAAACAACAGATCGAGGAGTAAAATTGTGCTGAATATCATCAGACCTAAAGGAATTTCACAATTAAATTAGAAGAAAGAGAGAAATGAAATTGGAATGGTACCTCGGAATGTAAAGAGAGAGATCAAGAGAGTAATTTGTTTGACGTCTTCTGTTAACTGGATGCTGGAATGAGAGCAAAGAGAGAGCGGGGCGATGTTTAAATACACATCTCCATTCCTAGATCTGCCCCTCCTGTGTGCTTCCCTATTAATTGGTTTTAAGTAAATTATACTTTAATTACTGTATTTATAAGCAATCTGTATTTCGGTCCCTCTATTCTCTATAATATTAGTTAGTCCCTTGACTTTTAGATCCACTTGTTTTCTTGTCCCTCCCTGCAATACTATTAGTCACTGCACGTAAATCACAACCATCTCTCTCTCTCACTCTCTCTCTCTCTTGAAACTATTATTGTCATTATGCTTGTCGGTGATTCATTGGTTATGTGATAAAGGGATTTTTCTTATGTTTTAATTGATTAAATCTTATCATTGACTTTTCATTACTTCATCGAGTGGTTATTGAAGCTGACCCGTTAATTAATCCAGTTTAATAAGTTAATTCAATAATTATTTTACTTTGAATCAAATTTTTTTCTTATCATAATGAAAATTCTTTTTCAAAAAACACCCTGAATGATATTGTTTTAGAATTTTTTTATTACTATTAAAAATCATAGCTTGAATAAACTCATCGACTCGTGGCTCAACTCACCCAATACATGACCGGAGCTTTGAGTAGAGTTGACTATCATATTAGGTAGGTTTTATCAGGGCGGAACCAAAATATAAAATGAAAAGGGGGCTAAAATGCTATGATTTGTGTAGTGTCATATAAAAATATTAAGAATGAACTTAAAGGAGGCTGGAAAAAAAAAATTCCTTGTAGGGACCGGAACCCCTGCCAGCCTCCCCTTGTCTCCGCCCCGGGTTTTATAACTGAATTTGAATGATATAACGTAATAGATTTACATAGGATGGTAAAACACGGGTGCTAATTAATAAATATTGATGCAAAAAGGACTAAATTATGTTTTTTCTTAAAAAAGAGTGACTGAAATGCATCACTCCAATGGGTTTGGTCGCAGTGCAGCTATCAAGAGCAGAATCCGCGGTCCAGGATTAGGCAGGGGGAGAGGAACAGGGGTAGAAAGGTAAAAGAGGTGGCTTTGATTGTTTTGGACAAAATAATACCGTGGAATTTATTTATTTACGCCTAAAGGAATGGCCCCCCCCGTTGAAGTATTGGAAAGTTAACTGAAAAATATTCAACGCGTCTTTGGACAGCTAGGATTAGGGAGGCAGTTACCCGAATGGCACATCCCTCGCAAGTAAGATTCATGAACACAAGGAGGCATCCAGGATGTTGCTCGGCATCATGCATGTGATGTGATGTCTGAAAATATAGTGAATATTATTTTTTAAAGTTATTTTTTTAAAATATATTAAAATAATATTTTTTTATTTTAATATTAGTATTTTTAAACTATTTGAAAATACTAAAAAATATTAATTTAAAATAAACTTAAATTAAAAAAATTATTTCTAAAACACAAAAACAAATTAAGTTTTTATGTGTTGAGGTTAATTAGTATGGTTTTTGAGTTATAATTTGTATTTACCTTTAATGGATCGGTTTTTTTTAGCTTTGTTATTAGATTATTTCTTAAAGAGGGGGGTTTGCCTACCCTTTTAAAGTTAAGTTTCATTATTGAAATTAATGTTCAATATTGAATATTTACATTAAGGATATGTTTGGCATGATTGCATTGTGAAGGTATGGCGATGTCATTGTGATGTCGAGCTTGTTTGGCCACATGGCTAGGCTGCATTTTTACTGAGATTTGAACTTTTTTTAATTAGTTTTTTTTTGTGTTTTTTAATCATTTTGAGGTATTGATATTAAAAATAAATTTTAAAAAATAAAAAAAATATTATTTTAATACATTTTTAATTAAAAAATATTTTAAAAAATAATTGTTATCACCGTATAATAAAATACAACGGTTAAAAAATAAGATAATAACGGCTTGAAGTTCTTCCACTTTTTCAGTTTTTCAATTTTTAGTTATGGTGTCCCCATGAACCCCACAACCAGCCTTTAATTACTTATATAGGTTGGGGTCGATTTTTTTGACCAAAAGAAAAACAAAACCCTTTAATATCAAATGGACAGGAATGATTATTTTTGGTTTGGTTTAGTTTTTATTAAAAAAAATAATCAAACCAAATTTTTTTTAAAAAAAAAAAACTGACCCGTTTCAGTTCGGTTCGGTTTTTTAGGATAAAAACCAGTTCAAACCGGTTTGGCTCGGTTTTTTTCCAGTTTTTTTCGGTTCGGTTTTTTTAGTTTCAGACTTATAAAACCGAACCTGTCGGTTTTTTTTTAAATTTTAATCGGTTTTTTTTTACGGTTCGGATCTTTCAGTTTTTTTTTCTAGTTTTCTCGATCCAATTAATTTTTTGATTTTTTTGCTCACGGGTGCTAGAAATGGCAATTACCAAATGGTTTATAAGCAATTCACTTGCTATTTTTGTATAAAAGGAAAAAAATAATTGCTTTAAAATCATTACGTTAAATGTTATATGTGACAGAGAGATTTTATGGTTTTGTGGAGTGATTTTTATATTAAGATAATCTGTTTTCAGCTTCGAAAAAGTTTATAATATCTAATTATGAAATTAGAAAATTAATGGTAAAATGTAAAATTTTATTTGGATTTAGTTTAAATAAAGGGTCCCTTTTAGTTGATCACTAGTTTTGTTGCCCGCAGCGGATTGCAGGCATGGATTGGAGGTGGTGGTAATGCGTTCTTTAAGTATGATTTTAAAAAACTATAAGTGTAAACTTATAATATACCAAGTATGATAAAAATAAAAATAATAATAATATGAATATGTTCAAACTTTGATTTTCTTAAAAAAATATCACAAATGATATTTTTTTAATGTAAAAAAAAATATTTAGATCATAAAAAATTCCTTGACAGTATAATTAAATCTGATTTAACGGATCAATTTTGAAACCTTCTAATTTGACTCATTGCTTAAATCAAGTGGGAGTTGTCACAACATAACAAAGCCCATTTGGCGGATTTGAAGATAACCTAGATGACTGGTAAAAACATGATTTAACTTTAAAAAAATTAAAGATGATATTTTTTAATATTGAGATGATAACATATTGAATTGACTTAGGTAAGAGACACAACCATAATGAGCTAATCTGGTTGGATCATGTATCTCTTTCTTTCCCCATCTCTTCTTCTCTCCTCGATTGGGCCTTCATTTTGATCGGGTGGGATGAAACTCAAGACTAAACCAAAGAGTTATCAGAGAACCAAAGACTAAATTTAAAATAAAAAGGTGAAAATGTGGGAGTTGTCACGACCCTACTCCTTACCTAACTCGAGTTTCAAATTAAATCGCATAAGAGTTGTCACAATGTGATAGAGTCGATTTAGTGGGTTCAAAGATAACCCGAATGACTATTAAGAACATGGTTTGTATTTAAGAAATTTCAAGATTATATAAATTTTTTCTAATATTGAGGTGGCGATATATTAGATCAACTCAAGTTAGCACTTTAAACTCGTTACTTGGCGTGGACACTACCACAATAAACTAATATAATTGAGTTATTAGCATCCATCTTTTCTCATTCCTTCTAATATACCGGATTGGAATTTCATTGGGCTACGGTTAGATGAAATTCATGAATAAATTAAAGAGTTATCAGAGAATCTTGGAATAAATTTAAAACGAAAAAAAAAACTAGTAAAAACATGAAAGTTGCGACGACCTGACTCTTTGCTTAACTCGAGATTCTAATTAAACAGCGTGAGAGTTACTACGACATGGCAAAATCAATTTAATGGGTCAAAAAATAACCTGAATGACTGTTAAAAATATATTTTTTTTTAATAAAAAAATCAAGATGAGATCTTTTTTTAATATTAAGATGATATCATATTGAATCGATCTGGATTAACATGTTAAGTTCGCAACTTGAGTTATGGACATGACTATAATGAGCTAACCCAATTGAACCGTCTATCTCTTTTTTGTTTATCCTTTATTCTTTCTCTGGTTACATTTTTATTAGGCTTAGAAGAATGAAATTTAAAAATAAATTAAAAATTTATAAAAAAATCATAAATTAAATTAAAAAATATATCTATGCATGCAATTCACACGCTAGCATTCGAGGAAAGCTGCCACATTAGAGAGGTGATTGCGGCCACTAAATTAAATTTGGTGTCATTGTCCCAATGAGAGCTTCCATCCAAGGTCGCGGGTAATGAAAACAAAGACGAAGCTCTTTTATGGATCCAGTCAACAATTCTTTTTCTTTTTTCTTTTTTCTTTTTCTTTTTTTTTTCCTTCCCTAGGTTTTTATGTCTAATTTTTCTCAACAAATTTTCACAATATCGATGACGATTTTTTTTTAATCTTGATTTCTTAGATATTGGAGTAAATGAAGAACCTTTAACCTAAATGTTGCAAGAAAATTTTATATTTTGTTTTATTTACAATTTTTTAATGGATGATTTTATTACATGGATGCCAGATTTTTCACAAAATAATGTAAAGCCTAAAGAAGAAATTCCTCATACTTCTACAATGATTGTTCAAACAAAAATAGAAGAACATTTTAGAATAAAAACAAAGAATTTTATAGACGTGAGATTATAATTATATTTGCATATCGTGAAATAGGGTAAAAAAATCAATGTGAAGTTTATCTGGTTTGACTCCGTCTATTAATTTTTTTAAAAAAATTAATTAACTCGAGTTAATCAATTCAATTCATAATTAAATCTTGCACCGAGTCCATCCAAATGAGATTTAATAACTGTAAAACGACACAAACATTGTAGAAACATGTGAATTTTACTTAATAAGTGGGGGTAACATTGTAGAAACATGTGCACCTAATTTAATAAAAAAGCTAAAATAGAAGCACCTTTATTGATAAAGTGTAAAGGGCATGCTTCAAAATCAAGGATGAATTGGCTTAAGATCTCAGGGAAAGATGAGTGTTCTTGAAGCTATAGAAGTAAGGAGACAGCACGAAAACCTCCAAGGGAAACAATGATGGAATCCAAAAGGCCATGGTGATGATGACGACTCATAATAATGCCCAGAATCCAATTCAATTAACATGAAAGCACATGAACAAAAGCAAAACGTAGCGAGGTAGCTGCCTTCCTTGCATTCTGGTCAAAAGTAACTTTAGTCCCTCGATAAACAAATTTTATTCTGGTTGAGCAACTTCTTTTTCGTTGAAATCAAGTCATATCATGCATTGAGGCGCATGGCTTTTGCGTGCCCTTTTTTTTTATATATAATTCATCCATGACTTTCGTATGTCTTTGTTATTGTTTTTTTTATTAACGTGGATGTCCGGATCAACTTATGTATATCTCGACTAGTCTCACGAGCTCTAAAATTAACGACCATATAAGTCTCCAGTGGCTATCATATTAACAACCACATTACTTGAACTTGAAACCATAGAGAGAGCAGACCCCTTAATTAGTCCCAAACTCTTATCACTAAATCATCTACTAGATGGTTATGTCTTTGCTATTGTTAATCATGTGACAAGTACCGAGCAATAAGTGACGACGATATCGATTGAGATGAAAAATAGTTTAAAGAGATCAAAATAAAAAAGAAAATGAAATTTACTTGAGAGATTAACTTGCTTCTCACTTCAATAGATATAAATACATTAAAAA
>Ga0307515_10023706_pt1 | contig 10736 bp, 6 predicted proteins | sample 17_EM_MG_FD_194513 | JGI IMG/M metagenome (GOLD analysis project Ga0307515, IMG submission 194513) | Populus trichocarpa ectomycorrhiza microbial communities from riparian zone in the Pacific Northwest, United States - 17_EM | ecosystem: Host-associated > Plants > Roots > Unclassified | place...
GGGTGAAAATAGGTTGAAAACCTAATTTTTCAACCTAGAAAACCTCTCATCTAGTTTTTGTCATCATAGTGGTAGTCAGATTTTAGGCTAGTGCCTAGCAGGCAATGTATCATCTATTTTTTTTTTTAATTTTAAATAAGAGATGGTTGTCCACCCCTTATAAAAGTAAACAAAAAAAAAAAATAGTATTACCCTGGTGCGCGGGCTTGCCTCTAGCCTATATGGCTAAGCTCTTTTTTTTTTTATAGCTCAGATGCATTGGGCCACAAGGCCCGTGTGCCTGGCATGACCTCATTATTGTTTTTGTTTTTTTTCCTTGTAGTTTCATTGTTTTGTTTGATTTTTTTTTAATTTTAATATTTAATTGATTTTGAATTAGTTTTTATATTTTATTATGATATAATTAAAATAAAAAATATTATTAAACCATGTGGAGTCAATGATCGGGGTTACATGTTTAGCGGGTTGACCTGTATCAATCTAATATATTTCTTTCTAAGTGTTTTAAAACAATTATTTTGAGATATTTTTTTAAAATCAAATTATAATTTTATTAATCATTTAAATTATTTTTGGTTATACAAGCTTGGAATTTTATTTTGATTATTATTATTTTCTAAATCTAGTAAGTTAATTCTATCACATTGGTAATTTTAATGTTGAAATCTAGACTAAATAAAAAGTTGGCTTAAAAGTTTTTTAGTTTGATAATGAAAATGTCAAAAGAAATTTCCCCACAGAGAACTTTTTTTCTTATGTTACAAATTTTATTTTTTTTGTCTAACTTGGCCAGTCATCTAAGAATGTCCGAGAATTACCTGCCGAACCACTTTAATAATCATGTTTGAGAGTAGTTAATTCGCCGGAACCTTGTGTTTTAGGAGACGTGGGTTCCATATAGAATGTCGGCATGCAATGAGCTTCGAATTAATATCCGAGTTCCCATAATAATCATCATCATCATCGTCATCAGTAATGAGTTCCAGCTATGCTCGGAGCAAATAAAAAAAAGTCTTAAGCAACTAGAGGGGAAGGTTCAACACGTCTGATTTGAGAACAAATCAGAAGGACATCAGTTTCTTTTCCTTTCCTTTCAATCTTTCAACACTTGCACTCACTCACTGTATATCTGCAATACTGTTTGTGTTCTGTCAATGAAGTAGTGCCAGATAGACACAGAGAAAGAAAGATATCTTCATGACTCTCAGTGTCTAATCCTAATGAATTGCCATCATTACTTACCCAGCTGGTACCTAACTGTATGTGAGCTTATCTCCCCCTCTAGCTTCCCCCACCTTCCATGGGCGGCTTAGAGGTCCCCTTTCTACACTAGCTAGCTACCAGATGAGCTGCTGTGCGCTATTTAGTTTAGACTTTGACATTTTACTTGTACATTAATTGATACTACTGCTACTTATCTATTCACCACACTTGCGAAACTTGAAGCAAATATCTCTAGTCTACACATGAGCAAAACATGATAGACCAAGAAGGAACATGCACTACTTGAAATTATTACTTCAATATTTTAAATTTGCATGCATTGCTTGTTTGGCTTTAAAGTAGTTTTTTATTTTTTTTTTGTTATTTGAAAAAAAAACGGATAAATTTTATGGATAAATTAGGTAATTACATTTTTTTTTGTGTGGATGAAATAGCATATTTTGAGGATATTGAGATTAAAAAACACGACATTTCAATAATGTCTCGGTTTAGAACCGTGATATTTGATCAAATTTTGCATTTAAGAATCACAACTTTTGATTAGATGTCGTAGTTCTAAACCGTGATATCCTCACGGAGACCGTTTTAAGAAATGATTAAACATTTAATAAAACGGTTAGACAATAGCCAAAACAGTCAGACCATTTTGGCTACCATCTAGTTTTAGGTTATTTTAATTTTTTAAGCATAAAAAAGTTTATAAAATCATAGTTTTTGTTAATATGAAATTTTATATGCTTTATGATTTTATAAAGTTAATTTTTTTTTATAGTTTTATCAAAATTTAAACAGAGTTTTCTCTATATAGAAACTACACATAAAGTTTTGTCTCACTTAAAAAAACCTGCAAAAAACCACAATAATCCTAATCAATAAAGTCTAACTAAACTCAACATATTCCCGTATTCATAATTACAAGTAGCCTTAGAAATGCAAAAAAAACATATACATGAAAAATGAATAAAAAATAATTCAATACTCCAATATTCAAGTAGTTCCAAAATATATAAATATAACTCATTTATCTATCTATCTACATCTACATTCTCTACTGGATGATCCGAGCATATCAGTGGCACGACATCATCAAGAATTAGCATCTCTTCAAAGGTTTTAAGTCTAGTGCGACAAACATTTAACCACTGAGACGCTACGGCGTGACTTTACTTTGTTCGTCAGTACTACGAAGATAAGATGTGGCCTTTCGACTCTCTCGTAACAAGAAGCCAACCTAATATTAATAAAATATTAATGTTAAATTAAAAGATAAATACATAAAAATCAACGGTTAACATATATTAATTATAAAAAGACTTTATTACTTATGTGATGTTAAATCTGTTGGGCATGTTGCTCGTATTGCATATATTCAGGTGGAGGAACCTGTTTGTGATCCGAAGTAATGACCATCTGTGTTTATACTCATGTGTGAAAAAATATACTCCTCGTCAGTAATCACATGATGCATCTCAGTAAATATCTCATTCCTCCATGCATCCCACTATGATGCATAAGTATTTTGCCAACCTAACCAGTTGTAATAATTATTCTTACCCCTACGAGTAATGGCATGCAAAGCATTACAAGTATTAATATCGACTTGAATGTGCTGTATGTAACTGAATCGTCTCATTATCTGATCCGGACAATATAACTCGACTATCTCAAAACATATTAGTATGACCACTATTGTTCATATATCCATCCCGCTAATGTCGCCAGTTGGAGCAACGACTAATCTTTCTTCCGAGTAAGGCGTCCACATGACTTGTAGATTATAAGTTAAATAAATATCAAACAACAATAATACGGTGTAGTTAATTATTTTATTTAACAAATAGTTTTAAAAATAGAATGTTGCTTATCAAGTTCGCTCCGATAAAATACAAGCACACATGCTGGATTATTTTTAAGAACTTGTGCAGCACACCACCTAACATTAAAAACATGTCAGTTTAATTGCATTTTTCAAACTTTCAAGAACACGATATAAATGTATATAATTGCAAAAATAATATCGCAATACTTGCATCCTAGTGGGAGATGAAATGTAACCCTTATAGTTTGGACTATCATATTCGACAATCTCAGTATCCGGGGCCTACCCACATGGAGATGTTCCTACGACCATAATTTTTACTAAATAAAAATGTTTTGTTAATTTTGTTGTGCATTAAGCATTCAAATCTAAATAGTTATTTAGATTTTTTTTCAATTCATACTTGTAGAAGTAGCAAACATTCCCTGACCAGTTTAGTCTTTTTCACGCGTATAAGATATAGATGTCTGTACAAGGATGTCAATACAGCAGATCCCCATCTATATGTGAGGATAGCATCAAAATTTTCTAGGAGCGTCATGTAAAGCAAAGGAACATATCTCCCTATAAGGTCAGTGAATAATAAATTGCCAAATAGAAGAAGTATATATGCTCTAGCATACTTACAAACAAATTAAAATCATCATAATAATTAACGCAATCATAACAAATAATCAATACATTTAAATCATAATTGATTTTGTATCTCCGTAAGACCTCCTCGTCACCATCATTTGGTGCTGTCGAAAATATCTCCTCAATCTACTTAAGACATATGTTATCCTCCTTTTAATTCAGAATTAGAGGGTGTTAATTCAAGTGATTGCTCACATAAACCATCTTTGATGCCTGCATGTCTATATGATATTATATATACATAAGTTTTACCACTAGTAAGTATCTTTGTAAGCAAGGAAAAAGTCATCTTCAATTGTCATTATTTTCTTCATCAATAATTGCAAAAGCTAACAAGAATATTCTATTATTTGCATCAAAAGCAATTGCAATCAATAACTTTTCATTATATCACTCATAAAATGTATTTTATCAACACTGATAAATGGTCTACAATATTTGAAATTTTCAATACAAGGTCCAAATGACCAAAAAACCATTATACTATCAAGATTTCCTTCGTAAGAACAATCAACAACTATTTCAAGATTTGATTTCTTTATTGCCACCAATAATCTAGGCAATTTTTCAAAAGATTCCTCATGTGAACCAAAAAAATGTTTAATCACCTTCTGTTTTACAACCCATACTTTGCATATGATATTTTTTACTTGTAATGCAATTTTATTTCATCCCGTATACTTGCAACTGTTGTTGAAAGATTATTCATTACAAGAATTGATATAACACTAGTAATAAATTTGCATCAAGTTGATAATGGTTTTTTTGGACAAAAATCGAAACACATGTGTGTGACACTTTTAACTTTGCTATCTCAAATAAATATGATGTTTTATGATGTCCCCCACGCAAATACCACCACCCCATCCCTTCTTGTTGTCAAACATAGTATTATTTATATTTTGCAACAAATCATCCGAAACTATTTCTACCTCTACCAACTAAATTTGAAGGACCAACAAAAGTTGAGACACACACAGATTTTGATTAACTACTCACATACAATATTATCATGTTCAAACCACTTTGAATAAAAAAAATCAATCATTTTCTTAAAACTATCATCGTACACAATCGGTACAGGATAAGATGTTTATAAATTTGATATCTCCAAGTTATTTCAACATCAATATCATTATAATTCCACTCAAGTCCATGCCAAATAGTTTTTTTTTATTTCTACATACGACATGCCTAAATTACCAGTTAACAACAAACTACTCATGTTATTGTATGTGATATAATTGTTCATTTCCGGAACAATACTGTCACTGTAATAACATAACATAAATATGTTATTAGATATTCAAAAAAAAATTAGATTCTAGTTAATTTAACATAATTTTGCCTAAAATGCATTACCTCAATTTTAAATGGCAAAATTCAATCAAATTCCCAAAATTTAATGTTAAAGCAAACTTAACTAAAAATTAAATATAATTCATGATATATTATCAATTGATATTTTCATGCTTAATTATATTAAGTCAAACACAAATTAATATAATTAAAAAAAAATACTATATTCGTCAACTTATATTCGTTAACTTATCAACAATTCAATGAAACATGTAATTCGTGATGATTCAATTGCATTTATGCTCTATTATATGAATGCATGTGTATTTAACTATATTATTAGTCAGTTCTAATAATATATCATTTTTAATTTGATAAAATATAAATTAAACGCAACGCATAATTAAATGAAATAATTAATTTATAATTAACTTCAACTTAACCAAACCAAATAAAAATAATTAATAACAATATATTATATTTACCTTGGCTATAAAACTACAATAAAGGTTGATATTTACCTTGGTTAAAAAACAAAGGTTGAGGTGGTAAAACGGTAACAGCAAAGAAAAGTGCGACAAAATTAAACTACAATATTTTGCGCCAACTCTTGTTTTATTCCCTCTACTATTTTTTTTAGTTTACTATGCTCTAATTTAATTAAAAAAAAACCAAAATTTTTAGTAGAATATAGAGATTTAACCAAAAAATCAAATATTTGATAAGAAAAAAAAAACGCATTTCAAATCACAACCTTAATGTGCTAAAATTGTGATAACATTTGACTAGGTTCGAAAAAATAGATTTTAACAAAATTATAAATTTTTAATTTTTTTATAATTAAATCTTTTTTAAAAATCTTTTTAAGTGAAACTCATACAAAAATATAATATTAATTAATTAACCAGTTTTAAAATTATAATAAAAACATGTTAATTAAAAAAATAGTATCGAAAATAACCTAACATATAGAGACTAGCTGTACTAGATGCAAGGTCTCCAATTGATCAATTAATGGCTTATACTTCTCCGTTTACTTCAAGGCAAGCTATAGAATTTGAAAACTTAACTTGAATCTTTTGAATATGTACCGCACACTACGTCTTAAACCAGTGAATTTTGTAATATTTTCCCTCATCTACAAGCAAAAAATTGCAAGTTTTGCACAGTACTCCACCATGCAAGCATTGGAAGACTCAAAAAACATAAAGCCATTACAGAGGGAGAGGGAGAGAGGGAGGGAGGGGGAGAGAGAGAGGGAGACGATTTACTAAATAGCACTGTCAGTTTCTATATTCATCGTCTTCTTGACACTCATGGGCAACAATCATCTTCTAAGAAAGTGCCTTAACTAGCCAGCTATAGCTATTACCAGCCCTTCTTGCACACGCAACAACATCAGCTCATGAACATGAAACTACCTGGATACAACGGTAATCCAAAATAATATAAATAAGCACCATAATATACACCAAAAAGATATATCATACTTGATACCACTAAGTACTGAAAAACACTAAACCACCATAGATGGAGGTACACTAGCAGCACTCTTGTTGCCGTCATGATGACCGCCAAACCCTGTCGCCAACTTCAAATCCAGCTCCACATTGCCGCCGCCACTAGTTCCTTTCCCCTCAAAATTACTAAACAAATGTGCCACGGAAGTAACAACTGCACACTTTCTACCACCATTACCAATCAATTTGTTGTTAGAATTATTAGTCCTCCTCTTCACTTCTGCATTGTTTAAACTTGAACTTGAGCATGCATTTGGGGGAGAAGGAGAATAAGATATGGGAGGCAAGACAGGAGGAATTTCAAAGTTAGTTCTTGCTTTTGCACCTCTAAGTCTTCTAGCAGCAGCGTCATATGCACGCGCTGCCTCCTCCGCGGTGTCGAATGTTCCAAGCCAGTGGCGGCACCGCCCTATACGGTCTCTTATCTCAGCTGACCACCTCCCCCATGGCCTCTTTCTAACCCCTCTATAGGTCCTTTGCACTGGAACCCCATTATTAGCACAGTTTCTCTTAGCCCCCCTTTCGTGTTTTCTTTCTTTTGACCCGATACGCTTAGAAATCGAAGCAAAATCCGATGTTTCTGAATTCTTGGTATTGGTCGTGCCAAAAAGGACTTCTTGGCCAACAACAGCACCAATTCCATCAAGAACAGGTGGTGTTTCGGGTGGTTTCTTGATAAAACCGGGGAGGGAAACAATAGCCGAAATATCAGTCGAAACAGGAAAGTAAGCCGAGGGGTCGTAGTGATTAGAGGTAAATGGTGATGAAAATGAATTTTGGGGTTGTAAAAGAGATCCACAACATGATGAATTTTCAGTTAGGAGCCTAAACATTTCCGATAAATGATATGTTTCGGGTTTAGGGAAGAACGGGATGGGGAGTAATTTTTGGTTATTCATGGTGGAGTAAAACAAGTCTTACGGCTAAGGTGGCCTGGGAGGGGTTTATATAAACGAGGCAAAAATAAAATAATTATTTATTGAAGAGATTGCATATTAAAAAAATAAAATTATTAAATTATTAACTATTGTTTATTTATTTATTTAAGGATTTAAAGAGATACGCTTGTCAAATTTGATGGACCGTAATCCGTCATATTTACAGGCTTGCCCTTCCTTGGCAGGAGGGATATCCTCATTTGAGTCATTTCAAATGTCAGAAATAACCCTATAGTTTGTTGGGAGGTCTCTGTTTTTCTAGAAATTGTGAAAGAAAAAGAGGGGGAGGACATAATGGTAAGTAGAAGAAAAACAGTACAGGTTTGCACAGAACCTGATGATTTGATGGGTGGTATCAAGGGACGTGGTGGATGCATAGTATCGAGGTAGCTAGGTAGGGTGTATTCATTAATAGCCGTTGGATTACGTAAATCTTTTTTTAGCGTCACGTTGTCGTCAAAGACAAGATTGTTTGACTCCAATTAGTGCTTTAGCTTTTCCATAGATACACACACACACACACGATTGACGCAAAATCCACAAACCTAATTGCTTGGTTGGTTGTGGAGCCAAAGGACACCGAAGGAACCAAGAAGAGGGCATGTAAAAAACCAGGAAGAAAGGAGGATTTCCTGTACGGTTTAGTCATGGGAATGGTTCATTGGCGTATGATGACATACGAATGGTCTTGATCATGTCAATCACTACTTCTTCTAGGTGGATTACATTAGAGGTTCTCAATTTTTGCTTTGATTTTTTTTTTTTTTGGGTGGGGAAAATATCTTGATTAGACTGTAATCTCTTGGGGTCGTGCAAAAGAAATTCAATGGAGGGTTTGGATTTTGGAAGATCTTCTTCAAAATGGGAAGATCTCTAGGGTTAGACAATGATGGTTAATGTAAATCTTAGCAATCAATACTCTGATCACTTTATTATTGTTTATATCAAAAGAAAAGTGAAGCAGGTGCCCTCCCCCTCTTTTATTTTATTTTTTTATTTTTTTAATCAATTTTTAATCATAGTCCCGTATGCATTTAAATCAATAAAATTAACTAAATCAATTCTCATATATAATTTAAAATTAAACCTAGACAAAAAAAAGGATTCGAGTCTAAATGTTTTTTTATTATGTTAATTTCATCCTCAAATTTTTATTATTGGTTAGCCGGATTGCTTTTGAAAAGCTAAATCATTTGAATCATGTCAAAAAAACTCTCACACAACTTAATTTTAAACTCGAGTTAGGTAAATAGTTGAGTTGGAAGGTTGTTTTGTTAATTTTATTATTTTTTTAATTTTATCCTTGAATTTTTTTCACTTATTGGTCGGGTTATTTTTGGACTAGTTCACACTGAAATAATGCTCTAACAGTTTAATTTTAAATCCAAGCAAGGTTAGAGTTAGGTCTAGAATTGCTTTTTGGATCGACTTTAATAATAATATTAAATAATTTCTTACCACTTAAATGTGTTTTATTATATTAAAAAAATGATTTTGCCCGAAAGAAATATGTATACTAGTAGATCACTAAAAGTGGTTTTGCAGTGTGAGCATCCAAAATGGGACTGAAATAAAACACAAAGCCTTGTTTTTATCTATTATAGATTTTAATTATTAAAATATTTATGTCTTTACACATAATTGTAGTTATTATTAAAAAAAATTAATTTTTACTTTAACAATATACGGTAAAGATCCTTTCAGATAAAATAATGGTGTGATATGATTATAATATTTTTTTATTGGATAATACAGAACTAGCCTGCTGCCCGCGCCACGCCACACTCACAGGGTTTCCAGTATGGTTATGAGTGCTTTTTAAATAACTTTTCGTGCTAAAATATATGTCAATGATGTTTTTTCATTTTTTAAAAATTATTTTTGACATCAACACATTAAAACGATCCAAAACATACAAATCATATTAATTTTTAACAAAAAAAAAAATTAAATTTTTTGAGAACACGGGTTAAAACGCGTTCCCAAACGCTTCCTTCCAAATGTCGTGTGTGTTCAGTGTCTTTGTAGGTACTACTACTACTCCTAATATAAGCATAACAAAACTTGTTTTTTTTTAGCAAGAAATACTAAAAAAAACAGAGGCAAAGTCAGCAAAAGTAGAATTTTAGTTTATAAGATCATGATCACAGAAGTACTGGGATAAATATATATCATTGTTAAAGAAATAGGAGTAAAGTAACTATGAGATATGTAGATGAAGTAGTCATGTTTTACATTTGTTTTTCAAAGGTTAGTTTCATAAATTTTAGACTTGCTATAAACTTTTTATATGGTTATTGATTTTAAAGCTCGTGAGATTAGTTGAAATATATATAAATTGACTGAATATTTATATTAATAAAAAAAACAAGAAAAAAAAGAAAGAAAAAGGAGTAGAGTAGTTTCACAATATAAACACAATTCACTGCAAAAACCATGCCTGAGCTTAGAAAATTAATTGTTAAGGAAGTAAATACAGATCAAAGGTGACTTTTTTAGCAGCCAATAGAAAGTCCATTGTGTAGATTTACAAAGTAATTTATGCATGAATGAGCAGTGAAAGTGTGACTGGTCTTAAAGAGCAGAATGAAGGTTATTACTTGTTGGAGAATAATATTAATCATATCTTGGACTTCATCTAAAAATTTTAGTTATTTGGTTGGGATGGTTCTTTAACATGGTATCAGAGCCTTAATCACCAAGCAGTCACGAGTTCGAATCTCACCATCCCCATTTATTTGATAAAAATTAAGCACAAGGTAATGTGGATCTGTACAAGTTTCAAGCCTAAAAGGCTTTTACTTGAAGAGGTGTGTTAGAGAATAATATAAATCATATATTGGGGCCTCACCTAATAGCTTAAGTTATTGGGTTGAGATGATTCTTTGATAGGGCTGTGTTAGAGAATAATATAAATTATATCTTGGACCCTCACCTAATAGCTTAAATTATTGGGTTGAGATGATTATTTGATAGGGTATCAGAGTCTTGATGATTAAGTGGTCTCGAGTTCGAATCTCACAATCCCTTGATAAAAATTAAGCACAAGGTAATGTAGGTCTGTGCAAGTTTCAAGCCTAAAAAGCTTTCACTTGAGGAGATGTGTTAGAAAATAATATAAATTATATCATGAAATATCATCTAAAAATTTAAGTTATTGAGTTAAGATATTCTTTTACATTACTAACCGTTGTAAAACATAAAGAAACTGGAAGAACGTTTTAGGCAAGGATTCAAGCATAGTAAAAAGGTGTGAAACAATAGTACTGGGAAGAAGACATGAAAGAAAAATAACTCTGC
>Ga0307515_10023708_pt1 | contig 10736 bp, 9 predicted proteins | sample 17_EM_MG_FD_194513 | JGI IMG/M metagenome (GOLD analysis project Ga0307515, IMG submission 194513) | Populus trichocarpa ectomycorrhiza microbial communities from riparian zone in the Pacific Northwest, United States - 17_EM | ecosystem: Host-associated > Plants > Roots > Unclassified | place...
AGCCTGGCGCACGCCGGCCGGGGCCGCGCGCTGGGGCCGCTGGGCGGTCGCGGTCGCCGTCGCGGTCCCGATCGGGTACGCGCTGACCCGCTGGGCCTGGGCCCTGGACGTCCCGCTCGGGGTGTCGGGGGCCGGGTTGCACAAGGAGGCCGCGGAGAGTCCCGGCATCTGGCTCGCCGGCGCGATGCTCGCCACGATGGCCGCCGGTGGCGCGCTGCTCACCATCGGCCTGGTGCGGCCGTGGGGCGAAACGTACCCGCGCTGGATCCCCTACCTGCGCGGCAGGCGGGTGCGGCCGCGCACGGCGATCATCCCGGCCACGACGGTCGCCCTGCTGGTCACCTCGGCCGGGCTCATGTACCTGCGCTGGTTCGCGCTCGGCCGGATCGACCTGACCGCCGACACCTGGGGGCTGTTCCTGCCGGAATTCTTCTGGCCGGTCTGGGGCCTGGCCCTGGGCTCGGCCACCCTCGCCTATCACCTGCGCCGCCGGGGCCGCTGCGCGCACTGCGGCCGAGGCGACGACGACCTTTAGTTGGTGGCGGCCCCTAGTTGGTGGCGGCCTCGGCCTCCAGCTGCTTGACCACGTTGGTGACCGTGTCGGCCGGGATGGCGAAGCCGACGCCCACGCTGCCGGTGCTCTCGTCGCTGGCCGTGGCGATGGCGACGTTGATGCCGATCACGTTGCCGGCGGTGTCGACCAGCGCGCCACCCGAGTTGCCCTGGTTGATGGCGGCGTCGGTCTGCAGCAGGCCGGTCAGCTTCTCCGAGCCGGCGTCCACCTCGCGGTCCAGCGCGGAGACGATGCCGGACGTGACGGTGCCCTCCAGGCCGAGCGGGGCACCGAACGCGAGCACGGTGTCGCCCACGGCCACGCTGTCGTCCGTACCGAAGGTCGCCGGGGTCAGCCCGGACACGTCGGTGGCCTGGACCAGGGCGAGGTCGTGGGTGGCGTCGGCGGCAACCACCTTCGCGGGCAGGGTACGGCCGTCCGAGAGCCGGACGCTGACGGTGCCGCCGGACGAGATCACGTGGTTGTTGGTGAGGATCAGGCCGTCTGCGGTGAGCACCACGCCGGAGCCCAGCGCGGACTCGTTGGCGCTGTCGATCAGGACGGTGACGATGCTCGGCGACACCCTCGCGGCGACGGCGGCGAGGCTGGTGGTCCCGGTCCCGGTCGCGACTGCTGTGCCGGTGACGGTGCCGGTTGAGGCGGTCGCGGCGGTGCCGTTGGCGTAGTGCTCCGCGACGACGGCGCCGGCCGTACCGCCGCCGGCGATCAGGGCTAGCAGCGCGGCGCCGCCGGCCACCCGCCGGGGCCAGCGCCGGTCCCGACCGCGGCGATGACTGATCACGTTCGGCGGGAGTGGTGGCATCGGCGGCAGCGACGCGGCGTTCGTCGGCACATCGTCGTACAGGGGCCGGGTCAGCAGATCGGTCATGGCGCGCCTCGCCTCGCATCAGTGAACGTTGATGAGAATCACTGTTCCCCGGAAGCTTGTCCGGGGGCGGTGAGCCGACTGTGGGTTGGCTGTATGTCGGGTTTCACCCGTGTGGGGTGCGGGCGTCACCCGTCCGTAGGCGAGCCGCGGGTTGCGCCGCCCCGCTACCGCTAGGGTCTGCCCGGTACAAATCGGACCCGGTATAAATCGGACGAGCGGGGTGGATGATGGCGAAACGGTGGCTGGTGGCGGCGGCTCTGCTGCTCGCGCTGGGCGGCTGCGGCGACGAGGCGGGCGCGGAGCCGGCGACCGTACCGGTGCCGGCCACCAGCGGCGCGGCGGGCGCCGCGCCGCCGCAGCGGGTGGCGGAGAAGATCGACACCGGTATCGCGGGTTTCGTGGCGATCGTGCAGGCCAGGATGCCGGAGATCGCCGTCGACCGGCGCGACGAGGAGATCGCCGCGATCGCCGAGCGGGCGTGCGCGGCGCTGGCCGACGCGGCGGAGGCGGACGCGATCGTGGCCGATACCCGCACGCTGGGCACGGGCGATGCGAGGGCGACCAACCGGCACACGGCCCGGAAACTGATCAAGCTGGCGATCGACACGGTCTGCCCGGACCAGGACCGCCGCATCGACGAATTTTAAGTGCCGGGGTCGGCCGAAAGTCGGACCCGATCCACAGCAGGACGAGCCCCCAGTCAGATGCTACGCACAGGAAAACTCCGGATTCTTGGCAATACGCACAGAAAACCCGGAGGTAACGATGTCGGCACGAGGACTATTCAGCGTTGTCGGAACGGCCGTCGGCGGCCTGATCGGCTGGACCGACGAGGCCGTACCGGCCGCGGACCCGGCGTCGATCCGCGCGCTCTTCGCGGATCTGGGCGTGCCCGTCGGCGAGGGCGACGAGGAACTGGCCGCGGCACTGCGCCGCTTCCAGTCCCGCATCGGCCTCACCGACGACGGCGTGGCGGGCCCGCACACGGTGCACCAACTGGCCCGGTACGCCAAGCGGGCCCGCGAACTGCGCCGTTTCGAGAACGCCGCCGCGGCCTGACCTCTCAGTCCCGCTTGCCCAGCGCACGGAGCGCGTCCAGGCCGGGGAGCAAGAAGTACTCCCCGCCCCGGCACGTCACCACCGGGCCGGGCACGCTCACGTACGCGGGCGGCGACCCCTCCAGCAGGATCCGGGCTTGGGACCCGCCGGCCGTGGCGAAGACGTCCTCCTCGGCCCCGCGGCCGAAGACGTTGCCGTCGGCGAGCCACTCGGTCTGCACGAACTCGAACTGCCGGCCGAGGTCGCCGACCACGGCCAGGAAGAGCAGCCCGCGCTCCGCGCCGTCGTCGTCCAGGCCGGGCGGCAGATACGGCCCGTACGGGATGCCCCGGCGCAGCATCAGGTGCCGGCGGGTCAGCTTCCTGCCGCCGGGCAGCGACTCGCGCGGGTTGGCCCGCCTGACGTGCGCCCCGGCCGGGCAGGGCGCGATCAGCTTCCCGTCCCGGCTGCGGCCGACCAGCCCGGCGGCCACCCCGTCCGCGCCGTCGGCGAACGGCTCGGCGGCGGCCTCGGTCATCGCCCGGAAGGCGGCCACGTCCTGTTCGAGCTTGCGGTAGACCAGGAAGCTGCCGTTGCGGGCCAGGTCGACCGGCAGGTCCCGGCCGGCGATGTCGCCGTCCACGTCGGGCAGGCCGAGCACGAACTCGCCGGGCGGCAGCACGTCGCCGGAGGTGCCGTTGTCGTAGCCGGCGATCCCCGGCCGGGACAGCCCGTCCGCGAAGCCGAAGTGCTCGATGAACGTCCGCGCGTTGCCCTCCGGGTCCGCCATCCGCTTGCCCCGCTGCTCCCCCACGATCCGCAGCCCGCCGCTCTCCGCCGCCTCCCGACGCAGCCGCGCCAGCCACGGGTCGAGCTCCACCGCGTCGGTCGCCGACAGCAGCAGCACCGCGTCCACCGTGCCCGGTCGATCGAACGGGACCTGCCACGGCTCGGTGCCGCGGCCGGGCGACAGCTTGGGCTCGCGGGCGTACATGCCGGCGCGGAATTCGTCGGGGAACGCCGCGAGTTCGGTGCCGGTCACCTCCAGCCGGGCCAGCCCGGAGTGGCTGAAACCCAGGTGCAGGGCCCGGGTCGGCCGGTCCGAGATCTCGGCGGCCGAGGTGACCTCGGCCGTCACCGTACGCAGCCAGCGCCGCGCCGACGCACCCGACGTCACCTGGAGAAAAACGTGCGCGGCGACACCGTGGTGGCCGAAGCCGCGCAGCACCAGCCCCTGGATGTCGGCTAGCTCCAAGGTGCCGTCCGGCTCCGGCCGGCTGACCGGCTCCGCGGGCCCCTCAACCGTCCGGAAGCGACGCAGCAGCGCGTCGTCGGAGACGTCCCCGGCCGTGGCGGCGAAGGCGGCGAGTTGCCGGCGCAGCCGAACCGCGTCCTGAATCTCCGCAACCGTCCCATCGGGAGCCCCGGCGAACGTGTAGTCGGCCCGCAGGCTCCGATCCGCGAAGAACGCGACGAACTCGTCCGCGTCGGCGCTGTGCCGGGGATAGTCAACGCATTCGCCCCAGATGTCGTCGGCAACCGGGCCGAGCGCCCGCAGCCGGGCGAAGAACCCGGCCGCGTCACCGTCCACCGTGGCGGTCAGCATCAGATACGGATGCGGCAGGTCGTCCGGCCGCGGCGCCCGCCCGCCGTGGGTGACCAGGTCGAGCAGCCGGGCGCGCCAGCCGCGGAACACCGGACGATGCTGCGGCACGGCGTGCTCCAGCACGACCAGCCGGGCGAAGTGCGTGCCGGGCACCCCGCCAAACGGGCTGTCCTTCTCGTACGCCCGCAGCCGCTCGCGCACCTGCGCCGCCTTGCCGTCGGCCAGGCGTGCGAAGACGGTCACCGAGGTCGTGGCCTTCATGAGCGCTCCTCCCAGCTGTACAGGTCGGCCTGGGCCTCGTCGAGGAAGCGCCGCCAGGCGTCGGTGAACTGCGTCGGGTCGGCGTCGCCAACATGCTTCTGGTACGCGTCGCGGACCCGCAGCGCGGCCGCCACCTCGTTGACGCTGGCCTGCGGGTAGGCGGAGAAGTAGTGGTCGACCGGCAGGTCGTTGCGCGCGATGTAGCGGCGGAACGGCTTGGGCGGCAGCGCGCCGGGGAAGCCGAACGACCAGCCCCAGATCAGCGCCATCCGGGCCGGGATCTCGATGGAGAACGCGTCGATGTACTTGCCCCAGGCCCCGTTGAAGTCGCTGCGGAACAGCAGGTACGCGTACCGGGAGCGGCGTTGCTGGCCCGGGAAGCGGGTGATCACCGACCAGTGCGCGAAGTGGATGAACGACATCTCCTGCAGGTCCCGGCTGGGGCCAAGCAGGCGGCGCAGGAACAGGACCGCGCGCAGCAATCCGGCCCAGATCCGGGGCATCGGCGTGAGCACGGTCAACGGGATGCTGCGGCCGGCGAGCGGGGACAGGTAGGACCCGTCCCGGGGTTCGCCGACCGGCGCTGGACTCGTTGTTTCGATCATAGTGATGGTCCTTCTACAAAGATCAACCGTTCGGCTCGCGCCAACACGGTACGGGTAGCCCCGCGTCTCGGGTGCGGGAATACACTCGGCCGATGATGCTCGGACGGACCGCCGAACGTGCATTGATCGACGGGCTTCTGACAGGTGCGCGGGCCGGCCGCAGCGATGCGCTGGTGATCACCGGCGAGCCCGGGATAGGCAAGACGACCCTGATCACGTACGCGGTCGAGAACGCCGCCGGCATGCAGGTCCTGACCGCGCGCGGCTACGAGGACGAGTCGGAGATCCCGTTCGCCGGGCTCGCCGACCTGCTGCGTCCGGTCCTCGGTGTACTGAACGACCTGCCCGCGCCGCAGGCCGCCGCGCTGCGCAGCGCGCTGGCGCTCGGTCCCCCGGTCGCCGGCGACCGGTTCACTGTGTGCGCCGCCACTGTCGGGATCTTGACTGCCGCCGCGGAGGCCGCGCCGCTGCTGGTGGTCGTGGACGACCTGCAATGGCTGGACGCCTCCTCCCGCGAGGCCGTGCTCTTCGCCGGCCGGCGCCTGCACGCCGACGGCATCGCGCTGCTGCTCGCCACCCGCAACCCGGCGGACGCCGCCGACCTGCGCTCGCCGCACGTGCCGCTGTCCGGCCTGTCGGTCGACGACGTGGACGAGCTGTGCCGGGCCACCCTGACCGTCGCCCCGGCCGGCACCGGCGCCCGGCTGCACGCGGCCACCGCCGGCAACCCGCTCGGCGTCATCGAGCTGTGCCGGGAACGGCCCGAGGTGTCCGACGACGGCGTCACCGCGCCGTTCGTGGCGCCGGGGTCGCGCATCGAGCGGGCGCTGCGCGGCCGGCTGGCCGAGCTGCCGGAGGACACCCGCCGGGCCCTGGTGCTGGCCGCGGCCGCGGCCGGCGGCGACATCGGCACACTGCTGGTCGCCGCCCACGCGACCGGCCTGCACCTGCGCGACTTCGCCCCGGCGGAAAAGCAGGACCTGATCACGATCGACGACCGCCGGGGCGAGTTCCAGCACCCGCTGCTGCGCTCGGTGGTCTACCACGGCGCCTCGATGGACGATCGCTGCGCGGCGCACACCGCGCTGGCGGCGGCGCTCGCCGACGTGCCCGGCGACGCGGCCGCCGACGCCCGCGCCTGGCACCTGGCCGCCGCCACCCTGGCCCCCGACGACGACGTCGCCGCCGAGTTGGAACGGGCGGCGCAGCGGGCCAGCGGCCGGGCCGGCTACGTCGCGGCGGCCCGCGCGTTCGGCCAGGCCGCCCGGCTCAGCCGCGGCCCGGCCAGGCCGCGCCGGCTGCTGCGCGCCGCCCGCTGCTGGCAGCTCGCCGGCCGCAACGACCAGGTGCTGACGCTGCTGGACGAGGCGCTGCCGCTGACCATGGAGCCGGGCCGGCGGGCGCTCATCCAGCACATGGACGCCTACGTGCGGATGTGGCGGGAACGCCCCGACCGCGTCCTGGAGTACCTCGTCGCCAGCGCGGAGGCGGTGGAGCAGGCCGACCCGGCGCGGGCCGCGCTGATGTATTCCGACGCCTGCATCCCGTACTTCATGATCGGCGATGTCGAGCAGCTCCAGGTGGTGGTCCGCCGCGGCCACGAGCTGGCCGCCCGGGTCGGCGGCGTGCCCGAGCTGGTCGCCGGGGTGGCGCTGGCCGGCGGCCTCACCCTGGCGGGCGAGCGGGCCGCGGCCACCGCGCTGCTGCGCGCCTGTCACGCTCAGCTGGTGGACGCGGATCCCCTGGTACGGGCACAGGACCTCTGCCACGCGGCACTCACCTGGATCTGGCTGGAGGACTTCGACCGGGCCGGCGAGCTGGTCCGCCGGGTCGTCGCGGCGGCCCGGTCCGCGGGCACCCTCGGCGTGCTCCCCCAGGCGCTCGGCATCGAGTCGGAGCTGTACTTCCGGGTGGGCCGCTGGCACGACGCCCGGGTCAGCGCGGCGGAAAGCCTCCGGCTGGCCAGCGAGACCCGGCAGGCGGACCTGTACGGGCTGTTCTTCGCCGGCCGCCTCGACGCGGTCCAGGGCCGCGCGGACGACTGCGTGCGCCGCGCCACCCGGACCATGGAGGTGGCCAACCGGCTCGGCGTCGACTGCATGGCCCTGTACACCGGCCACGAGCTCGGCCTGATGGCCCTGGGCCGGGGCGACGCGGTCGAGGCGATCACCCGCCTCGAGGCCGTACGCGAACTGCCGGTGGTCGCGCAGATCCACGAGCCGGCGGTGGTGCCGTGGGTGTACGACCTCGTCGAGGCGTACATCCGCGACGGCCGTCCGGACGCGGCCCGCGAGCTGCTCGCCGAGCAGGAGGACCGGCCGGGCGGCCTGTGGGCCGACGCGGCAGCGGCCCGGTGCCGGGCGCTGCTGGCCGAACCCGACGTGATGGACGACGCCTTCCGCGGCGCGCTGGACACCCCGGGCTGCGCGGCGATGCCGTTCGAGCGGGCCCGCACCCAGCTCTGCTACGGCGAACGCCTGCGCCGGGCCCGGCAGCGCGCGGCCGCTCGCGAGCACCTGCACGACGCGCTGGAAACCTTCGAGCGCCTCGGCGCCCAGCCCTGGGCGGACCGGGTCCGCACCGAGCTGCGGGCGACCGGCACGGCGGTGGGCCGCTCCGCGGCCGCGCTGCCCCGGCTCACCCCGCAGGAGCTGCAGGTGGCGCTGGTGGTGGCCAGGGGGGCCACCAACCACGAGGCGGCGACCACCCTGTTCCTCAGCCAAAAGACCATCGAATACCACCTGAGCAACATCTACCGGAAGACGAACATCCGGTCGCGTGCCGAGCTGGCCGGCTTCGCGGGCGCTGGCTAGTGCCACACTTGCGCCCCGAGGCCGTTGACCTCCAGCGAGGTGCGCAGCTTGCGCAGGGAGCGCATCCGGGTCGGCCCGATGCTGCCGATCGGGATGCCCTTGCGGCGGGCGAAATCGGCGTAGCAGGGCGCGTCGTTGCTGCTCAGCGCGACCACCATGTCGCGGGCGGGCGCCGGCAGCTGGTTCACGTGCTGCCAGAGCAGGTCGTGCATCCGGGCGTCAAGCGCGACGTTCTCCGGGTGCGGGGAGCGTTCGTCGCGCCGCTCATCCTGCAGGTCGAGAACGGGAACCTCGCGCCGCCCGGTGCGCATGAGCTTGAGGCACTCGCGCCGGGCGATGGTCACCAGCCAGGAGCTGGTCCGATCCGGGTCCCGCAGCTCGCCGAGATGCTCGAACGCCCGCAGCCAGGTGTTCTGCACCACATCCTCGGCATCCGCATCGGGAAGTCGGAAGGACCGGACGGTCCACCAGACGAGCCGTTCAAACTGGCGAACGAGTCTGTCGGCGGCATCACGGTCGCCTGACCGAGCATCGCGAATGGTCTCCCGGGTGCCGTCGTACAGGTCGACTGTCATGATCTCGCGCCTTTCTGATCGCCCACGATCGGGAACCCGATTGACGCTAGGTATTTCGAAGGACGCTGAGATCCGGGCGGCACCCTGGGGATGAGCGGCAGGCACCCTGGGGTCGACGGCTAGGGCCGGGTGCCGCGTTTCCGCACCAGCGGCAGGTAGACCTCGTCGACGATCTCGATGAGGACCTCGTCGGGGGCGGTGGGCACGCCCCGCGTGACAAATTCGTTGCGGAGTAGGACCACGGCCACGGTGGCGACTCGCGGGTGGAGCGACTCCGGGGAGGCCTCGCCGCGCGCGACGGCCCGGCCCAGGATGATCAGCCAGGTGGCGGCCAAGGTGTCGGTGGACTGCTCCGGCAGTTGCGCCAGGAACTTTTGGGCGCTGCCGGCCGCGGCCAGGAGTTCGCGCAGGATCATGCCGAGCGGGGAGCTCATATGCCGGTTCGCCCGGCGCAGCATCTCGAGGACGTCGTCGCGCAGGTTGCCGGTGTCGGGGGGCTGGAACGTCTTGGTCAGCTGCTTGTAGGCGGCGATGCCGAGGGCGAGGCGGTCCGGCCAGCGGCGGTAGATCGCGTTCTTGTTGGTGCCGGCGCGCTTGGCCACCCGGTCCATGGTCAGCCCCGTGAACCCGGACTCGGTGAGTTCGTCGACCGCGGCCCGCAGGATCGCCTCCTCCAGCGCCGCCCCGCGCCGCCGCGTCTGTCCGGCACCCGCCATGCCCATCCCCCAATCGGTACTGCTCGTGCCTTCCAAGCATCAACTTGCAACCGGGCCGAGGTCAAACTAGGGTACGGCCAGTACCTAATTTACGGCGAAGGGACCGACGCATGCGTGGCAAAGGCATCACCTACGACACCGGTTTCGTCGTCCACGGCGCGAACTCCCGCGAGCACTTCGACCCGAAGGTGGTCGAGCGCGAACTGCGCATCATCCGCGACGATCTGCACTGCACGGCGGTCCGCGTGAGCGGCGGCGATCCCGAACGGATCGAGCTGGTCGCGGGGTTCGCCGTCGACCTGGGCCTGGAGGTCTGGTTCTCGCCATATCCGCTCGAGGCGACCGCCGACGAGATGCTGACACTGTTCGCCGACTGCGCCGAGCGGGCGGAGCGCCTACGGCGCCGGGGCGGCGAGATCGTGTTCGTCACCGGCGCCGAGATGAGCATCATGAACCAGGGGTTCCTGCCCGGCACCACCGTCGGCGACCGACTCGCGCTCCTGAGCGAGCCCGACCGGGTGCGTGCGATGATCGGCGAGGTCGGCGCCCGAGTCAACGAATTCCTCGGCAAGGCGGCGACCGTCGTCCGCGAGCGGTTCGGCGGCAAGATCACCTATGCCTCGGTGCCGCTGGACCGCGTCGACTGGACGCCCTTCGACTTCGTGTCCCTGGACATGTACCGCTCGGCCGAGATCGCCGACCGATTCGCCGAAACGTTCGCCGAGGGCATGCGCGGCCTCGCCGCACTGGGAAAGCCGGTCGCGATCACCGAATTCGGCTCCGCCAGCTACCGCGGCGCGGGCGACCGGGGCGCGCACGGACTGGAGATCGTCGAGCACGACAAGGACACCCAAGCCCCCACGCGACTGGACGGGGAGTACGTCCGCGACGAGGCCGGCCAGGCCGCCTATCTGCGCGAGTTGCTGGAGGTCTTCGACACCACGGGCGTCGACAGCGCCTTCGTGTTCATCTTTGCGCTCTACGACCACCCGCACCGCCCCGACGGCGACCCCCGAGAGGACCTGGACCTGGCCAGCTACGGCATCGTCAAGGTCTTCGAGGACCGCCACGGAGACACCTACCCCGACATGCCCTGGGAGCCCAAGGCCGCCTTCACCACCGTCGCCGAGCACTACCGAAGGCCTTAAGGCCGAAGCATCCCAGCACATCAAACAAGTCCAGCAGCCGGCGATCTTGTGAAGCTGTGGTGCGGAGGAGGGGAAGGTCCGTCGCGCTTGAGCCAGGCGTCCCGTGACGGGTTTCGGATTGCTCCGGGTCAAAAGCTGGCACCGTGGGGTGTCCGTACTAGGCGCGTTCCGTAGCCACCGTGCGGGGCTCCGTAGATGGTCGACCTCCACTGCATGCGGTGCCCGTCTACCGGGACGTCATCCCAGCATGTCGACAGATGTTCCATAATCTAGGATCACCGGCACCACAAATCGCACCATTACCCTCATCTCCGCGACCCTGGATGCGATCTTGGAGAGCAGGAATGCGACGGGTCACCTCAACTGCACAAGAATGCCGGCAGCACCTACAATAAGGGCCAAATGTGCCGGTTTGTGGGGCCGGTGATTCCACATTGCGGAACACACGCCCACCCGCCGGAACGATGCCCGCGATCCGGGACCCGGGTCCATCAGACGGGAACCCGGCCACGGACAGCGTCACCCGTCCCCG
>Ga0307515_10023709_pt1 | contig 10736 bp, 3 predicted proteins | sample 17_EM_MG_FD_194513 | JGI IMG/M metagenome (GOLD analysis project Ga0307515, IMG submission 194513) | Populus trichocarpa ectomycorrhiza microbial communities from riparian zone in the Pacific Northwest, United States - 17_EM | ecosystem: Host-associated > Plants > Roots > Unclassified | place...
CCCCGCCCCCCCCCCCCCCGAGAGAGAGAGAGAAGGAACTCATGTTAAGACGAACCTCTGGCAATGGAAGCTGAGTGGAGTAACCCAGAATCCCACGGCAAGTGAACATAAATAACGCAGAGATTGTTGCTCTAGGTCTGCCTTCAACTAGCCACGTCCATAGGATATATGTTGTTTGCATACCCACAAATACCTGATCATGCACACACAACAAGTTGTTTATTTACTAGAGAATGTAAATACCAGACCCTCCTCGTCTATCCTCTCCTCAAATTATATTAGACTACAAAGGCTGCTTTAAAACTTGACCTAGGATTGATTTCTTATAGTGTATCCAACGATTGTTTAACAGTAATTTTTCAAATTGATTTTACTTGAAAATATATTAAAATTATTTTTAATATTTTTTTAAAAAATTATTTTTCACATTATAACATAAAATTGATATAAAAACATAAAAAAAAAAAATCAAATTTTTTTTTTAAGAAAATTCACCTAAGAATAGGAATGGTATCAATGATGCTTTTCGCGTTTGTAGTCGTGCATTTCCAAACAGGCCTTTAGAATAATCCGCTGCAATTATATCCACAGTTAAGCTACCCCTACGCCTACAACCACATATTAACTTCTAAAGCAAAATTCAACCTGGGATGCCCTTCTTGCCAAAAAAACGAAGGTAAAATCTATTGATTACAAGAATTATTCCTTGCATATGCTTACAAATTAATTATCAAATCTTTAAAAAAAAATCAAAATCAACCATGGCTAAATACCACGAACGCATCCTTCACAAATCTGACCCAGGGAAAAGAATACCAGAAACACATTAATCCCCATTGATTACAAGTTTTACATGCATTGATGGCGTACCGTATTAAGAGCAGCGAGTAAAGTATTGAGCTCCGGCCACGAGTACAGCAATCCGTGAAGGAGGCGCGTGGCAACAAATCCCAAGTCAAACGGAGGCGATGATGCTGGCACCATGGGGAGCGTGTACTCCACGGCCATGAAAAACAACAACCCAAATCCAAAAAAGCACGGAAGCCAATGATGCTTAGCCACATTGACCATATCATGCACCGTCCATTTCAAAAAGAACGGGTCAACAGCATAGAAACCGTTACTAACTCCATCGGTCATAATGCCAACAATTTTCTTTTCCTCCTCCTCCTCCATGTTGAAGCCGCCGTCAACGTTGATCTGTTTACGCTTATAAGGGGTGGGAATCGTGGCGGTGATAGTTGCGGTGGTGGTTGTTTTCATGACTAGGGTATTGGAAAGGAAATGGTGATGAGTGATGCTGTGTGGGTGTGTGCGTGTCTGTGGAGGGAGGAGTAAATAGTAAGAAAAGAAAGAAGCGAGACGGTGATTGCGGAGATTACGAGGAAATTTTGGCGGGTGGGAAAGTTGTAATATTTATATGGGTCTCAGGGAACGTTTGGTAAGTCCAATATCCGCTTGAAATGGAATGATTAGGAATTTATTAATCTCATTTTTATTTTTATATTTCAAAAAAAATTTAAAAAAATTTTTATTTTATTTTATTTTTTTCTTACCTTCGAATTAATATTTTTTTAAGATTGTTAAAATCACGATTTTGACACGGTTTGAAAAATACAAAATAAACTTAGATCGTAAAAACGGATTGTAAAATCATAAAATCATAAGGAATTTTGAAATACATTAAAAAAATTCATGCTTCAAATAAAAATTAATAAATGGTTCAAGCACCTTAAAATACATGCTTCAAATAAAAATTCATACATAATTAAAGCATATTAAAATACATGATTTAAATAAAAATTTAAATAATTCAAAATTAAATACTTTTTTTTCTTCAATACCGCTTGCTATTATAGTACCTTATATTTTTTATACAATCATGATGAAAAAATAATTTGCTTAGCCAAGTAATTTTTGCTTTTTACACTAAACTTTACTTTTTACACTAAACTGACATGTAATTGAGTTTTAAGTTTTGATTATATAGAAGATAAAATAATTTTTTTATTTATTTTACATGTAAAAATCTATTTCATATTAATTTTAATCGATATATATTTTTTTAAATTTATTCTTTTTAAAATTGTAAATAAAAATGTTTTTTTTTTATACGGATAAAACTGATACTAAAATTGAAATTCTAATTCAGCAACTAGTTAATTTATCTCTGCAATAAATTATCTCTGTAATAATCCTCAACAGATATAAGACTTCACCTGAAAAACAACTCTTTTTATTTCATCATCTTGTACTGGAGCCAGCAATGATTCATTTTGTGCAGCTGAAACACACGGCTGAATACAGTCTAGCAAAGGTGATTCTGAGTCAGGACTTTTGTCGAACAGTTGGAGAAAATACCCTAACACAACCTTGTTCATCCCCTTCTTCTCATTAAACACCTCACCCGCATCATTAATCAGCGCAATCAACCTCTTGCACTTTCTTCAACTAGAAGCCATCTCATGAAAATACTCTGTATTCAAATCACCCTCCTTCAACCATAGTTGCTTTGCTTGCTGCCTCCAATATGCCTCCTCTTGAGCTAGGAGAGTTGCTAATAGATCGCGACATCTAGCATAAGCCAAAATTGAATTCTCACCATCAAATTGTCTTTGTGAAAGTTAAACACTGAAAGTCTGAAAGAACGTGATTTTGCAATTTTTGCTTTTGTTATGTAACAACAATAGGCCAAATGCCAATAGTCGCTGGACACCTGTAATAGCAATGTCAATTTTATCTTCTGCGATGCAATCGTTAAATCATGATTTTACACGATTTCACTTGATTTTAACGATTTTATCCGATTTCATCTATTTTCAAGTTTTATGAATGATTTAGCATGCTAAACCTACATTGACTCGTAAAATTGTACAATTTTACGAGTCAAATCGTGATTTTAACAAACTTGATTTTTTTTGGTGTTTTAGATCATTTTGATGCGGTGATATCAAAAATAATTTTTAAAAAATAAAACAACATTATTTTGATACATTTCTAAGTAAAAAGTACTTTGAAAGCAACCGCAACCACACTTCCAAACAAGCATTGATACAGTCCGCGTGGTGGGTGGAAGAAGTATTTTTAGTATTTTTAATTTTTTAAAAAAAACTCAATCTCATGAACATTTATAAATACATTAGCATGAATGAATATATAAATTACAGATTTTTTTATAGTTAATTAATGTAATCTGAAATGTCAATATTAATAGAACTTCATCGATATCATTAGCTATCTAAAATCCAAACCTAAATAGTTAATCAAAATCATCTCAACCTATCATTCGTAATGATCCCCTTTTATTTTTTTCTTCTTAACATCATATACATAGACGACTAAGTTCAAAGCACTAACATTACAAACAATTTAAAATAATAGAAAATAGAAAGCATAGGTGTTAGACACCTATTTGCTATAAAAGCTTGATTGATAGTCTCGGGCTGCTGTTTGGATCCTATGGCTCCCCTTGCATCAACAAGTATACCATGTTATTACTCACGAGCGTTTATTTATTCTAAATCCAAAATCTATATAAATTTTTCTTTAATCATCTCATTTATTATTACCATTTTTTTCTTAAATTTACATTTCATATTCCCATTCAAATATTGTTTTGTGTTTCATCCATAATTAACATTATATAGTTCAGTTTAAGGTGTGGTTTAATCCCTCGAAAAGCTAAGACATAGGGTTATAAGTCCATTGAGGGAGAAGAACCTAGTTCTACTCTTAAAGCCTTCAAAGCTACTTGTTATCGAGAAGATGACTAACTGTCTAGTAGGGTTTGTCTCGACCCCCTCTTGATTATTAGTCCATAGCTGGAGTTCTAAAACTTCAAATTAAGCAATGTCAACTTTTTTTAATAACTAACATCTAAGACTACAATTTCTATCAAGAGACATAGTCCAAATTCTCCCATTTGCATGCTCGAATTTCTTTTGAAAGACCAAGAGATGAATCTATCCAGTTTCGTAGACAAATTCCGTAACATTCACACATTATCAATTTAACTTATCATTTTTCAAAATCAATTCCTTGCCATGTTAAATACACTATAATGTTGCCAAAGGCACATTTAAGAACTAGTTTAACAAATTTATTATCATTTTGCAACTTATTACAATTGTAGACAATTCTTCTAATTTCATTAACTTATCAATTAACACTCTTCTTAGCTCTCTCTAACACCTTCATTGTTATTCCTTCATGCATTCTCATCATTTTAATTCATATGAACACATATCATCAAGCTAAGGCTTCAAATAAAATACCATTCCTTTTATTACATCAATGGCCAACCACACACTTAGCAAGAGACTACTAATTTTCCTTTTAAAATTACTTGCTATTTCAACCCATTTCAATCTTATTATATGTCACAAATATCACTTTAATTCAATTTCTCATTTCCCCCAAAATTCATCATGAATCTAACCTCAATTTGATGAAAAATCAATTGAAACTTAACAAATATTGCAAGAACTTGTTAAATGGATGTTGGAACACCTTACCAAGAAGTAATCAAGGTTTTAAGTGCTAACAAATCAAGAATTCCCATATATTTTTCCTTATTTGCTGCTACTGCCTTTTCCCTCTCACTCTATCCCTAAATTTTTCTTTCAAGAACATTTTAAATCTAAGTGATTTGGTTGTTTAAATCCTTTAGTATCATTAACTCTCTTCTAATTCATATTTTAAACCTTTTTTATTTTTAAGGTATTTTCACATTTCTATATTTAAAATTTTATTCGCTAACTATTTTCTTTTAATTTCAAAGGTCCATATCCATTCCCTTATCGCAAGTATCAAATTCTCGGTTTTTGTATTTTATTTGCTTAATTTTCCTATACACTTTCTTTATAATTTTATGGAATTCTTGAGTTGTACAATGTGTATATTTCTTAATCAAACATTTATAAGAAATTATTTCAGATCAATTTTTATATCCTTACCATTTATATATACATGTTTCATTTATCAAAATTTACATATCATTCATTTTATTTCCTTTACTCAATTTAAAATATTTTTTTAATTTTATGCCGAATTTATACTTGGGGTTTACATCTTTATTGTAAATTGTGTCATACCATTCTATAATTTGAGAGTTGTTAGTAACATGAACGACTTTCAAGCTACTGATATTATTTATAATTATTTTTTAAATTGTGTTATTTTTTTTATGGAATATGTTATTTTTTTTAAAAGTGCTAAATTCCTAAAAATAATTCTTGAAAAGATTAGCACGAGTAGACTAATCAATGAAAATATTTTCATATTCATACCTTTATAATTTTTAGTATGCTTTGTCAAATAGCTAGACCATCTTTAAAAAATAAACTAACAACAACTATTCAATCGAGTCATTGTTAATTAGGAAAACAATTGAAGTTGTAGTGTCGCAGCATTACTCTCTCAAAAATAAGAGGGATGGCTTCTAATTCGGAAAATACTTTAAAAAGGATTTAATTAAGAATCTCCGGAAACATTTGGAATCAAATTGATAAAATTTATAGGTTTAGGATTGAATTGAGAATGAGTATGTAGGATTGGTACTAAATTAAGCATAGAAACATTAATATCCTCCTTGAACAAAATTTTCAGGCAGCAGTTGAAAAAGGCCCCACAAGTGTGATTTGAAAATTGAAACAGCACAAAAGCGAAGAAAAATTCTTTAACACGCTCTCTGTCTCTGCTAACCAAAACCCATCAGAAAATAATTAATTAAAAAGGAAAATGTCTGCTTTGAGTGTTGCATCAATTCGTTTACTCAATCAGAATCTTGGCTTCTTTTCTCTGTTTTTCTCTTACGCTCGCTGACTACAGCAAACAAACTACCACAAGAAAAGAAAGAAAGAAGCTAGAGAGAGAGACAAATTACAGAACTTTAAAGGTTAGAACAAAAAAACAGAGAGAAGATATAGTGATATATAGAGAGAAATAAGAAGTGGGTTTTGGTTGGTGAAGGTGGATATGGCCTTTGCTTCTATGCTTTGTTGTGTAAAGAATTCGGATCGGTAGGTTTTTCCTCAGCTATTCATAAAGGAACTTTTTTGATTATTTGATTGCTATTTTCTTTCTTCGATTTTTAGTTCCTTTGATTTTTTTGTTGTTTATGGTTTCTGGATATTGCTATAGTTCTGCTTGTTTTGGTAAATAAAATTGGGAATTTACATGGGTTTTGAGTTTTGGATTTGGCCGTATTTCGAGATTATTTTTCTTTCTTGATGTTAGAAATAGTGTTTTTATTTGCTTCACGGTTTTGAAATATAGGGTAGAAATTAAAACTGAGGTAAATGGGTTTAAGGGTCTAGATGTTGAAATCAATTTTTAGTGTTTTCTTGGGTAGCTTTGTAAATGATGGGAGGGATACCACTATTTCATTGGATTTTAAATGGGGTATTTTCAAGATATCTTGGTACTTTCTGAATTTCTTAAGGGATTTTTGTCTACTTGCTGAAATAAGGTGATGAAGAGTAACGGCATTGAGTTTGCATGCTAATAAAAAACGATCAGTTAATATGAGTTTGTGATTGATTTTATAGTAAAGAGCGAGGAAAGAAGCAGCTGACATGGCGAATCTTCTCCTTGAAGGAATTACACTCAGCCACCAACAACTTCAATTATGATAACAAGCTGGGAGAAGGGGGATTTGGCAGTGTTTATTGGGGTCAGCTTTGGGATGGATCACAGGTAATAGTTTAATTTTCAGCTTCCTTGTTCCGCCCCTCCATTTTTGTTTAACCATTTTGCTCTTATGTCCATTATTGAAAGGTATATAGTAGTTCATCACATGCAATAAATCTATATAGCAACTTCATTGAGCTGCTTTTGTTTTTTATTTAACTTCAAAGTCTATTTAGAGCAAAAGAAAAAAAGATGCAAACTAAAGGCTGTTGTCATCGTTCCAGTTTTTATATGCATTTGAACCTCAGTTAATTGCTCAAGATTGTTGAGGTTCAGATTTTGTCACTATTTTTGGACAATATGTCAATTGATAGTTTGATATTATCTATTTTAGCTTGATTCTCTGTGTCCTATTTTTATACTGGATCCAAATCATATCTTTTTATGAAGATTGCATAAGCAGGTCCATTTGGTGTGCCTATGTGAGTGGATGTTCATATCTAGCACGGACAGTGTCGAGGTTCATGACATTAGAGGACAAGATTTGGAAATCATAACTGATTGAAATAACAAATCACAGATATTTAAGTTTTGGTTCAGCAATTAAGAATTTCTTTATCAATTTAAGGAATTTCTTTTTGAACTAATTGCTTTTGAGAAATTGTGCTAATAAAGAGCAATAACAAATGGGTTGGGAGAGAGGGGGCAGATTGAGAGTTCTGTCTTCTGTGTAGTATGACAAGTAGGATGTTCTTATGATTACTGAATTGTCACTGTACTAGTGTTACTAATACTATTCCTGCAAGGGGAGAAGGGTGCTTGTATTGGGGGGGGGGGGTTCTTGCAACTGTCATTAGCACCAAGGTTTTATTAGGATGTAGGTGAACTTATCCGATGTTTTTTTTCCCACTTCATGGCAATTTGTTGTCCTTCAATTATTTTACTTAGCACATTTTACAGAATAAGTGGCCCTTAGATTATTTTACTAAGTGCATTTTTCTTAGTGCAACTATGGTGGAAGTGAAACTAAAAATATGTGGACGGTTTGGTATTTTGGGGCAGGGCATGTTGTGTACAATTGCTTAACCATGATTTAAAGCCAACTACCTCCTCAAGGCAAACCAACAGATATATTTGGGTAATGTTTTTAACATATCCAAAGGACATAAAAAGTAACTCAGAATTTGGAGCCTTAAGTAATTTTATATGATTCCAACGAGTTTCCAAAGAATTAATGTTGTATTACAGAAATGTGAGCTTTATGGTTAAGGTTCTCTTTCTTTTAATTGGACAGTGAAGAAAATTTTTAGTTATAGCAAGAATGCTAACAGAGGCCATTACTTGGGGTAGTACTAAGTCTAGAACTTGCAGCTGCTAGGATACATGTTTAAGCATTGAGAGTAGTCACTTCATGCCAAGACATCAAAAGATGGGACTATCTCTCAATTTTCCCTCCCAAATCACCACTTAAGAATTTTAGAATATTTCTTTAAATTGTTGAGACTTCCTTGGAATAAAGTGGTTATACATTCTCTTTCAAAGGACTATTTATAAAGGAAATTTTGTGAAGTGGATCGATGTTATGTTTTACATTCAGTAAAACCTGCTTTTCTGATATGTTTCTTATGTGTGGTATTGCATTTCACAACTTGATTGACTTGGGTCATCAAGTTATGATCTTGTTGATCTTCTTATGATAACTTTCTACTAACTAGTAATTCATACGCCTTTTGGAAGAGCAATTAAGGTGTGTTCAACAAATCACTTAAAAAGCTAGAAGACTGCCATCTGTAGTCTTCATTAGCTTTATATGCAAGTGTCTTGCAGAAATTTAGCTGTCATTATAAGAATTTCTACTTTTAGCAACCAATTATATTCAATAGCTGGGTTGGAGGCTCATATGTTTCTTGCTTGATTTTTATGTTATCCTATGCAAAGAAATGCATTATTCTAATGCTCTATTTTCTGTACAGTGACATAAATCTTATGAATTTTCTTTTCTTTTTTATGTTTTTTTTGCATTGGAGATCCACTGGCTTTGGGGATATAGCAGAGAGTAGGTGTTCCTCATCCCTACATCTCTTTGCCCACTCTTGTTAGGATTTAAACTTGGGACTCTAATATGGAATTCCCAAGTTTTAATTTCTAGACTGTCCCATTAGAGACACCTTCAGTGATGTGAATCTAGAAGGTAAGAATTGTAGAACTCACAATCAAGATAGAAAACAATCCAAGAAAGCTAAAATCAAATTACGATAAAAAAACTCGATACGATGATTACATGAACCAAGGCATCGAAGTTATTAGATGAAAAAGACCTCAACCTTGTGATTATAATGAATCATGAATTGGAGGTATAGGAAGAGCATCCAAAACCACCTCTCCTTGTCCGTCTTTTGCATAGATCACATTAGTCAAGGCTTGATCACCCCTTGTCCAATCTTGAAGCTTGAATTGCCCTAAATATCTTGAAGTTGCCAATTGAAAACCTCTCTAATCATTTTGGCCCTTGACCCAATCGACATCTCTCATGAATCTTTTTGTGGTGCATGTTGGTTCTCATCAATACTACTCCTCAAAAGGATTCGATCTCAAATCATCACCTACATCAAACAGAGGATGATTAGAAACATTAAAAATAGCACGAACACCATAGTCACCTGAAAGATCCACCTTGTATGTGTTGTCGTTGATTTGTTCAAGAACTTGGAATGAACATCTCCTTTATACTGCAACTTAGATCTCTTATAGGTTGGAAATTTTTCCTCCTTGTATGCACCCAAACCAAATCATCACTAGGAAAACCATTAATCTTTGAAAAATCCTGAAGAATTCACTGAAAACCAAGAGTATGAGCAAACTTGGACGCACAATATTATTTTTGAATAATAAGCAATCACCCAAAATAAAAATAAAATTACAAGCTAAATAGCCTTATTTATACTATGTAAAACATCATGAACAATGTTGGAAAAATAATAAAAAAGTTCTAAATAAAAAAAGAAAAGAATCCTAAACCAACTAGGAAAATAATGCAATTCTCGCACAATAGCTTCTCAGCTTTATCACAAACCCTTTTCAGTGTCCGATTGCTATAAAATTTTGACTTTATAGGGAATAAGGCCTTTAGAATTTATTTGAAAAAATTTCAGTCTGATCCAACGATGGGATAAAGAGTTATGCTTATAAGTATAAAAATGTGCATTAGAAAAAATAAGCCTAAAACTGCCTCATGGAATAATGACTGTGAGTTATTCTTCAAGTTCATTGGTTATTTCACATTTATTTTCTAGTGAAAGAATTTCAGAATAATCACAAATCTTAAAACCTATCTCCTTTTTTGCATTGCAATCTTCAACTTCATAAACATCACTGTTACTCTCCTTCTGAAGTTCATGTTTGATTTTCGTTTTATCCTCCGGTGAATGATCTAGGTTTTAACATGAAATTGTTGTTGTATCAATAGTTTTCTCCGAACTCTTTGACATTCTCTTTTCCAACAAGTCATAAGAACCCAACAAGTTTTTAGCCTTACCACTTTTAGTTTTAAAATTTGACATCTTTGAATCACCATCTGATTGTTTTGTATCTTTTTGATGTTGGTCTGTAGCTTCTAATTCATCAAGTGGTTTATTTGTTATTTTTTAATAAGCATTGTAAGTTGATCATTCTTGCTTGCCTTGACGTATCTCACACAAGTTTTTTTATCGTCAACATTCATGGCTTGGAGCCTCAGTTTCTCTTGCCTCCTTGCATTAGGAACCTTTTAGGATTGTCTCTCTTGCAAATTAGTAAGTTTTGCTTCATTTCTGTCCAAGCCGTCACAAATCCCAAAATCTCTTCCTACTCTTTTATGGCTGAAATTTTCATGTTGTTGAAATCCCCCATCTCCACGGTTTTTAGGCTATTGAAATCTATCACTTTGGCTAAATGATGCATGCTCAAGGTCTTTGGCTTCTTCATCTTCATTCTCGTCAACAATCTCATCTAAATGTGGGGTAGCGCATCTTTCTGGTCTTTTGACATTAGAACCTCGTCGGGATGATTCCTCTCGCAAACTAGCAATCGCGGTCTCTTGTCTTTCCTTTCTATCCTACACCTCACCA
>Ga0307515_10023710_pt1 | contig 10735 bp, 9 predicted proteins | sample 17_EM_MG_FD_194513 | JGI IMG/M metagenome (GOLD analysis project Ga0307515, IMG submission 194513) | Populus trichocarpa ectomycorrhiza microbial communities from riparian zone in the Pacific Northwest, United States - 17_EM | ecosystem: Host-associated > Plants > Roots > Unclassified | place...
ATGAGTGGATAAAAGTGAATTTATCAGATACTCTGTTGGTGTTATTTCTTACTATTTGAATAAGGCCACAAGTAATCCTGGAATATTACCCCCACCCTGCTAGATAAAACTGCAGTTACCAGATAATAGCCAGCTAAATGTTCCAAATGCAGAATCTTGTTATCTTAATCACTGTGAACCTTTCTTATTTCCTCACAAACTCCTCATTCAAACAGAAATATCAGTTGTTTGGTGATTAATTTATGACACATGCACATAAATTTTATGGTATTTCTAAGAAGATTTTATATGTATACCTTCTGTTCAATGGTGCTGCTATTGAGAAAGCAATGACATTGCAACCCCGGTTACATTCTCTTCAGTAAAACCATGCAATATGCTCCCCTAGCCCCAAACACATCCACACCCATAACAGTACCTTCTCTTCCTGCATAATCCCCCCAACCCATTGGTGATCCAGCCTCGATGCTAATGCGCTTCGAGACTCTTGGTGGCAACACATGCTCCTTGTAATCCCTGGGCTGCCTGTTGAAAAGTTGCCAGCAGACAAGTGAAACAACCCTGATTTTTCTCCCTTCTTTCCTTACCTTCTTAGGACTCCCTTCACAAAGAAATAGTTCGGAACCAGTGCCGATCAATATGATATCTGGGAAATTTTTACCAGAATTGTCACTTGTAATGTATCCTTCTCTATCAACTTCACTTGCTGATGTTCCTTCTAAGTTTGCTGCCACCTTTTGCCAGACAATGCAATGACAGTAGGTGCATCTCTATTTGTTACAGAAACTTTGTATGCTCCAGCAGTTTCATTTCCATCTGCTGGTCTGAAAACTAGAAGCCGTGGCTCTGCTCTAAGTCCAGCAAGCTGTTCGACTGGCTGGTGAGTTGGGCCATCTTCCCCAAGACCAATATAGTCATGAATCATAATATAAATTAACTCCTGCATGAATTAAGGCAGAAAGGAGGATTGATTTTTTCATATAGTCTGAGAACATAAGGAAAGTAGATGCAAAAGGGACTGGACCACTTTTATGCAATGCGATTCCATTTGAAATTGCCGCCATTGCATGCTCTCGCAATCCATAGCGTATGTTGCGACCATAAAAGGAGTTATGCTGAAACTCTCCGGATCCCTGCAGATAGACTTTGTCAGAGGAAGCAAGATCAGCACTCTCACCAATCAGTCCTGGAAGCACCTTGACTAGCTGGTTCAAGCACTTTTCAGACTATCCTCGAGTAGCATCCACTGGGTCTGATACAGACCAATTCTGTTGGGATAAGAGCAAGATCCAGTTAGTGATTAATTTCGAGGGTGCTATGTTGTCATTTCTGAACTTAATAAACTCCTTCACAAGATAAAAAAAAAATGGAAACAAAGTTAAATGAATCTATTGCATCTAAGCATGTACATAGACTATAGAGCGTCTTGGATTCTGCAAATTACCGACAAGCAGCTTTCCCAGTTAGGAAGCAGACCACCACTATGAACAACTTCAAATTCCGCGTCCTCCTCGGGATACTTGATTATGCAATATCTGCATCAAGAATCAGTAAACAGCTAAGACAACCTGCCCATCTTGATGTTATTTATGAAAATAAGCTAGCTACAGATATATACAAACGTCCGATGGTCAACTATATCGCAATCAGGCTTATTGAATCTAGCTCCCAAGTGAGCTTCCGCTAAGGCAAGACCAACCGCGTTAGCCATCCTTGACCAAGTGGCCCTATTTACGAATCAGATATGAAGAAAATCAGTATAAATTTCCATGAGTAGATAAGCATATTTACATTGATACTATAGAGTTTGTCCACCGTATCAATGCATAATACAGATTCTATATTCAAACTTCTTTTCATACCTGTTGTGACTTCAATGCTATCTGCACTGTAATTCTCTGGGTGACCTGGGGTGCGACTTCCAAGCTTACACTAGCGCTTCAGGTCTTCTAGCTGAATCAAGTATGGCATCAAAATTAATATAGTTAAAAACCTATAGCTCACATATGCTTGGATATATAAAGCAAACTAAAGTTCAAAAGATGCATCAATAATCTAGAATGTTCAAAATTAGGACTTGACATCTGGATCAATAGCCTATTTTGGCAGGGGAAGCTGGGCTGAGAGAGTTGAAACTTGAAAGGAGTCAGGATCCAGGTGTCAAAACTGAGGTGAAATGTCCTAAACTGCTAGTGATGTGGATTGTCTAGAAAATTGACAGTTGGGATAGGAACAAGTGAAGTTTGGGAGAGGTGAGATCATGGAGTTTCATTAGGTACAAGTGGCGAGCATTCAGAGATAAAGATTTTTTATTGGTTTTTCCACACAATTTCCATTTCTGTGACCATCTAGTTATGTTTTACCTCAGTGTAAAGCGAGATGTTAAAATGCTAGCATTTTACAAAGTTTGTTGCTTTGGGTACATTGGTTAAATCTTGGATAGGCCAGACACAGTTTGAGATTAGAATTTCTTGATCCACACCAGCTTGTCACCCTTGCATAAGGACAATGCTAATTCATTGATCGATCCTGCATCATGTACTTGAAAAGTACTTGTCTTGGGGACCAAGTTCTCAAATTGCTTATCAGTCAGCAAAGAGACACCAAGTAGGTGATTGGACGTGTACAGGTTGTACTGGAAGGCAGGGTGGCTATCAAATCAAAGGATCCATCTCCTTGGAACCAAAGATTGGGAGCAGCAGGGGTCCCATGATATAACAACACAGAAACGTAAACATATGCTTTGCAGGTGGAGTGTCTTGCTAAAATTAACCATAAAACTTATTTCTTCTCTTTTAGATCTTTTATAGAAACTCTATGCTTATCAATATGACCCTATTGTTCAAAAGATAATACAAAATAATTGAACAATGAACTGGAAAACAGTGTCTTAAACTACCATAGTTTTTAGCATCATGTGAGAAAGACTCCCAACCTCCGACCATGCAATATCTCTGTCTCTCTCCTCTTGCAAATTGGGTAGGGAGATGATGAAATCATTGATATTATTCAGACCATGTTTTCAAAATCTGTTGACTAGTTGTTTCATCTTTTTTAATGTCGTGTCCTTATTGAACATGTCTTCAAATAGCACCTAACAACTGTCTTTCAAGCCAAATCCGTGTGCTAACTTCAGGTTTTCTCCACTGGAAAACCAGCGTGTGGAATCAGTATCTAATATTTAGTTTGTTTTGAAGGATAACTAGACTACACTTGCACATTCTTGTGAAAAATTAAAACTATGCCGCCTTCTCTGGAAGAACACTTGATTAGAGCAACACTTTCAAAGCTAACTGAATTCTTAATGTTTGTTGATAGCTAATCATCAGAATTCAGAGGAATAAGCACAATCTAGCCTAATTTGATTGCCATAAAAAATTACCTTGAAGGTTTGCCAAGTCCTGCAAAAGATCAAGAACTACCAATACCAGATACTTAACTGGAACTTGAACCCCGTTTGAAAGGGAGTTCTGTAATGTTTGCTTCTCATTTCCCTTATAACCCAGTCCTTCAAATTACTGCATGATCTTAATTTGTTCCGATAGTTTTAGCTTCATTATGTTATATTTTTATATTTCTTGATTAGCTCACAGTCATGATGCTTTTGAAACCATGCAGATATTTACTTCATCAGGATTTGGAGCACACTTGTTTGTCTGAGCTATAGTCAAAAGATAACCATGATAGCCAAAAATAGCCAAAAATGGCAACTTGTATTATTATTATTATTATGATCAAGCTAGCTGCTCTTTTCTCAGCAATATACAGAGCGTGTGGAATGAAAAGAAGATGCATGAACCCAAAAAAAAAGATGGAGAATATGTTGTCATTTATACCTGCTTATTAATCAATTAAAATATGCAAAATCAATAAGTTTTGGACAACTATAAAAACCACACATCCAGTTCCATGATTTCCCATCCTCTTTCCCACTTAATATCTCTCTTTCTCATAGGACCATGGCGTTAAAGATGATAAAGAAGGGCAGGTTTCTCAAACATTGTTCCTGCAAGTGCATCAATCTAGGAACCAACTGGTTTATGAAACATGCAACTTGTAACCATTTTCAAGATTGGGAAAGCCGGTCTCTTTTGCCTGAGGACGACTACTGCATAATACCAAAAGATGTTCCAAAAGGTCATTTAGCAGTCTATGTAGGTGAAGACTGCAAAAGATATGTCATCAAGGTTACTTTACTCAAGCATCCTCTCTTCAAGGCATTGCTTGATCGCACTGAGGAGGTTTTTGGTTTCACCACGGGCTCAAAACTTTGCATTCCATGCAATGAGAGCATGTTCAAAAGCATACTGCACTGCGTTAACTCTCATCAGGATCGTGGGTTTTGGTTGTGTTTCTGAAATGCAAAGGTTTATCTAGTGTAGCAATTTTAGTTGAGAGAAGAAAGAGCAAGAGAAGGGCAGCTTTACTGTACATTATTGGGAAGAAATTGTAATCGCAATTGTAATTCTGTTGTTTATTAATATGCAATTTTTGTAAATTCTGTGTAACATGCAAGGCAAGTTCGATATCACGATTGTCCTGCAAACAAATTTAGCTCAGCAAGCCTAATTGCTTCAGAGTAAGAGCCCCGCTTCCTCTGCATTAATGGGTCATTACAACTTGCTGGTAGAAAATTATTGATCATTTGCGTAGAAATTATGGAGCACAATTAAATGCTAAGATATCATATGTACTTAGAACAAGATTTAATAGAAAAACAATTAAAATCCACAGCCGTTATTAATCTCCCATTACAAAAATCTAACTGTTTAGAAATCTACAATCAAGCCAAATAAACTGAAGGCTTTACAGCAGAATGAGAGACAAATTTGTATGACTTAAAGCAAAGTATTGTCCGAAACCTGTTTTGATGCGGAGTCACCCATCAAATCACTCAGCTCAAAATTGGATTGAAATGGAAAACATCCATGATTTAAGTTCTTCTCTAATGACAGCCTATCAGTACTTCCATTTGTGATGTTAAAGAACGTCACGCATCGATCATGTTCTTTCATTAGTGCAATGTCAGCATTGCAGAAGGCCACAGGCCTTGTATAGGGTTCTTTTCTTCTTAAAGCTTCTATGTTTACTGTATGTGTCTTGTTCCATTCCTTTCTGTCATAATTCTCCATGACCCATAATTCCATGAAACTATCTTCTCTACCAATGGAGGTTATGGCAAGTTTTCCCTTGTATCTGACAAGAGCAATGTCCTTGCTTTTGTTATCCTCAGAAACTGGTAAAGGAAGTGAAAACATGCTGTAGCTCTCCTTGTTTACATGAAATGCAAATATGTCGTTTCTTTTCCAGGTAAGCCAATGAAGCGAGCCATTTACAGACACGTTAGTATTGCGACTAAGTAACTCTGTTTGTGGCAACTTTACTTCCTCCAATTGCTTCCACTTCCAAGTCTTTGAATCAAACAACTCACATCTAACCCAGTGATATCGATAAAACTCTTTATCTTGATAGCGAGTTTTTGGCTCTGAGAATCTTACTATCTTGTAATGCAAAGGGTTTGATCCTATCACAATCATGCTAGTTTCTAAAGTTTGGTATCGCATCTTTGGATTTGGGATTATTTGCCATTGTTTGGTGGTAGGCTTGCATACATAATATTGTGGTCGATGATGAGTTTGACAAAGCAAAAGACCTTGGTTTGTTGAAGCCACAATCTCTATGCTAGCAGGTAAGAAATTGAGGGACAATTTCGGATAAGGCTTCAAGGTGTCAACAGACACAAAGGAAGAATAAAATTTGTTGCGGATCATGCTTTGTATAAAAAAGCCAGAGATGATGTTAGTTCTTTGGCTATGATGATTGGTAAAGGTAGACTCATAGGTGATCTTGTCACATTCCTTGGAAAGAAGCCTGCATTTCTCTACCGTTTCCATTGATGAACGTGTTAAGATCTCAAAGATGATATCTAAACAAAAATCATGATCGGACTCCATGGTAAAGAAGGAAGAAAGCGCTTAAGGGGGGGTTCTTGCTGATAGAGAAACAATGGGGTTTTAAATTAGCAGGGGAAAGTTGGGAGCAAGCTGGGTTTAAATAGGAGAGAGCAAAGTTGCCCAGCACTCATAGAATTAGCTGGAAGTTTACCAATCAGTTTCGGATTAGGATTAAGGAAGTTCCTAAGAGTAAAACTTGAAGCCCAGTCAAACATCATCTGCACACAAAAAGACGTAAAAACGTTGTACTTTCCTTCTCCTTAAAGGACACAGAAACCACACCAAACTAAAAATTCTTTGGAAGTTGAAGTAGAAAGAAAGGGGGATTTGGGATAGTTCTTTTCTTCCTGCTCCTTGCAGCGCGAAAATATTCCCTCGTCAAAAATATTATTACTGAAAAGAAAATTTTATCCTTCGTTCTAGATTCTATATTTCTTTTTTCAAGAACTATGGCGCACGTAAAAGATTTTATTGCAATGGGAGTCCAAGGCTACTCCCAAAAACAAAAAACATAGTTCGGCTTGCAGCATAATTACCCAGAGTCTATTTTAGATTGTATATTTGATATTTCGATTGCTGTTGTGTTTGGAAAAAAATATTTTATACAAAATACTTTTAATTGAAATTGAATTGGAGAATATGATGCCACGTTATTAACGAGGTTATATAAATAGCATTATAGCACAAATGACCGAGCCTTGCTTCAAAGAACAACAGACTCGTCTGAACCAGACCTGGTTTATTTTTCATTGCGAAAGCCGGAAGAAAATAAATGCTTGGTGGATTATGCCACGGATAGATTCATCAGCGTTGTGGACTACTATCCCAAAGCATATACAGCATCGATGACATAAAAATAAAAATTCTACCAAAATATATGGTTCAATAGCAAATAATGTAGGCCGCCACGACGCACAGAAAACCTTACTCAGACTGTATATAGTAAAACTTTCGGATGGGAGAAAGGAGCCTCTAACTGAAATCGGGCTTTTCAGGATATGTGCAACCTGACCTTTGGATAATGACATTTGCCGCATAGCAACCAGCTTTCACACAGTCTTCAATGGGCTTCTCTTGTACCAGTTGGGACAAAAATCCACCAACAAATGCATCACCTGCCACGAAAGAAAAAAGCTAGTATTACCATTTGTTGGGAGACTTCTAAACTAACAAGACAATAACACCAGGTCTTCTTTAATAATTTATTCTTCTTATTGAGCCAAATGAATCCTGCTGGGTTACTGAAGCTAATAGCAGCTTCGAACACTAAATTTCACTAGCAAAGTGAATAAAAAAAAAATACATTTCTTATCACCAAAATGGAAGATGGTCTAGATTTCTAGCAAGTTTGCTGTTTAAATGGAGGGAGCTAGATAAATAAAACAATACTATCAATACACAACTCAATAAAATGTTGAGCTCGGTTGCAAAAAAGAAAGAATGGCAGACATTAACTTTGAAACATTTTGAAATTCAAATCAAAGGATGCATCCCAAAGATCTCTCGGCAGTTCCAAACATTGGACATAGTAATAAAGATACAGGAAGAGAGCATACCTGCTCCATTGGTGTCAACAAGCTTCTCCTTGGGTAACAATATCACAGGGAATAATTTCACCTTCCCATCCTCAGCAACCACAACAGGATCTGCACCCTGAGTAATAACAGTAATCCTCTTGTGTGCCCCTGATGCCTTGGGCCATTGGGAAATCTTTAGAGCAATCTCCTCGACATTCTCAGTCTGGTAAAACAGAAAAATCCAATTAGGTAAATTGCATGGAGTAACCGAATGTGGTTCTCTGATCAACTATAGCACACCAAGAAATAATTACCTCCCATCCATGAACCTTGGCAAAGGTTCTGGCTTCAGTCTCATTTCCAAAGACGTAGTCCATATAACTGTAGTCAAAAGGTGAATCAGTTTTGAACCATTGACAAACATCATGAACAAAGGAGGGGATAGTAAACTTACGGTAGAGCATTCTCCTGCACATCCTTGAAGAACTCGCAGATAAATGGAGCAGAAAGATTCATCGTGAAGATCTGCACATGCATGTCTCAGACTACCGAATTTCAAAAAAGGCAATAATTACAAGAGATAAGATCTAATAGAACAAGATTTACCTTGTTGTTTGCAGCTGCATGTTCAGCAACAAGCATAATGGATTCAGGAGACACGGTAAGGAAGAACCCGGCAATGTAGAAATATTTTGCCTTTTCAACTGTTCAAAAAAAAAGGGAATAAGTTGCAAGCGTGAGACCAACATGACATATTACCAAAAACTAAACAAACTACTGAAAGCAGATGCAGAGAAAAAGAAATGGAAGTAGTACCAAGTGCCCAATTTTCTGGCCTCTTTAAGTGCTCAGATTTGTAACAATTTGCAGCAGACAAATTTGCGATAAGCGACCTGAACAAACAGTTAACTTTTAACCCAGAAAACTACAATTGTCAAAACACAAGATTTGGAAGAGGGGGTGAGGCCATTAGCACTCCTCCAGTATAAATGACAGTACACCTAAGAGTGCCATCAATACTTTATGGAGACTTAAAGCCCCACCATTGGCACAGATGCTACCAAATCCAACAGGCACACCCCACAGATGCTCAGCATGTAGAATGGAAACTGAACAAATTGTTGATCTAGGACACAGTGCTAGAAAATATGGTACCCGTGATGACTGGAAAGTCAATACGCAGAAAATTACGACTAGTGCCCAACTAACAGCACAGGATCTCTAGAAAAAAATTGGAGTAACAAATTATTTCTATTGCAAATGAATGTTTAATGAAAAAATCCTATGCTGTGAAGTTGGAAAGAATCAATACACCTACGCATAAGAGACAAATGGGTGTAAGAGCAAGACACGGAATCCTGGTGGGCTCAATCTAAGATACAACATGAACAAAAGGTCCAGTTGTCCTGCAGGTGACCTCAATACTGAATGAAGTGACACTGAAGAAACCCAAGTCATCTAGTTATTCATCTTACAACAGTTGGAGATTAAAATTCTCTATAACCAAATAATACATGGTATAGCCAAGGGACATCCCTCTAAACCAGCCTTGAAGAAAGGAACCTCACATCAAATGGGTATGGCTGAAACATAAAATCTTCTATAAGGTGTAGCCAACAACCCTCTAGACATGAAAATCCAATCATTCAAAAAGGCAAGTCAATCAATTATAGTTTGCATCTTTTAATAATATGATGCAATATACCCATAAAAGATGATGCTTGTTATAAACAGCACAGTTCTGAATTTTTTGAAACAAGAGCAATTTCATGTCAGTTTGCAGCAATGTATTCAAATTATAAATACAAGGCAATCAGGTAAAACTGACCTCTCACCACCGACAACACAAACAGCACATGTTCCAGTTGGAGCAGCCTCATCCTCATAATAATGTACCTGTATTCACATTCTAATTAAATCTCCTAGACTATGCAAACAACCTATATTCACAATCTAATTGAATCTCCTAGACTATACGAACAACCTAAACACTGAAAACAAAAGATGCAGAGTAACTTACATTAACACCAGCTTTCATTGAGTTTTTCTTCATCTCCTCCCCAAACTTGTCCTTTCCAATGCAGCCCATATAGCTGGTTGCACCAGGAATTTGGAGCATCCACTATAAGAGACACAAAAGTCAAGCAGACTCAGAACAAATCAGTCAGAGACAATATAAGCATAACTACAAAAACATATGCAGTCATATATATTAAAACAAACCTGTGCAACTTTGATTGAGTTTTGAGTAGCACCTAAAGGTAACATACAAAACATCAATAAAAACATGTTATTTCAAAAACTCAGTCTCAGACTAAAAAAGTTTAAAAGAGACATCTTTATACTTCCTTCATCGGGAAATTCTGTTGTTACCTCCTGCAATGAATTCTACGGTATACTTGCTGGCCATCTCATCGTACCTTCAAATATCCGTCAAAACAAAAATCAATGAGCGTCAACGGAATGTTTCAAACTCCTGAAAAAAGTTAAACATTTAGCAAGATACGAAACGAACAGATATGCCAAGAGAACTTACATGGGTATGTGCTTGTCTTCCGCAAGGATAGCATTGTTCAGCTTGATGTCATACCTACCAAAACAATCAAATTACAAAAATCAACAATATTACAATTCGTAAACTAAATCACCACATACATAAATTTGAATCGAGTAAAATCCGATCTGTAGAAAACAGCTGAAGTCACTAAATGAAGCTTAATTCTCACATCTGACACATCAAGCATAAAATTATTTTTCGCAGTAACCAAACATTCACAGTAAAATTTTCAAAAAGAGAAATCCATCATGAAATGAAAGAAAAAAATCAGATCTGTCATTGCAAACCAAAACACACAAGGAGAGCAGCTCAGATCTGCCTCTTATTTAAAATCAGCTAACAAAATACGATCAACAGTTAACAGATACAGATCAAACTGTATCGAATGATAAAGACTCAAGCATTGAAATAAAAATAATAAATAAGGAAAAGTTTAGGGTCTGGTTTCTGCAACATTGAAAGCAATAAACACATGGCATGTTTGTTATTGTTGTAGCGATTGATTTTTACTTGAAAATACATTGAAATTAATTTAAAACAAAAAAAAATTAAAAAAATAAACTTTTTAAAAACTTTTGAAATGCAAAAACAAAGATGCTTATAGTTAGAAAGGAATTTGAAAGAGACAGAACTTACTTTTGCAAGAAATCATCGTCGACAACAGCAGAAATGTCAAGGAGTGGGTTTCCCATACCCAACAAGATCCC
>Ga0307515_10023713_pt1 | contig 10734 bp, 6 predicted proteins | sample 17_EM_MG_FD_194513 | JGI IMG/M metagenome (GOLD analysis project Ga0307515, IMG submission 194513) | Populus trichocarpa ectomycorrhiza microbial communities from riparian zone in the Pacific Northwest, United States - 17_EM | ecosystem: Host-associated > Plants > Roots > Unclassified | place...
TAATCTCCTTAATAACCTTAAGCCGTAGGGAGTACTATTAAACCTCCTTCTGCCGACTAGCCTACTATTTACTACCCTATTTAGAATTTAGTGCTATTATAGAGGGGTTACCTCCTAGCCCTTTAGTTTACTTACGCTAAAGGGCCTATATAGAGTTTACTGCGCGGCTTATATAGTATATAGGTGGAGACTTAGACCTTAGCTCTAGTTAGGACTGCGGCTCTAGCTACGGCTACGGCTATAGCTATAGCTGCGGTAGCGGTAGCGGTAAAGCTATATAAGAAGGAGAGCTTATAGCGCTTACCTAGGTAGATATGTATCTGCTAAATCCTATAATAGATAAAGCTAAAGGGGCTACTTTTATAGGCGGACGTGGGGGGTTAGTAGACTGGCCCTAAGGCTATATAGCTACTACCGCTACTACTACTATAGCTATAGCTAAAGGGGCTTCTAGTTAAAATATAAGGCCGCTAGATATTAGTAATTAAAGCTATAAGGACTAAACCTACTAGGACTTATCTAGATAGTCTAATAAGCCCTTAACCTCGCTAGCTATTTACTTATTTTTAGTATATAAAGCCTTTAGTTAGTTAGTAAGGAGTAGTATAACCTAGTAGAGAATTAATAGCTAGTTTAGGCTCCTTTTTTCTTTCTATAGGTAGGGCTCTAGCTCTTATATAAAGGCCTTATATACCTTATACTAAAAAATAGGGTAGCTTTATACTAGATAGCTTAGAAATATCTTATAAAGGGCTACTAAGTCCTATAAAATAACCTTATAGAGGTAAAAGAGAAGGTTTATAACCCCTATAGCGGTGAGGTTATTAATTTAGTATAGCTATAGGCTAAAACGGCCCTTCTATTTGTCTAGTTTAGGCTATATTATTAATAGCAGTGCATTAAGCGGCGTAATACCTATATAGCGGATTTTAAAGCAGCCTATTTATAAGGGGTATTTTACTATTAACCTTATAAACTCTTATAGGAGAGAGTTTAAGTAATAGCCTACTATCTACTCTTAGTTTTACCTCCTAGCGCGCTAAATCTAGTCCTTACTAACCCCCTTTAGCTCTACCGTCTTAGCGCTAGCGCTTTACTTAATATATATTTTCTTTTTTAAGAAGACGCTAATATACTAAAAGGCCTTTATAACCTAATCTTGCTATAAGTTATATAAGAGGGCCGCCTTACAGTTCCTTATACTACTCTTAATTAGGCGTATATTATACTATACTAAGTACCTACTAAAGTCTAAAAATAGCTTTATACTAAAATTCTAGTAGTATAAGAGATAGAAAGCTAGCCTACTAAGTATATAAATAAGCAGCTTTTTGTTTTATAGGGCCCTAATAGTCCTAAAGCGGCTATACTAGTTCTACTTACCTACGCGTATAGTGAATATTAAGGGCATATAGCGTATAGGGCCTTTACCCTTAAACTTAAAGGTAAATAAATTTAAGATCTTGGCGGAGTATTTATTACTACTATAGGTAAGTATATAGTAGCCTAGTAAGATATTAATAAGCGTATAGAAGTAGCACTTTAGTAATAAGGCGGTGCCCCTAGCCTAGAGCTTATAGTAGATGTTTTAAAACTTATCCTTAATATAGCCGTTAAGGAGGGTATCTTTGCCCTTATCGGCAAACTACTCTTTTTTACGCTGCGCGTCCCTCTACTATAGCGTCTTTAGGTACTCCCTAATGCTATCCTCCTATCCCTTGCAACGGCAGGGTCCTACGCGTAGATAGCCCGTACGTAAATACCGTTTTTAAAACAACGCGTATATCTATATGAAATTTAATTATTAATTATACCACCACTATGCCTTCTAATTATGTTAAAGTTAATAAGGACCTTGTTTGAAAGACTTAATATAAGGTTCCTCTTAATCGCATTGCCAAAAAACGCCCCCTAAAGCCCTAGCTGTTGCCTAAATTTAAACCTCTCTATATTGACAACTGGGAGACCTATAGTATACTAAACCTTCCCTTTACTGTTAATAGACAGGATCCTTTTAATCTATTTAGCTTATTCTTTATGAATAAGATTATGGATAAGCTTGTAGAGTGGATAAATAAGTATATAGAGCTTTTTTTACTAGATAAAGAAAAGGAACACTTATAATTATAGACGCCAATATATAAGGAAGAACTTTATGCGTACTTTGGTGTGCTTATCTATATAGGCATTACTATAGAATTAACCATTAAGGATTACTGGAAGGATTTAGATACTTATAGCACTAAGTATATTGTTAAAAAATATATAGGGCTTAAAAGGTTTTAGTAACTTAATCGCCACTTCCGAGCCTTACTACCGTGGCCTAAATCTAATATAATACCTTGATCTATATTTAATAGAGTTAAGGAACTTAGTAAGTATATTTAGCTTACTTATAGAGAGCTCTATAATCCTAGAACCTACCTTGCCGTAAATAAGACAATTTAACGCTTTATGGGCCGTACTCCTAAAATTATTAATATCCTATTAAAGCCTATACTAGAAGGCTTTAAAATTTGGGTTTTAGCGAATAAGGGCTATATTTTAGACTTTATATGGCACGCCAAAGGTAATAAGAAAGGCCCCGTCGATCTGGATTAATTTTTTATAGAGGAAGGCTTTTTAAAGACGTAGGTAGTAGTCCTTGACTTCCTTATGCAATTACACCCTAAATTGGCTGAATGCCTATATATACCTAGGAAGCACGTTATATGGCTTAATAATCTATTTATAAGCATTAAGCTTCTTATAAGACTCTAAGACATTAGCATTAGAGGCGCGGGAACCGTTTAAATAATGAAAATATAACGTAAGGAGTAAGGGGATGTTAAAGGCGATATTAAGGTAAAATCTACTACGAATGGAAAGGAGAAAAAGAAGGTGCCTGTGGAGTAAATTAAGAAGGTGCTTGCGGAGCTTAAATTAACTTACGCAGCTTAAATACTATGAGGAGAATTATATAGAGATGTTTCTGAAGATGGGTAGGTAATAGAGTTTGCTTAGAAGGACGCTAATATAGTACTTTTTATGTCTACTGTTGACGATAGTAAGTTGTATAGTTCTATAATAAGGCTTAAAATCTAATAATGTTATATATTGTTAGGTTTAAAAAGGATTACTACCTAGCGCTAATAACTTACGCCTACTGCTAGCGGTACCGGATAGACTTAAAAGATCTTTAGTAGTAAGGTAGTGAAAGACCTACCTCTTCCTACCTTTATATTCTTCTATAATTACTATATATGCGGTATAGATATTGCTAATTAATTACGGTTGTACTTTTTAACGTAGAGAATCCACTACTAGACCTAGAAGCCTCTATAGCACTTCCTACTTAATATAGTAATTATTAATTACTACTTACTATCTATCTACCTATCTATTATACGCTATACCTGTCGTAAAGACACCTATAAGCAATTTTGAATTAACCTCTGTAACGCCCTATTTAAACACTTAACGCGTAAGCGAAAGCCGTATACCTAAAAGACCCGTATTTAATATAGTACGAACGATATTATATAGGCTCCTACGGAGAGGCATATACTAGTAAAGCTTTAGAATAAATCTATGTATTGTTTAGCGTATATAGAGGCTAGTAAGAAGACTTAAGTAGAGTATAAGAGACGTAGGAAGGCTCTATTAAGGATATTATAAAATACTATAAGGAAACCTCGCGATAGCGAGGAGTGGTAGAGGTGGAAGAAGCCTCTAAGGACCTAATTTAGATGCAATATCTACAGGATACCGTTCTGTAGGAATAACGACTATTGGCTACCTTATATTAAGCGACTTAACTCTAAAGATTAAGCTTGTATATTAATATTATATAAGAATTAAAAGCTTAAAATATCTGAGCACGGGTCCTTAGTCCTATTAATCTAATTAGTTAGCCCTTATTAATAATAGTAGGGCCTATTTTACCGTTGCAAGGGATAGAGATAGGTAGCTATTTATTTTTATAGCTTTCTATATTTAATAGAGGTTTATTAAAGTAGTAATATAGCTATAAACTAACCATTATAAGAGCTGTGTTTCCTCTTAGGGTACGTTAATATTGGCTTTACAGCTCTTCCCTTTTAAGGGCTAGCCTATAACCTCCTTAATAAAAAAAAGAAGTAGCTTATCCTCTATAATGGTATCGCTATTATAGTACTACTTCCTTTTATAGAAGGCCTAGAGCTAGACAACGCGTTAGCTATAAGGCGCGATACTTTTAATAGAAGGGGGGAATTATACCCTTTTTACCTTAAACTTTTTCTACTTTAGGTTATACGCTAAAAATATATTCTTAGGCTTAGTGTTATATATAAGGGTAAGAACATACTACGCGTTAGCGTGTAATTTAGCATTATTAGTAATATTAATCTCTACGCGGCTAGTTAGCGCTATCTTATATAGTAGGTATAATAGTAGACATACTATCACGATTAAGGATTACGCAGGAAGAACTTTTTTATATATACTTGGGGCCCTAATAGCCCTAATTATACTATAGTCGGCGTTAATTAGCGGCTTAATTAGCGGGCGGCCCTTAATATGCGTATGTCCACAGCTTAGCGCTAATAGCGCTATAGATATACGCGAATATTCTATAGGTAGCTAGCTAAATATATAACTTTTTCACTAACTAATAATTAGCTAAGCCTTAAATACTAATAGTATGTCTATAGTTATATTTGTATAGCTAATTTAGCGGCTAAGTTACGATTACATAGGTAAGGAGGCCCGTGCGTTTAGCGACTATAGATATTACCCTATATTTATAGTTGATTTTTAATTACTAGTAATACCGCGCTCTTAATACCTATTAAGCGCTATACGTAGAGCCTGCTAAGCGCTTTCTACTTATACTAGAATAGTAAGAATCGGCCGTAGGTTAATGGAGATATTCGCGTTTTAAGTTGCGCGCTGCCATTGTATAAGCACCCTAAAGTACCCTATTAAACTTATATCGCTCTAAAATAAGCCCCTAGGGGGCTATAGATAAAGGCTATAATAGGACCCCTTAGTATTTTATTAAAAGTTAAATATAGATAATATATATAACTATTTTAAAGCTTTTCTACCCGCTTAAAGCCGTTTATAAAGTTAATCTAGTAAGTACCCTATCTGCTCCTGCCGTAAATTAACCTATTATATAGCCGCTTCCTTACTAACCTTCTAGGCCTATATAACCCGCTTAATCTCCTTAATAACCTTAAGCTATAGGGAGTACTATTAGACCTCCTTCTGCCAACTAGCCTACTATTTACTACCCTATTTAGAATCTAGTGCTACTATAAAGGGGTTACCTCCTAGCCCTTTAGTTTACTTACGCTAAAAGGCCTATATAGAGTTTACTGCGCGGCTTATATAGTATATAGGTAGAGACTTAAACCTTAGCTCTAGTTAGGACTGCGGCTCTAGCTACAGCTACGGCTATAGCTATAGCTGCGGTAGTAGTAGCGGTGAAGCTATATAGGAAGGAGAGCCTATAGCGCTTATTTAGGTAGATATATATCTGCTAGATCCTATAATAGATAAAGCTAAAGGGGCTACTTCTATAGGCGGACGTAGGGGGTTAGTAAACTAGCCCTAAGGCTATATAGTTATTACTATTGCTACTATTACAGCTGTAGCTAAAGGGGCTTCTAGTTAAAATGTAAGGCCGCTAGATATTAGTAATTAAAGCTATAAAGATTAAGCCCGCTAGGACTTATTTAAATAGTCTAGTAAGCCCTTAACCTCGCTAGCTATTTACTTATTTTTAATATATAAAGCCTTTAGTTAGTTAGTAAGGAGTAGTATAGCCTAATAAAGAATTAATAGCTAGTTTAGGCTCCCCTTTTCTTTCTATAAGTAGGGCTCTAGCTTTTATATAAAGGCCTTATATACCTTATACTAAAAAATAGGGTAGCTCTATACTAAATAGCTTAGGAATATCTTATAGAGGGCTATTAAGTTTTATAAAATAACCTCGCGGAGGTAAAAGAGAAGGTTTATAACCCCTATAGCGGTAAGGTTATTAATTTAGTATAGCTATAGGCTAAAATAGCCCTTCTATTTATCTAGTTTAGGCTATATTATTAATAGCAGTGTGTTAGGCGGCGTAATACCTATATAGCGGATTTTAAAGCAGCCTATCTATAAGGGGTGTCCTACTATTAACCTTATAAACTCTTATAGGAAAAAGTTTAAGTAATAGCCTATTATTTACTCTTAGTTTTACCTCCTAGCGCGCTAAATCTAGTCCTTACTAACCCCCTTTAGCTCTGCCGTTTTAGCGCTAGCGCTTTACTTAATATGCGTTTTCTTTTTTAAGAAGACGCTAATATACTAAAAGGCCTTTATAACCTAATTTTGCTATAAGTTATATAAGAGGGCCGCCTTGTAGTTCCTTATACTACTCTTAATTAGGCGTATATTATACTATACTAAGTACCTACTAAAGTCTAAAAATAGCTCTGTACTAAAATTCTAGTAGTATAAGAGATAGAAAGCTAGCCTACTAAGTATATAAATAAGTAGCTTTTTGTTTTATAGGGCCCTAATAGTCTTAAAGTGGCTATACTAGTTCTACTTACCTACGTGTATAGTGAATATTAAGGGCATATAGCGTATAGGGCCTTTACCCTTAAACTTAAAAGTAAATAAATTTAAGATCTTAGTGGAGTATTTATTACTACTATAGGTAAGTATATAGTGGCCTAGTAAGATATTAATAAGCGTATAGAAGTAGCACTTTAGTAATAAGGCGGTGCCCCTAGCCTAGAGCTTATAGTAGATATTTTAAAACTTATCCTTAATATAGCCGTTAAAGAGGGTATCTTTGCCCTTATTAGTAAACTACTCTTTCTTACACTGCGCGTCCCTCTACTATAGCGTCTTTAGGTACTCCCTAATGCTGTCCTCCTATAAAGATGGGTAGCTATTTATTTTTATAGCTTTCTATATTTAATAGAGGTCCGTTAGAGTGGTAATATAGCTATAAACTAACTATTATAAGAGCTACGTTTTCTTTTAGGGTATATTAATATCGGCTTTATAGCTCTTCCCTTTTAAGGGCTAGCCTATAACCTCCTTAATAAGAAAAAAAAGTAGCTTATCCTCTATAATAGTATTACTATTATAGTACTGCTTTCTTTTATAGAAGGCCTAGAGCTAGACGACGCGTCAGCTATAAGGCGCGATGCTTTTAGTAGGAGGGGGGAATTATGCCCTTTTTACCTTAAACTTTTTCTACTTTAGGTTGTACGCTAAAAATATATTCTTAGGCCTAGCGTTATACGTAAGGGTAAGGACATGCTACGCGTTAGCGCGTAATTCGGCATTATTGGCGATATTAATCTCTACGCGGCTGGTCAGCGCTATCTTGTATAGTAGGTATAATAGTAGACGTACTACCGCGATTAAGGATTACGCAGGGAGGACTTTTCTATATACACTTGGGGCCCTAATGGCCCTAATTACACTATGGTCGGCGTCGATTAGCGGCTCAATTAGCGGGCGGCCCTTGATACGCGTATGTCCACAGCTTAGCGCTGGTGGCGCTGTGGACATACGCGAATATCCTGCAGGTGGCTGGCTGAACACGTGACTTTTTCGCTGACCGACGATCAGCCGGACCTCGAATACCAACGGTCCACTGGGGTCTGATTTATGAGATAAAACAGCCCACCATTATCCACTTTGTCACGCCAAGACTGCCTGACCACCTCACCCTGGCGCTCGGAAGGCGGTAGGATACTTTATATCGTAACCTCAGTAATGGAGGGATCTATAAAGAAGCAAAAGAGGTATCCCTTGTGTTGTCGCATTACCATAATGGCTGCTCATTGTCTCGTAAATCAGGAAACTCACACATGATGCCTACACCGTAGGATGGGTGTGCGTCCTCCACTCCGAGCTAAACGCGTCGAGGGCAATGCTAGATGAGGAACATGAACAACTAGAGTCAGATAGAAAAGACGACAACAGCTATCTTCTTGGCCAGATGGGAAAACATAATGTTGTTACTGTTTTCCCTGGACTAGGCACGTATGGTACAAATACTATCACCCAAACGGTATCCAATTTGCTTTGGACATTTCCCAATATTCGATTTGGATTAATGGTTGGCGTCGGAGGTGGCGTTCCAAGGCCACCTCATCCTCAGGATCCCAGACAAGACATTCGTCTTGGAGACGTCGTTGTCAGTGACCCTAAAGGAAAGAACGGTATGGCATTAGGCCCAAATTTTACGACTCTCATGTAGTGAATCTAGTTTTGGGTTTCCGCTAAATGGAAGTGTTATTTACTAAGAAAAATTTAGGTGGTGTTCTTCAATACGACATGGGCAAATGGAGAGATAGTAGGAAATTTGAAATTGAATCGCATCTCAATAAGCCTCCCAAGATATTACTACAGGCAATTCAGTTGCTACAATCTGACCATGACTTTGGGGAGGGCGAAATGAAGCATTACATCCGCGAAGTCGCTGAGAAATCTAATATCTTACCTGCCTTTAAGGCCTATCGATTTCCAGGCCGAGATCAGGATTTGCTGTTTAAAGCCGATTATCGTCATTTTGATGGAGGAGACTGTTCAGCCTGCGATGTCCAGCTAACCGAGAAACGACTTGACCGAGAATCAGACGATCCTGAAGTTCATTACGGTATTATCGCCTCTGGAAATGCGGTCATGAGGTCTGCTCAACGTCGAGACGAGTTGCGCGATGCGTGGAATGTATCCTGCTTTGAGATGGAGGCTGCAGGTCTCATGGATAGCTTCCCATGTATCATTATCAGAGGCATTTGCGACTACTCGGATAACCACAAAAACAAAATCTGGCAACCTTATTCAGCTGTTGTGGCTGCGGCCTATGCGAAAGACCTCCTAAGAGTAATTCAGCCAAAGGCAGTTAAAACGGCGCCACGTACGGTGGAGTATATTAGTTCGTCCGGATCGGGAGCGTTGAATAGTGATTGCGACGGAAAATCGGGATACTCTGTTGCTTCTCAACATGAGATTGATCGACTGAAAGCAGAGAATAGTAAATTGGTTAACTTGCTTTGTGAGTAGATTTATCCATAGTTTAGGTGTTGCTAACTAGTGTAGCACAGAAGCAGCCCAGTCTCGTCGGGACAAGACTTGGCTATGTGTCAGCCGAGAGTGTAGTTGCGTTGTCACCCTCCGATAGATCCACTTTGGTAGATCGCTGTCGACAACATGTTATCCTAGCCATGTCGCATCGTCACTTTGGAGGTTGGCAATGGGACTGGTATCGGGATGGGATTGGTATGCTACGGGATTTCGGTATAAATCCCCCAGACCATCGAGGCTCTTCTTGGGAGGGTGTGCATGGTACAGATCATTCATGGTGGCAATCAAGTGACGTTCCGCGAGGAGGGGTTGCGTATTGCAGATCATGGTTTGCATATCTCAACACGAAGTGTGGTGATAATGGGGATGAGTTGGGCTGGTTGATGTTGCTCTGGTCTTTAGTTGAAATAGCATGTAATGTTATCTAGCGGCAAGGCATAGAATACGGGAAAGAATGTCTGTTTCAAGGTGACGCCATCAGTTTCATAAGCCATGTTGGTAGAATAATCCGCGTATATTATCGACCAACCGACCTCCTCCCACTTCCTCTTTTGATTAGCGCCGAATCCCCGGTTTGTAAGCAACATAACTCCCGGCTCAGCTTCGGCTCACCAGCTGCAAAAAATAATCAGTTTGCACCGCCACAGCTCAAGGTCCTCACTTTCAACTCACCTTTCTATCATAACTCCGTTAGCCAGCCCAATTATAGAAAATCCTGTTATGGTTTTCTGTCAACTCTACGCGAGAGACAACTCCAGGGGTGCGCTGGCAATGAAGCCCAGAAATGGGTCACATTGTGAAGGGGGTGGCCCAGAACTGGGCTTTTCGATGAGACGTCCCAGAAATGGGCCACCCCGTAAGATGTCCCAGAAATGGGCCACCCCATAAGATGTCCCAGAACTGGGCCATTCATGCAAGATAGCCCCAGAAGCTAGCCCGAAGTTTCTGAATCAATGCTGTTCTCTGGTGTTGACTGAACGTCGAACGCTGTAAGGTAACGCCGCCCTCCCGCCTCTCTTATCCATCTCCTATCTTCCATCTTCTCTCTGTTTTCTGTATCCATTCTTTCTCTACCCCTATTCACTCAGAATGGCAAAGCCTAAGAAAGATTTCATCTAGCGAGCGAAGGAGAAACGAGGCACCGAACTGCCTCCTTCCGTTAATGGAGAGCGGATTGTCAAAAACCTAGAAGATAAGACACTTAGGCTTCATCAATAGAAGCTAGATAAATAGGATCGGTCAGTACACATTTTAGTAGTTTGGCAATCTTTACAATCTAATCATTAACGCAGCTTCGTTAGAGAGGAGCGCCCACGCGCTACTGTCTATGACTTGGAGGCTCTCAAGCATTTTGTCTACCTCTTGGCAGTTAGTATTAACGGCACGAAGAAGTTAGAAGCATGTATAGAGACCGTTTAAAGCTATTAGAATTAATTCACAGCAGTATAGAAACGGAAATATGAAGTAATACCCAGAGATATCACTGAGAGTATTACAAATATTAGCGTAAAGCCGCCCTATCTAGAAACAGAATACTGACCCTACGTAGTACGTCTATGGCTACTTAATAGAAAAACTCCGACTGCTAAGAGAAAAGAAGCCGCGAAGATATGCTAATAGTAACTATCTTACAGCCTACGCAAAGCTTTTCTAGGCTTATAACTGGCAGGA
>Ga0307515_10023714_pt1 | contig 10734 bp, 2 predicted proteins | sample 17_EM_MG_FD_194513 | JGI IMG/M metagenome (GOLD analysis project Ga0307515, IMG submission 194513) | Populus trichocarpa ectomycorrhiza microbial communities from riparian zone in the Pacific Northwest, United States - 17_EM | ecosystem: Host-associated > Plants > Roots > Unclassified | place...
TCTTATATACTTAGACGATAAACTTAAGTATTAAGTTTATATTAAGAAGGTCCTAGAGAGACTATAGAACGCGGGCTTATAAGTTAATATTAAGAAATAGAAGTTTAGGGTAAAACGTATAAAATACCTTAGGTTTATTGTAACTATAAAAGGAATTAAGGTTAACCCTAAAAAGGTAAAGGTAATCTGTAACTAAAAGCCCCCTTATATAGTAAAGGGAATCTAATCCTTCCTTAGTTTTTATAACTTCTACTACCAGTTTATCTATAACTATAGAATTATAGCAAAACCTCTTGTACAACTAACTAGGAAGGACACGCCTTTTATCTTTAATAATAGCTATATAGAAGCCTTTAAAAAGATAAAAAATCGGCTTATCTCTTCCCTAATCCTTTATTACTATAACCTAGACCTTAAATTAATACTAAAAACGGACGCCTCTAATAGGGTTATAGCGGGAATCCTATTACAGTTATATTTAGACAGTAAATAGTACCCTATAGCTTTCTTCTTAAAGATAATAGACCTAGCTAAGTATAACTATAAAGTACACGATAAAGAAATACTAGCTATTATTTAATTACTCTCCTAATAGCGCTTAGAGCTTAAAGGTATAAACTCCCGGAATAAAATATATACAGATTATAAAGCCCTAGAGTACTTTATAATTATAAAGCAGCTTACTAAATAATAAGCCTAGTTGCCTAAAATACTCTCCTAATTCTTTTTTACGATTATATATTGTTTTAGTAAGCAAAACTTTAAGGCTAATACCCTAACCTAAAGAGAATAAGATATAGGACCCTAGGATAAGCTAAAGACCTAATATTAGACGCGCGCCCTCCTCTATTTAAAATAGCTTAACCTACGGATTCTTAAGGAGCTAGACTCCTAGTAAAACAAGCTAGTACTAATAAAGGAGTCCTTAGATAAGCTAATAGGGCTAATTAACCGCCTCCTAACTACAAACCGCATGGCTAACGCCCTAAGGGGCCTCCGTAAATAAGCCGTAAAAGGAAACCCCAATTTTAAGATAGAGGAAGAATTGCTCCTATACTAGGAGCGGCTTATAGTCCCTAACATTAATAATCTATAAACTAAACTAATCCGCAAAGCTTATTACTAAGTCTTTACGGTATATCCTAGCAAGAACAAAACCCGTAAAATTATTAACTGCCACTATTACTAGCTAAGAATAGTTGCGGATATTAATTAATATATATAGAACTGCGAAGACTACTAGAGAGCTATAATCCCTTAGGATAAGACCCTAGGACTACTTAAACTACTCCTAATACTAAAGCGCCCTTAGTAGTATATTTTTATAGACTTTTATAAACTACTTAGGGACCGTAACGGATATAATATAGTTATAGTTATAGTTAACCGCTTTAGTAAACGCCCGTTCTTAATTCCCTATTATAAGAACATTAATGCTAAAGAGGCAGCCTAGCTATATGTCTATTACATCTACTAAATCTATAGACTATTAGATACTATTATGTCTAATTATAGGCTATAGTTTATATTAGCCTTCTAGAATAAGTTTACCTAAATCCTAGGTATTAAGCTAAAGCTTTCTATAGCTTATTACCCCCAAATAGACGGTTAGATAGAGATTATAAATTAGTACCTAGACTAGAGGCTTAGGCTCTTTATTAACTATTTCTAGGACAACTGGTCTAAACTATTACCCTTAATAGACTACGCGCAAGCAACCCTACCCCATAACTTTATAGGGTTTGCCCTAATTTAGCTAGAAATAGGATACTTACCCTATATAAGCTTTAACTGGAAAAGGCTAAAAAAAACCCTAGACTATATAAGAGAAGCTATCCTATACTAAGGCCTAATAGTACGCTAAATAATTAGAGGAAGCCTAGATGGTAGCCCGCGAGAACCTAAAAAAAACTTAAAGGTTAATGGAACAGTAGGCAAATAAATACCGTTAAAAGCCCGATTTTGCCCCTAGTAATATAGTCTAGGTTATAATAAGGAATTAGAAGACTAAACGACCTAGCCGTAAGCTAAACTACTAGATAGCAGGACCATATAAGGTTCTTAAAAAGATAAGCAACTTATACAAGATAAAGCTCCTAGATTTAATTAGGGTTTACCCTATTTTCTTACTAGATAAGTTACGGAAAGCTATAAACGACCTATTGCCTAGATAAAAGAATAAGCCTCCCTTACTAGTTTAAGTAAACGGTAATAACGAATAGGAGGTTAATAAAATACTGGCCTATAAGATAGTATAGGGAACGTTAAAATACTATATTTAATAGAAGGGCTATAATCCTAACCTAACCTAGTACTCTACGTGGAACTTTATAGGCTACCCCTAGAAGCTTAAAGAATTCTATAATTAATACCCTAATATACCTAGACCCCTAAAGTACCTAGATAAATAAATGGAATATTAGTATAATAAAGATAATAAGTTACCGAAAGAATATAGGGATAAAAACGCCCTAAAGCCCTAATACAGTGTTATAGGACGAGGGCAGTGGCTATAAAGCGTATGTATTCGAGGAGTCTATAAGACGTTACGCGATCAATCGTAAGGGTTAAGGGCGTAAGGAGGTAATATACCTACGCGTAGCTAATATAAGCTATATATAAGGTATACGCAAGAGCACGGGGCTCTCCTATAGAGGCCCCTATAGTAGGGTTCTATAATACTACCCCCCCTTCTATAGAGGCGGAGCTCCGGCGACGCTGTGGTTACTATATATATATATAAGGGACACTTAAGGTATAGAAAAGAAGAAAAGGGGGGTATTATTAAAGGCTTAAAATAATATTATATAATAGGGCTTGGCATCTAAAAATCTAACTAATTAGATAACTTTAACCGCCGGTTAAAGTTTCTAGATATTTTAACAATATTCCGGTTATATAATCGCACTTTACCGCAATCTAACGGCAATCTAATAGCAATTTGCCCTTATATAGTAATATATAACGGTTTAACTTTATAAGGGCTCCTATAGAGGATTAGGTATAAAGTCTCTACTTAGGCCTAGTTTCTATAGGTTCGCGTAGTAAAAGTCGCTAATTAGATCCTTTGCATTTTTAAAGTCTTCTTATAGTTGCCATTCTAGCTAATTTATGTCAAATCCTATATATATAGCTCTATAGTAGAGCCGTCGTCCTTTGCCTTTACTAAAGTATTTAGAGTTAATAATTCGTTTAATGGTCCACTCCTTATAGTTCTTATCTTTGTTCTTATTTCGGATTAGTACTAATAGGGGTTTAAGCTATATCTGCCCTAGTAAGGGGTTGGACTAATAGAGGTGTAGTAGCTATAGGTAAAATACGGGCCATATCCTACGGGTGGCTAGGGTAGGCGGGAGTTCTAGCTTATATGCGGCTCCTTTATTAATAACTTATTTAATTAGATAGGGGCCGAGGTTCTTATAATTAAGTGACTTTATAGGCCTTTACGTAGAGATATTATGTGCATCTAGCTATACCTAGTCGCCAACACACATCTCTGGTGGTGGCGTTCTATAATAGTCGGCAAAGTAGGCCTGCTTTGCTTAAGCCCAGGCTATTTCTCCCTTGTAGTAGTTGGGTAGATTTTTTATATAGTCTATATACTAGTTAGCAAGTAGTATCTTAAGGCGTTTTCTATATAGTAGTTTCTTATTAATAGGTTCTGGTGGCTCTATGCCAGATTAGGGGTAATAACCCTTATTTACAAAGAATGGGGTAAGTCCTGTAGTAGTTAAGACGTAATTATTCGCTATAAATTTACCTAGTAGGAGGTAATCTACCCAGTTATCTTAACTATAGGCGACTACCTATTGTAGGTACACTTTTATGCTAGTATTAGCGTTTTCTGGTTACCTAGTAGTTTTATAATAAAAGGATATAGATATTATAACGGAGATGCTAAGGCGTTAGCAGATTCGTCTCTATATATCAGAGTTAAATTATATGCCTTAGTCGGACGTAATTGAGTTAGGTAACCTATATAGTTAGTAAACTTTATAAAGGAAGGCGTTAGTAACGTTACTAACGGCTACGCCTTTAGTTAGGACGTAGTGGCGCTCTTTTATAAGTCGGTATATTATTATAAGAATATTCTTATAGGTACGGCCGTATTATTTACAGGGTAGTAGGTTAATAATAAAATCTATAGCGATATCTGCCTATCGTTATATAGGTACTAGTAGAGGGTATAGTAGTCCTTAGTACTTTATATTAAAGGCCTTAGCGCGCTTATAACTATAATAGGCGCCTATAAAGCGTTTAACTGAGTCTATTATTTTTGGCTAGAAGTAGTATCGGATAAGAAGCTCGTAGGTTTCTCTTTTACCTAGGTAGCCGCTTAATCGGAGGTTATAGGCCATTTAGATTAGTTGCCGTTGTAGATTTTCTAAGTTAAGGATAAATAGGCGGCCTCTATAATAGAGCCTATTCTCTTTTACTTCTAAGGCTGCTATATTAATCTAGCCTAAGCTTTAAAGGTTAGTAGGTGTCACGAAGTAAGTATAAGCGACGATAATATATAGCAAGGTAGATATTATTAAGCTATATACATAAACTATATAAGGAGGTTAAGACGTTACGTAAGGAAAGAAGGTAGGAAAACAGAAAGAAAGGGTATATATTGTTGACTTGGTTGCTTAGTTAATACATATATAGGCAGAATAGGGTTTAGGTTATAGTCCTAGCAGAACTTAGTAGAATTTAGTAGAACTTAGCAGAATATGGCAGAATGCCGTAGATTGCCGTTAGATTGCTATTAGATTGCCATTTCGCGGTTAGTCTCTAATTGCTAAGTTAGTAGAAATAGGTAGATATATATAAGGTGTTATAGGGGTGTCCCGTAACAGTACCCCCCCTTTAAACTCAAGCTTCTGTAAGATAGGGCTGTGGTAGTTCTAGGTAGAGTTTATAAAAGTCTTCTGCGGCTTATGTAAGTCCTATAGAGTTAACGGGTTCCCATAAGGACTTAGTAAAGCCTCTCCATTTCGTAAGATATATATATTAGCGTTTCCGTTTATTATACTTAATATCGTCAATTCTTTTAACAAAGTACTCGTTCTTACCGTCCACTTTAACTAGTAGGGGAGGGTCTTATATCTATCTAGGCAGGGCGTCTAATACGGGGGCAGTAGGGTGGAGGACTAACGTATAAAATACGGGGTGGATTTTAACCGTATTAGGGAGCTTTAGTTAGTAGGCATAAGGAAAGATAACCTTTTCAACCTTATAAGGGCCAGCGTTCTTCTAATTAAGTTTCTTAGTAGGTCGTTTTATATTTAGATTTCTTATATCTAGCCAGATAAAATTACCAATTTAGTAGACCGGTGCTAGGGTTCGTTTCTTATTCGCTACGGCTTTATAGACAAACTAAGCCTATATCATCTTATTAGTAAGGAACTGTTATAGTTCCTCCATCTTTTTTATAAATTTATTTGCTTCTGCAACTTATAAGGCGTAATAAGCGGGGTAAGGGACATTACTACAAGGTTCAAAACCCATTTGTAGGTGCTAGCCGTAATTAGCTAGAAACGGGGAGACTTTCATAGTTTCTAAGACGGAATTATTTATAGTAAACTCGGCGAATATAAGCCAGTTAATCCAGTTATCCTATAAATACGATATATATATCCAAATATACTATTCTATTATAGCATTTACGCGTTTCATTTAGCCATCTATTTCTAGGTAATACGTAGTAGATAATAGTGCTTTAATACAGAGTCGAGTAGTTAGTTCTTTCTAGAATACTAAGATAAACTGGCTACCTTTATCGGAGATAATCGTTTTAGGGAGTCCGTAGAGTTTCTATACGTAATCTAGGAATAGTTAGGCAATAGTAGGCGTTAATATATCGGGGCAGGCGACCAAGTGTCTTATTTTAGATAGTCAGTTTATAACTACTATAATGTTTATACAGCCTCTACTCTTAGGAAGGTCAATAATAAAGTTAATTAAGATATCCTTCTATCTTCGGTCTAGAACAGGTAGCAGCTTTAAAAGACCGTTATACGTCTTATATAAGGCTTTAGCCTATCAGTAGATATGGTAGCTAGAGATATACCTTCGTATTATGTTATATATATTTAGCCAATAATACTCCCGTTAGAGTAGTTCTAGGGTCTTTCCTTAGCCTAGGTAGCCGGCAACAGGTAGATTATATACATGTTTAAGGAGTTTAAGTTTAAGCTTATCGTAATTAGGGATAATTAAACGGTCCCGGTAATATAAGCGGTTTTTATAGGCTTTGCATTTACTTAGAGAAATCTTTTTAGAGCGTCTAATACTATCTTATATTAGCTTAAGCGTCTCTTAGATAAACTTGTTATTTAGGTATTTATTAACTATAATCTATTCAATTAATCGATTAGTTATTTTAAGGACGTGTACTATAAGATCTTTAGTAGGAGGGTTAAATAGTTTAGGGCAAAGTAGGGTCTAATTTTGGTAAGAGCGCGCTTCTTTTAGGGCTGGCGCGTCTTGCGAGTGTTAGGTTAGGGCATTAGGCTTCTAGCCTTAGACGCCTAAGTAGTATATAATTAAGAATTAGAAATAAGACAGATATTCTAACTAGCGGGCCTAATAATAACTTAGCTGTTTTGTGATTATAAAGTACTATAGGTTCTTATAGTTACTAAGGACCTTAATTAAAAATCCAGCGCCTTCTAGTTTAGGTCGCCATTATTTAAAATATCTAATAATAGCTAACAATTCCTTATTGTAGATCTCGTAGTTATATTTAGCTAGGCTTAGTTATTTTAAGAAGTATGCTATAGGGTACAATACTCTATCCTCGTTATATTAAAACAGGGTGCCTCTAGTAATATAGTTGGATAAGTCGGCTTTTACAACACTTATTTAGTTCGGGTCGAAGTATTAGAGTACGGGCGCAGTAGTAAATATAACCTTTAGATAGGCAAAGGCCTTCTTACATTCCTTATTAAAGACAAAAACTTTATCCTTTTAGGTTAGAGCTATAAGGGGTAAAACTAGGGCAGAGAAGTTATTAATAAACTATTAGTAGAAATTAGCAAATCCTATAAAGGCTCTTACGTCCTTAACGTTCTCGGGTTCTTGCCAGTTTATAATTACTTCGACTTTCTTTAGGTCTATTTGTATACCATTTATAAAAATAAGGAGTCTAAGGTATAGGACTTCCGTTTTATAGAACTCGTATTTATCTACATCTAATTATAAACCAGCTCCGTGTAGGGCTTATAAAATAAGGTCAACGTGTTTCCAATATTCAGTTAGGTTATTACTATATATTAAGATATCGTCGATATAAGCAGTATAGAAGATGTCTAGGTAGGGGCGCAGGGTGTTATTTATATAATATTAAAACGAGCTTAGAGCGTTTACGAGGCCAAATAGTGTTACTAAGTATTTAAATAGTCCATACTAAGTACGAAATGCAGTAAGCTATTTATCTCCTTTTATTATACGGAGGCGGTTAAATGCAGAGATAATATTAAGCTTCGTATAGTAGCGAGCCTTACTTAGTTGGTTTAGTGTCTCCTATATTAACAGGATTAGATATCAGTTCTTAATAGTGACGGCGTTAAGAGCTTAGTAGTTTATATAGAAGCGCAGACCGCCGCCGGGTTTCTTAACGAAGATCACTAGTGCGGCTATAGGCAATGAGCTTGCTCTAATAAATCCTTTACTTAGGTTTTTATCTAAATACTTTTGTAGTACTTAGAGTTTGTTTTAGGACATCCTATATAAGGGTCCAAATCTAGGCTGCTTTCCTTCTTTAAGTACAATCTTATGGTTGTACGATCGGTGTTCTAGTAGCTTATTAGCTTCCTTCTATAAGAATACCTCTAGGCGGTTATAGTACTCTACTAGTACCTTTATAGCAGGGTTGGTGTACTTCTTTGGTGCTAAGGCCTTCTTAATATCAGCTATAGTGATAGCAAAGATCGTATATTTAGGTTTCTTAGCAAGTTACGCTAATAGAGTAGCTCTAATTATGCGGATATCTAGGGTACCGAGCTCGTTCGGCTCGTCTATAGTTTCTTATTCGGGTTTAGGTTTAGTGTTAGGTATAAAGTTAGTATTAGATTTGGGTTTAGGTTCTTTAAGTATTCTTTTTATTGTAGGATACTAGTTCTTCTAGTAGTTTTGTATACTAAGCTTAAGTTTCTATTTAGTTTAGGGCGGTGTAGTACTTAGTAATAACTTATAGAGCTCAGTAAAATTTTCGGATCCTTAGTAGGTATTAGTAGAATTCTTATGTCGGTGGAATTTGGTGGAATTCTTATACTAGTGGAATCTGGTGGATTCCTTAGGCGTAGAGTAGACATTAGTAGAAATCTTACGTTAGTAGAATCTGGTGGAATCTTTAGATTTTAGTTTTAAGTCTAAGCAGCAAGTTATAAAGCACTTCTGCTTATAATGGGAGGCGGTAAATAGAAGCTTAAGGTTATTTTAATTAATAGTTACCTTATATGGCTTTATCTAGGGTTGTTTAAGGATTACTAAGTAACCTAGGGTAGTAACGAAAAGCTTAATTAGTTCTTTGTAGTTTAGGTATTAGAGTCTTAGGGTTACCATATAGGTAATACGGCCTAAGATGGTGCGTTTGCCATTAAATCCAAATACGTTAATATGCCGGTTAAGGGGGGTTAGGGTAAAACCATTATCTTATATAAAGATCTTGTTAATAAATCCTATACCGCTAGCTCCTATATTAATTAGGATTTAAGCGTTAGTCTATTAACTATTCTGCCAAAGATAATAGTTAATAGTTATACTACGGTCCTAAGAGTTAGAGTTTATAACATTAAATGCGTTTAATAAGATCTTATAGCAGAGCCGTTCTAGAGAGCGACTTAGCTCTAGGACCTTCCTTTTAGAGGCGATTAGGGTAGGGTTCTTATAGGACATTAGTTAGAGCTTCGTCCTCGCAAACGGTGCTTACTAATTATTAAGCTAGAGCTAGATGAAAATCGGGGACGGTGGCTAGAGGATCGGGGCGGTAGGCTACTAGCGTTAGCTATTTATAGGTCTTTTTAAAAAGGGGCGGAGTAGTGGTTAGAGAGGTAGGAGTTACTTCTATATTTAAAGTAGAGGCCTAGCTTAATGCATTATTCTTATTTAAAGGACCCTAGTAGGGTATATCCTAAGGTCCTAGTGTTAATATTTATAGCGTTAGGGTGCTTAAGCTAAGATAGCTTAGTAGATGTTTGTAGGGTTGCCGTATTATATTAGGGGGTAGGCTTTAGTATTAGGCGTAGTATATTATTATACCATTTATTAATAACATTTGCGTAGGCATTAAGGGCTCCTAGTAGGTCTACGCCTATTAGGAAGGTTTTTAGTTTAGGGCTTAGGGATTTAATAAGGCTGTTAATTAGTACGGAGTCGTTCCATCCTATTTCCTTTGCGTAACAGTTAAATTCGGAGAAGTATACTAGGAAACTTTTTGTTCCTTAAGTTATGTGGTTTATCTTTCTTTAGGCAGTAGCTTAGCGGTTTAGGTCACTATATATAGCTTTAAGAAGTATAACTAGGCTTTATACTAAGTTTAGCTAAAGAGGTTTAATAAGGTCAGCTATATCTCCTCCTAGTTAACTTAGGGCGTAACAGAGTTAGTTAGCTTTAGTTAGGTAACGGTTAGCGTTACTAGTTAGCTAATTTTTAAGCTAGCTTAGAAATAATTAGAGCTTTTATTGTTTACTAGTAAATACCAGGGGATTTAGTAGTTGTTTAGATTGTTTTAGTGTAGTAGTTAGCTTAGAGTAAGTAGCTACTGTGGGTTCGGGGCTCGCGTTTCGCGTATTCATTTCCGGAGATAGCGTTTAGTCTTAAGGTTCTAGCATGGGCATCTTAAGGGCGCGGACTTCTTCTTGGAGGTCCTTAATTAATTACTAGTATCGTGCTTCTTATTTGGCTTATTATTAATTTAAAGTGGCTTAGTTCTGTTTAAGGGCGTCTATAAAAGACTTCTATATCCCTACTAATTATTTTTAGAGTGTGGTTATAATACTAGCGGCCGTTATAGGGGCTTCGGGTTCGTTCTGCATGTTAATAGTAGTATAGGTAGTTAACGCAACGTAGTGTTACGGAGTAAGTATAAGCGACGGTAATATATAGCAAGGTAGATATTATTAAGCTATGTATATAAACTGTATAAAGAGGTTAAGACGTTACGTAAGGAAGGAAGGTAGGAAAACGGGAAGAAAGGGTATATATCGTTAACTTAGTTACTTAGTTAATACGTATATAGGTAGAATAGGGTTTAGGTCGTGGTCCTGGCAGAACTTAGCAGAATTTGGTAAAACTTGGCAGAATATGGCAGAATGCCGTAGATTGCCGTTAGATTACTATTAGATTGCTATTTTGCGGTTAGTCTCTAATTGCTAAGTCTGTAGAAATAGGTAAATGTGTGTAAGGTGTTATGGGGGTGTCCTATAACAGTAGGCAGCGTATAGGCGCTAGCGGTCTTTGCGGTAATAAGTTAATATAATAATAGGTTAATAGAGGCGTTATATACCGTAGTAATAAGCTTATTAATTTTAGGAAGTAACTCTAGTTCTGTAGTATAAAGCTAGGGTATAGTTAGCTCTATTATAGGTAGTATGCCTAGGGCTAAATTTCGTGCTTTTAGGATCGTCTATTATTGAAACTAATTATAGGGGTTATCTTTAGACTAAGGAAGGTCTTATAAGTAGCGTATTAGGCTATTAGGTTTAATACCTTATACTCCTAGTCTATATATAATTTTAAAGTTAA
>Ga0307515_10023715_pt1 | contig 10734 bp, 3 predicted proteins | sample 17_EM_MG_FD_194513 | JGI IMG/M metagenome (GOLD analysis project Ga0307515, IMG submission 194513) | Populus trichocarpa ectomycorrhiza microbial communities from riparian zone in the Pacific Northwest, United States - 17_EM | ecosystem: Host-associated > Plants > Roots > Unclassified | place...
TGTCCCCGTGTGCCTTGCATGATCCGAACGACTTGAACGCGTTCAAAAGTGCTTACGGGAGAGACTGTAGACCTGTTTTTGAACACGTTCAAGTGGCGAGGAGGAGAAGGGAGGGGGAGGCGGGAGGGCTGGCCGCGCCCGCCCATGCCGTCACGACCGCGCGAGCTCCGGTCGCTTCCGGTAGTCCGTGAAGCCGACGACGTTGCCCCAGGGGTCGGCGATCTCGACGGTCCAGCCGGTGGCGACGGAGAGCGGGACGTCGAGCGGGGTGATACCGGCCGTGGTCAGGGCGCGGAACGCCGCCTTCGCGTCCGGTACCTCCAGCCAGATCCTGGGGGAGGCCCACGGGGGCGCCCGGTGGCCGAGCGCCTCCTCGACGCGCAGCAGCAGGCCGGGGGTCTCGGCACCGACCTTCAGTACGGCGATCCCGGCCTCGTCGAGCCGGGCGGTGATGCCGAACCCGGCACGCTCATAGAAGGCGACCGCCTCGGCGAGGTCACCGACGGGCAACAGCACGTTGTCGAAACCGAGCAGTTCGTACGACTCGTCATCTGACATGGCGTCAGGGTAAGGGGATGGTCGGCGGAATCCTGGGAGGCGAGTGCGGCGACCGGCGCGATCAGGGAGTCCGCGTCGACTGACCGGCTTCGAGGATCTCCGCCACATCGAGGCTGACCTCGGCACCGATCGAGTCGGGGAGGGTGACGATCTCGCCGGGGGCGTGGATGCGGTGCGCGGTGTACGTGTTGCCCTCGGGGTTGGTGAGCACGTGGAGGCGCTGGTGCTTGCGGTCGACGACGACGTAGACGGGCACCTTGGCACCGGCGTAGGTGGCGACCTTGGTCTGCAGGTCGGCTTTCCAGTTGCTGGAGGTGACTTCCAGGACGAGTTGGAAAGCCACCGGCTCGTAGCAGTTGTTCTCGACGTAGTGCTCTTCGATGTCGGCGTCGACGACGACGAGATCAGGGATGGCGTAGTCCTCGGTGCCGCTGGGCAACCACAGACCGACGCCTTGGAGCACCTCGGTCTCGCTTCCGTCGATGCCGGCTGCGATGAACGGGTGCGTGAGCCTGGCCAGAGCGCGGGCGTGGGGGACGTCCGAGGGCGGGGACGCGAGGATCAGGCCTCCGATGATCTCGACGCGGTAGCCCGGATTGCGCTCCATGAGACGGTTCGCCTCCGCGATCAGCGGACGTTCGCCGTGAGGCTGCTCGACAGCTGTTGCGGACATCAGGTGCCTCCTGTTGGGCTGGTGTCGAGGCCGTCATCGTAGGCCGGGAGGAACAGAGGTGTCCCTTCACACCACGTCACCCGAACGTGTGCCCGGCATGCCCGAGGGCCCCGTCTCCTGCGGAAACGGGGCCCTCGACGACGTACTCGCGGCACGTCAGCCGGTCATCCGACGGCGATCCGGTTCTTCCAGTAGTCCCTCGCTGCCAGGACCTCCCGCCCGGAGCCCGGGACGACGGTCGCCTTGCCGCCCGCGTAGAAGCGGACGGTGCCGTCCGCGCGGACGGCCCAGAGGTCGGGGACCGCGTCGCCATTGACGTCCGGGGTACCGAGCACGTGGAGCATGTTGGCGCTGTCCCAGCCGGCGGGGGCGTACTCGGTGTCGGCGCCGCCGGACGAGCCGCCGCCGCTGGCCAGCGAGGTCATGTCGACTCCGCCGCCTGTCGCGGCGATGCCCGTGCGGAGCCTCAGCTTGGCCGTGGCGTCCTCCCGGAAGACGATGTCCGTCACACCGTCGCCGCTGACGTCCTGGACGGTGACGAGGTCCCGGCCGGTCCAGCCGGAGGGCCAGAGCTGGGTCGCCTGGTCGATGGTCGCGCCGTGATAGCCGGTGAGGACCCACAGCTCGTCGTCGATGGTGGCGAAGAAGTCGGTCCGGCCGTCGCCGGTGGCGTCGCCCGCGGACATGATCTGATCGAGGGCCAAGGGACTCGGGGCGCCCTCGGGCAGCAGAATCTCGACCCGTTTGTCCATGTTGACGGCGCCGTACCCGTCCCCGGGGTAGACCCACAGCCGCTCGCCGAGGCGGACAACGAGGTCTTGGAGGCCGTCACCGCCGTAGATGTCACCGTTGTGCGTGATCAGGGCACCCTTGAAGTGCTCTTTCGGCGGAGACGCGTAGAGCGGCTTGCCGTCGTTGCCGTTGGGGTCCCTGGCCGGGTTGGCCCGGTAGGCGCCCGGCATCGAGTACTCGTTGAGGTCGCCGGTCTCCTTGGTCAGGTCCTTGACGTCGGTCCGCGAGGAGTAGAGGCCCAGGTTTCCGGCCGCGGTGACGACCATCATGTCGGCGAGCTTGTCGCCGGTGAAGTCCCCGGGGGCGTCGGCCTGGTCGCGTGGGGTGACGTAGAAGAAGTACTTGGTCGGCTGGGAGACGTTGCCCGCCTGGTCGATGACGCGGACGTACAGGACGTTCGGGCCGGCGGCCGGAGGTTTGGCGTCGCGGATGCCCGCGCTGACCAGTACGTCGGTGTTGAACACTCGGTCCATGCCGAACGCGTAGTTGGGGGAGTTGAAGCCCCACTCGTAGCGCACGACGTCCTTGTCGAGGGCGCGCGCGACGAAGATCCCGGGTGTGCCGAACTTCTTCGTGCTCCAGGTCGCGTCCTCGCCGTCGTGGCCGAGGCCGTTGTCCTTGCGGTCGGCGTTCGGGAAGTCGTCGGAGCTGACCCTGGGCGGCTTCGGCGCCGAGAGGTCGAGCACGAAGCGGCACGGAGTCTTGAGGGGCGAGAAGACGGAGGAACTGTTGGCGTCGTCGACGGCCCGCACCCGCCAGGAGTAGAGGCCGCCGTTGATCAGCTTGCTGGTGGCGAACGCGTTGGTGGTGACCAGTGCCGTGCCCCGGTTCTCACCGACGGAGACCTTGCCGGTCGCGCCGAGCAGGTCCCCGGTGCTGCCCCACTTGCCGTGCTGCCAGAGGTCGAAGTCCAGGAAGTCGAGGTTGCTGTCCTGGTCGGACGAGCGGGCGCTGAAGGTGATGCCGCCGGCGCCCATCCGGACGTAGGGCGCGGTGGTGGTGCACTTGGCGTCCGGGCCGAGGTCGAGGGAGTCGGGGGCGGTCGGCCTGCGGTTGTACTCGAGGTCCAGTACGGGCGGGAAGTCGCCGTTGGCCTGGAACTTCTTCCACGCGTACTGCGAGTTCTCGTCGCTCGCCCGCATCCCGAAGGTGATCGTGGACGCACCCTCGTTGGCCCGCTTCTGCGCTGCCGCACGCAGATCGAACGTCTCATAGGCGTCCCGGCAGCCGGACTTGTAGCCGTGGGCGAAGCTCTTGGTCGCGTATCTGTTGCCGTCGTGCAGCCTCGGCGCGTTCTTCCAGTTGGTGCGCGAGTTGACCGGGCCGGTGAGGTGCACGCTCATCGAACGGGCGCTGCACGACCAGGAGTAGGTCTCCAGCATGTACAGCTTCGCGCTCGTGATCTTCGCACCCTTGAGGGCCTTGTCGAACTCGATGTTGAAGTACGAGCGCGAGGTACCCCAGGTGTCGGACTCGAAGCCGACGCGCGCCTCGTGCGTACCGCCCTTGTTGAAGCCCTTGCCGTTGTAGAAGGTCGCGTTGGGGTGGCGGCTGTAGGCCGTGGTCCAGCTCTGGACGTGCTTCTTGAACGACGGGTCGACGAAGACCGGGTAGGTGGTGGCCGGGTCGGCGAGGAAGTCCTGGTCGGGGGTGAGCAGCCAATTGGACCCGGACAGCCCGGACTTGACGACCTCGCCGTGCGAGTCGGGGGACGGTCCGTCGAGGGACGGCAGGCTGAGCGTGGTGGCCGAGCCGGTCTGCGAGGGCGAGGGGGTCGGCTCGGGCGGCGCGGACGGCAGCGGGGACTCGGACACGGTCGGCGCGGGACCGTCGGAGGCGGACGGCAGATCCTCCGGTTCGGTGTCGGTCTGCTCGTCCGTCTCGATCGGCTCGTCGTCGGCCGGGCTGGTGCTGTCGCTGGGCGTGGGGTCGGGCTCGGGTATGTCGGTGGGCACCGGTGACTCGGACGTGGTGGGCTGCGCGCTGGCGCCCACTCCGCCGTCCGTGACTGCCGGGACGCCGCTGCTGTCCCACATCAGCGGGGTGGGCGACATCGCCACGTCGTCGCCGTACGCGTTCTCGGCGGAGAGGATGCCGGTGACCGGGTTGAGCCGGAAGCTCAGTTCCGGGGCGGAGATGCCGTACGAGAGCTGCTGCACATGGGGATCGGCGGCGGCTTGGCGGTTCTTGAGCACGATGAGCTGTGCGAAGCCGTCGTCGTCGGCGGTGAGGACGAGGTCGGCGCCGGGGAAGATCTCCGGGTACAGCGCCCGGGAGCCGTCGATGATCGGGGCGGGGACCGGCCCGGGCCAGGTGAGTTGGATGTCGTAGCCGTCAACGGTGAGGGTGACGAGGGGAGTTGGCGTCACGTCGGCGGCCAGGGCCGCGCCGGCGACAGTGCCCTTGAGGAGGGAGACGCGGCGGACGGAGGTGGCGCGGGACGCGCGCTCGCCGGACGCGGTGGACCTGCCGGCGCGGGACGACTCGCTCGAACCGGCCGAGAACACGATCCGCGTGTTGGTGGCCGTGGGCTCCCAGCCGGCCTCGGTGCGACGCAGGTCGTAGTCGAGGTCCTTCCACTCGCCGCCCACTTTGGCCCGGATCGGCGAGGCATACAGCTGCTTCGCCATGGTGCCGCCGGGCTTGGCCCAGGTGGTGGAGCGAGCGGTCCGCAGCGCGGTGACCTCGACGGACTTTCCCGTCTTCGCCGCACGCGCGATCGCGACGGCCTCGGTGACCGGCTGAGCGCGCCGACTGTCGCTCGTCCCGTCGCCCGACTCCGACCCCGGGCCGGAATCGTCCAGACCGAGGCTCACGAAGACGATGCCCGTCGCGGCGAGGGCCGCGGTGAGTACGGCGGCGGTGGTCCGGCGTCCGGGCATGCGCGTTCCGGGCATGCGAGACCGGCTGCGCGTGGTGCGCGTCATCGGGCGAGTTCCCCTTCCCCCTTGGAACCGGGCGCGCGACAGGGCACGACCGGGCCCGCCGATGATGGCTCATGAGTCGGCTGTCGTCACGCATTGCGAATACGCGCGGTGACTGAGTCGCTCAATCACCGCGTCCGTATTGGTGATTGGCCTCGCCCGCCGGCAACTGTCCTGCGGAGCGACTCCCATGACGTCAAACCGCCATAAAGCGTCATCAACTTCCCTGATTTCGGCGGCATTTGTAAAGGGAAGTTAAGAATCAGGTAATAGATCACAAGGGGGCGGCAGTCTCCGTTACCTCGGGTAGGTCGGACTCCGCCCATCACCAACCGCTACAAGACATTACGTACCGTGTCGATCATCACATCCGCACAGGTGATCTAGCGAAACGCCACAGAACCGTCACAGAATCTCCCGCATCTGATATGCCCGGGGGGACCTCACCGTGTTCGGTCGCTTTTCGCATGCCCGCAGTCGCCGTATGTCGAGGCTGCGTACGGCTGTTGTGTCCACTGTCGGAGCGGCTCTGCTGGTAGGTCTGCTGCCCGTGCAGGCGTTCGCCGTACCGCCCGACCCGGCCGCGGCCGAACAGGGTCGCGAGGACACCCTCGAACTGGAGACGCTCGATCCGGAAGTGCCCATCGAGGGCGAGACCGAAGAGAAGCACCTGGAGACCCTCAAGGCCACGGTGCCCCCGAACCGGGTGCAGCCCCCGGCGAATACGACGACCACGCCCGTGGGCACGGGGAGTGTCGACTTCGGCTCGACCGCGACCACGACAACGGCCGCCGTCCGCACCGGCACAACCGCTCAGCAGGTGGCGGACCCGAAACCGGCAGGCGTTCTGCCCGTCAGCCTTGGCCAGGCTCCCGATCAGGCCGCCCCCACGGGCATCTGGGACGTCAGGGTCTACGACCGGACCGTAGCCGTCTCCCAGGGCATGGACGGCGCCGTCATAGGTGTCCAGGCACCGGCGACCGGATCCGTCCCGATCAGCGTCAAGGTCGACTACGCGAAGTTCAAGAGCCTCTACGGCGCCGACTGGGCCTCCCGCCTCCAGTTCGTCCAGTTCCCCGAGTGCTACCTCGACACCCCCGAAGTCGAGGCGTGCCAGGAGTACGTGGAACTGGAGACGACGAACGACACGGAGACCGAGTCGGTGACAGCGGTCGTCGACACGGCGGCCGACGGCACGGTCACCCCGGCGTCGACGACATCGGAAACCACACCTGACGGCCCGTCAATAGCACAGGTTTCCTACCGCAGTTCGCCCGCCACCGCGGGGACCGCCGTTGCCGCCTCCGGCGACCGTGCTGCTGTGGGAATGCGGGACTCCGGCGTGGGCAACGGCGGTTCGTTCAAGGCGACGCCTCTCGCCTCCAGCGGCAAGTGGGCGGCGGGCGGCTCCTCGGGCGCCTTCACCTGGTCGTACCCGCTGACCGTCCCGGCGGCGCCCGCGGGCCCGGCCCCGAACATCGCGCTCGGCTACAACTCCCAGACGGTGGACGGCCGTACGGCGGTCTCCTCGCCCCAGGTGTCCTGGATCGGCGAGGGCTGGGACTACGACCCCGGACACATCGAGCGCCGGTACCGAAGCTGCCAGGACGACCGCAAGACGCTCAAGGCCGGGACTCCCAACAACAAGGCCGCGAAGGACAAGACGTCCGACCTGTGCTGGGTGTCGTACAACGCCGTGATGTCACTGGCGGGCAAGACCACCGAACTCGTACGCGACGCGCCCGCCGGCAGCAACCCGGAGACCGACACCGAGATCTACCGCCCCAAGCAGGACGACGGCACCCGGGTGGAGCGCCGCATCACGGCCGGCACGAACAGGGACGACAACGGCGAGTACTGGATCGTCACCACCACCGACGGCACCAAGTACTACTACGGCCTCAACAAGGTGGGCGGCGGCCATGCCGACACCGACTCCGTCTCCACCGTCCCCGTCTTCGGCAACCACCCGGGCGAACCCTGCTACAACGCGGCCTTCGCCAACTCCCGTTGCGACGCGGGCAAGCAGCAGGCCTGGCGCTGGGGCCTGGACAAGGTCGTCGACGTACACGGCAACGCACTGGTCATCAGCTGGAAGCAGGAGAAGAACCACTACGCCGTGAAGAAGAAGTTCACGGCGCCGGAGCAGTACGACCGCTTCGCCTACCCGACGACCATCGAGTACGGCATGCGCGCGGACCTGACGAAGCCGTCGGCGAGGGTCAGGTTCGGTGTCGCGCAGCGCTGCCTGGAGTCGGCGACGGCGTGTGCCGAGAGCAACTTCGCCAAGACCGACGACCCGGGCGCGTACCGCCTCTGGTGGGACACCCCCGGCAACCTCAACTGCAAGTCGACATCGAAGCTGTGCCCCGCCTTCCCGTCCTTCTGGACGCAGATGCGCCTGGACACGGTCACGACGGAGGCGGCCCGGGCGGGCCGGACAGGCCTCGGCAAGGTCGACACGTACACCCTCAACCAGTCCTTCCCGAAGGACTGGTACGACACGGCTCCCAGCCTCTGGCTGAACTCGATCACCCGCCGCGGCTTCGCCCCCGGCGACACCGTCGGCACCCTCCAGCACGCGGACGGCGTCAGCTTCGCCGAGTACAAGGTCGGTTCGACGTCGCCGCTCCACGTGCGCCTGCGCGACAAACAACTCCCGAACCTGGTCCGTACCGGCGCGAGCGACCAGCGCCCCGGCTTCACCCGCCCCCGCATCGGCACGGTGTCGACGGAGAACGGCGGTGACATCGAGGTCGAGTACACGGGCGGCTGCGCGACCGCCCCGGCCACGGACAACGGCCGTAGCAACGGCACGTGTTACCCGGTCCGATGGTCCCCGGACGGTGATGAGAAGACCCCCGCGAAGGCGTGGTTCAACAAGTACGTCGTCGAGTCCGTCACGGAACGGGACAAGGTCACTTCGCACGGCCAGGACATCAAGACGGTCTACACGTACGTCGGCCCGGCCTGGTCCAAGAGCGACGACGAGTTCACCCGCCCGTCCCTGCGCACGTTCAGCGACTGGCGCGGCCACCGCGAGGTGGCGGTGACGAAGGGCAGCAGCAACACCACCGGGAACGGCATCCTCCAGGCCCAGTCGTACTCCAAGACCCGCTACTTCCTGGGTGTCGGGGGCCAGGTCAAGGACTCCAAGAACGAGCTGACCCTGCTCGCGGACGACGACCAGCAGTACGCGGGCATGACGGCGGAGACCATCACCTACCTCGACTCCGGCGAAAAGGTCCAGAACCGCACCCTGAACTTCCCCTGGTCGAAGCAGACCGCGTCCCGCCCGAGGGAGGCGGAGGACGCCACGGACATGGAGCCGCTCCTGGCCCACCGCAGCGGAATCCGCCGCACGGACGCCATCCAGACCGCCGACCCGAGCTGGCGGGCGGTCCGCACCCTGACAACGGTCGACGACACGTACGGCCTGCCGGTCCAGGTGGAGACGGCGGTGGTCAAGCCGAACGGCACCGCCGAGACCCTCTCCGACCAGACGTGCACGGTGACGACGTACATCCACAACCCCACGGCATGGCTGATCGGCCTGCCCAAGTCGCAGCGCAGCACGGGTACTTCGTGCGCGGGTTACGCGGCGGCGGACCCGGCGACCAAGCTCATCAAGTCGGTGCGCAACAGCTACGACGGAAGTACGGGTGACATCGAGATCCCGTCGAAGGGCCTGGTGACGACGGTCACCGGCGTCGACGGCACCGGAACGTCGGACGTGGTCGCCGCGAGGACGACGTACGACCCGCTGGGCCGCATTCGTACGGTCACGAAGCCGGGGGCCGGCACGACGACGACCGAGTACACGCCCGGCGACGAGGGTGGCCCGGTCACCTCCGTGAAGGCGACCAACGCCAAGGGCCACGCCCTCACCACGACCTTCGATCCGGGCCGGAGCCTGGCCCTGACGGTCACCGACGCCAACAACCGCGTCACACGCAACGAGTACGACGCCCTCGGCCGCCTGGTGCAGGGCTGGTCCCCGTCCCGCTCGGCGGGCGGCAAGGCGGACGTGGTGATCGCCTACCAGGGCGCGATCGCCACGGACAAGGAGACGCGCCCGGCCGCCGTCACGACGAGCACACTCAAGGACGACGGCACCTACAGCAGGCAAGTCACCGTCTACGACGGCCTGTTGCGCCAGGTACAGACCCAGTCGGAGGCGCACGGCCCCGGCCGCATCGTCACCGACACGACGTACGACGACCACGGCCTGGTGGACGAGCAGAAGGGCGCGTATCTCGCGCAGGGCGAGCCGACGACGGAAATCTTCCTTCCTCGCTCCGAGACGCTGATCCCGAGCAAGGTCAAGTTCCGCTACGACGGCCTGGAACGCCCGTACCGCGAATCGACGTACCACGCCGGTGAGTACAAGTACGCGACGTACACGACCTACAGCGACACGAGCACGTACGTGAACCCGGCCGGCTCGTCGAGCCCCCGTACGCGCACGTACACGGACGCCCTCGGCCGCGTCACCTCGATCCGTCACTACAAGGACGCGGCCAGCACGGACGCGGGCCGCACGACGACGTACACCTACGACGCCCGCGGCTACCGCACTGAGGTGAAGGACCCGGCGGGCAACACCTGGACGTACGTGTACGACGCCCGGGGCCGGGTGAAGTCGACCACCGACCCGGACGTCGGCAAGACGGACACCTGGTACGACGACGCGGACCGCCCGAACAAGGTGACGGACGCGGAGAACCGGACGACGTTCACGGAGTACGACGAGCTCGGCCGTGTCACGTTCGTCCGAGAGGGCTCGGCGACTGCGTACCCGGTGAAGTCGTTCTCGTACGACAGCCTGCCCGGGGCGCAGGGCCAGCCGGTCGCGTCGGTCCGGCACACGGCGCAGGGCGACTACACGAACCGGGTCACGGGCTACGACACGGAGTACCGCCCGACGGGCGCCGAGACGGTGATCCCTGCGGCGGGCGCGGTGACCGCAGGGCTCTCGGGCACGTACGCCTACAAGTACACGTACACCCCGACCGGAAAGCCGCTGTCGGTCACGCTGCCGGCGATCGGCGGCCTGCCTGCGGAAAAGGTCGTCACCCGCTACAACAGCGACGGCCTGCCGGAGTCGACGTCGGGCGTGACCTGGTACACGTCGGACGTCACCTACTCCCCGTACGGCGAGCCCCTGCGCACGGTGTCCGGCGTACAGCCCTACCGCGTCTGGACGACGAACTTCATCGACCCGGCCACGGGCCGCCTCCAGCGCACGGTCGCCGACCGCGAAACAGCCGACCCTCACCGCATCACGGACAGCTACTACTCCTACGACCAGTCCGGGATGATCACGTCCAACTCCCGCCAACTGACGGACGGTTCGACGACCCCGCCCTGGGACACACAGTGCTTCACGTACGACGTGATGGGCGAGCTGGTGAATGCCTGGACGTCGAAGATCACCCCGACCGACGGCACCAGTTGCAAGGCGTCGAACGGCACGACGTGGGGCCACCGCAAGGACTACGCGGCCTCGTCGGGCCCGGTGGCGGACGCGCCGGACACGTTGTCGGACACGGCGACCCCGGACACGTCACTGACGACCACGCTGGCGGCGACGGCCCCCGACTCCTTGACGGTCTCGACGGGCGCGACGGCATACCGCCAGTCGTTCACGTTCGACTGGCTGGGCAACCGGGCGACCCTGACGGAACACGACCCGGCGGACGCGACGAAGACGGTCGCCTACAAGTACGGCTACGGCAACTCCGAGGGCAAGCAGCCGCACACGCTGGGCTGGATCACCACCACCCC
>Ga0307515_10023716_pt1 | contig 10734 bp, 7 predicted proteins | sample 17_EM_MG_FD_194513 | JGI IMG/M metagenome (GOLD analysis project Ga0307515, IMG submission 194513) | Populus trichocarpa ectomycorrhiza microbial communities from riparian zone in the Pacific Northwest, United States - 17_EM | ecosystem: Host-associated > Plants > Roots > Unclassified | place...
GAAGATCAGCATGCCGGCGAGGGTGACGATGAACGACGGTATGCCGCCGTACGCGATGAAGAATCCCTGTACCGCGCCCGCCACCGCGCCCATCAGCAGGCACAGCACCACGGCGACCGGCCACGGCACGTCGTGCTGCACCGTCAGCACGGCCGCGAACGCGCCCACGAACGCCGTCAACGAGCCGACCGAGAGGTCGATGTGGCCCGCGATGATCACCAGCATCATGCCGATCGCGAGGATCAGGATGTAGCTGTTCTGAAGGACCAGGTTGGAGACGTTGCGCGGCAGCAGCAGGTCGCCGTCGGTCCAGACCGCGAAGAGGGCGACGATCAGGCCGAGGGCGATCAGCATGCCGTACTGGCGCATGTTGCGGCGCAGGCCGTTCAGCACCAGCTGGAGCAGGCCTCCGTCGGTGGCCGAGCCGCCGGACTTCCCCGGCGGCGCCGGGGCCGGGGTCTTGGCGGTCACATCCGTGCTCATCGGGATACCTCTTTGTCCTTCGTCATCTGGCGCATCAGCGCTTCCTGCGTGGCCTCGGCCCGCGGGACCTCGCCCGTGAGCCGCCCGGCGGCCATGGTGTAGATGCGGTCGCACATACCGAGCAGTTCGGGCAGCTCGGAGGAGATGAAGACAACCGCCTTGCCCTCGGCGGCCAGCTTGTCGATCACCGTGTAGATCTCGAACTTGGCGCCCACGTCGATCCCGCGGGTCGGCTCGTCCAGGATCAGCACCTCGGGACCCGCGAAGATCCACTTGCTGAGGACGACCTTCTGCTGGTTGCCGCCCGACAGCTTGCCGACCGGTTCGAAGACGGTCGGCGCCTTGATGTTCATCGACTTGCGGAAGCCCTCGGAGACCTTCCGTTCCTCGTGCTCGTCGACGACACCGCGTTTGGAGACCTTGCCCAGGGCACTGAGCGAGATGTTGCGGTTGATGGTGTCGATGAGGTTGAGGCCGTAGTGCTTGCGGTCCTCGGTGACGTACGCGATCCCGTGCCCGACCGCCTCGGGCACGCTCTTCGTACGGATCTCCTTGCCGTCCCGCAGGACCGTGCCGCTCGTGTACCGGCCGTAGGTGCGCCCGAAGACACTCATCGCGAGTTCGGTGCGGCCGGCGCCCATCAGACCCGCGATGCCGACGATCTCGCCGCGCTTGACGTTGATCGACACATCGTCGACCACCTTGCGCTGCTGGTCGATCGGGTGGAGCACGGTCCAGTTGCGGACCTCCAGGGCCGGGGCCGCGCCCACGTCCCCCTCGTACGGAGTGCGCTCGGGGAACCGGTGGTCGAGGTCGCGGCCCACCATTCCGCTGATGATCCGGTCCTCGGTGGTCTCCGCCGCCTTCACGTCGAGGGTCTCGATGGACTGCCCGTCGCGGAGGATGGTCACCGAGTCGGCGACCTTGCGGATCTCGTTGAGCTTGTGGGAGATGATGATCGAGGTGATGCCCTGGTTCTTCAACTCCAGGATGAGATCGAGGAGTTTGCCGCTGTCCTCGTCGTTCAGCGCCGCGGTCGGCTCGTCGAGGATGAGCAGCTTCACCTTCTTCGACAGCGCCTTCGCGATCTCCACGAGCTGCTGCTTGCCCACGCCGATGTCGGCGACGCGGGTCTCGGGGTGGTCGTTCAGGCCCACCCGGCGCAGCAGTTCGGACGCGTGCCGCAGGGTCTCGTTCCAGTTGATCAGCCCGCGCGTGGCGTGCTCGTTGCCCAGGAAGATGTTCTCCGCGATGGAGAGGTACGGCACCAGGGCCAGTTCCTGGTGGATGATCACGATGCCGTGCTGCTCGCTGGCCCTGATGTCCTTGAAGGTGGAGATCTCTCCCTCGAAGAGGATGTCCCCCTCGTAACTCCCGTGCGGGTGGACGCCGGAGAGGACCTTCATCAAGGTCGACTTGCCGGCGCCGTTCTCCCCGCAGATGGCATGGACCTCGCCCTGACGGACGGTCAGCGTGACGTCCGACAGCGCCTTGACGCCAGGAAAGGTCTTGATGATCGAGCGCATTTCCAGGACGGGTCCCGCCATGGTCGTGCCTTCCAATCCCTAGGATGCGGCGGTTACTTGAGGTCGCTCGCCTTGATGTAGCCCGAGTCGACGACGACCTTCTGGTAGTTGGCCTTGTCGACGCTCACCGGCACCAGCAGGTACGCGGGAACGACCTTCGAGCCGTTGTCGTACGTCTTGGTGTCGTTGGTCTCCGGCGTCTTGCCGTTGAGCGCCGCGTCGACCATGTTCGCGGCCACCTTGGCGAGTTCACGGGTGTCCTTGTAGACGGTCATCGACTGCTCGTCCGCGATGATCGACTTCACCGAGGCGACCTCGGCGTCCTGGCCGGTGACGACCGGCAGCGGCTTGCTCGCGCTGCCGTAACCGTCCGACTTCAGCGCCGAGATGATGCCGATGGAGATACCGTCGTACGGCGAGAGCACCGCGTCGACCTTGCCGCTCTTGTAGGAGGCGGTGAGGATGTCGTCCATGCGCCGCTGTGCGGTGGCACCGTCCCAGCGCAGGGTGGTGACCTGGGTCAGCTCGGTCTGGCCGGACTTGACGACGAGCTGCTTCTTGTCGATGTACGGCTGAAGGACCTTCATCGCGCCGCCGAAGAAGTACCGCGTGTTGTTGTCGTCGTTGGAGCCCGCGAACAGCTCGATGTTGAACGGGCCCTTCTTGGAGCCGTCCGCCAGGCCGAGCTTCTCCAGGATGTAGTTGCCCTGGAGCTCGCCGACCTTCTCGTTGTCGAAGGACGCGTAGTAGTCGACGTTCTTCGTGCCGAGGATCAGGCGGTCGTAGGAGATCACCGGGATCTTGGCGTCGGCGGCCTGCTGGAGCACGTTGTTCAGCGACTTGTTGTCGATCGCGGCGACGATCAGCGCGTCCACGCCCTGCGTGATCATGTTCTCGATCTGCGAGACCTGCTGGTCCGGCTCGTCCTCGCCGAAGACCAGCTTGGTCTTGAAGCCCTTGGACTCCAGGTTCTTGACCACGTTGGCGCCGTCGGCGATCCAGCGCTCGGAGGACTTGGTCGGCATGGAGATGCCGATGGTGGCGTCCTTGGCGTCGTCCGAGCCCGCCTCGCTGCCACCCTCGCTGCTCTGACCACAGGCGGTGAGGGAGAGGGCGAGAGCGGCGGAGGAGGCTATGGCGGAGAGAGCGGCTCTGCGAGTACGCATGATCATCATCCTTGATGTCGTGAGGCCTGGAGCTGGAGCTGGAGCGGTCTGGGGGTACGGGCGCCCTGTGGGCTGAGCGAGGAGAGACCGAGAGCAGTCGTGTCGGAGTCTGTTCGACTGCGTCGTGTTTTGTGAAGGGGCGTTGTCCGTAACGTTATGCAGGCGTTTCGAACCGCTTCAGAGGGCCCGGCAGACGCGAGCCGAGCGGCGCCATGTCGCCGTCCGCCCCGTGCCGTGCGAGCAGGTCCAGGGCGAGCCGGCCGCGCCGCACCCGCTCCTTGGCCGTGGACAGCGTCAGGTCGCGCATGTGGTTCCCGTAGGGGTAGATCCCGGGCGCCTTCGACAGCCCGAACTTCAGGTAGAGCGGTGCGCCGCGCCGGATCAGCTCGGCGACCTCGTACATCCGCACATAGCCGCCGAGATCGTCCGGCGCCTCGATGTACATGTCCATCGGAGCGGCCGACACCCGCCGGATCTCGGTGAGATGATCGAGCGTCAGATCGCTCGGTACGTTGATCGAGTCGCCGCCGAGGTTCTCGTACACGGCGTACGCGCTCGGGTTCACCGGACCGATCAGCGCCGACACCTTGAGCGTCGTGTCGGCCGGGATGATGCCGGCAACTCGCGCCCGGTGCAGGGTCCACAGCACGCCCTCGTCGGCGACGAGCAGGCACTGGACGCCCAACTCCGTTGCCCGGACGGCGTCTTCGACGCACCCGGCGACCGCGTCATGGCCCCGGGCGCGCAGTCCGCCGCCCTTGGAGTCGGTGCGCGTGGAGCCGCCGATGTCCCAGGTGCCGCGCGGACCGGTGAACAGGCACAGCTCGATGTCGCGCTCGGCCGTCGCCTCCACCATCTCGGTGATCTCGGCGTCGGTGAGCATCCAGACACCGCTGCCCTGGCTGACCCGGTGGATCGGCACATCGAGCCGCGAGGCCTCCTTGAGGACGACGCCGAGCGCCTCGGGCCCCTCCACGGAGGGCACCTCGGTACGCCAGCGACCGCCGCCGCCGAAGGTGTGCGGGGAGGCGTCGGAGGGGTCGAGTGCGGGCACGTCCAGGCCGAGCGCGGCGAGCGCCTGCTCTCCGGGGCGTCGGGCTGCGGAGGCGGTGGTGTCGGTCACTATCTGTCCTTCAGGTTCGGCAGGTTCGGTATTTCGGACGAGGTTCGCGGCTCTGGGTGCACAAGGCTTTGGATGTACGCCGGTACGGGGTCGTCAGGTACCCCGTACCGGCGTACGGCTCAGGGGTGTGTCATGGCCGCAGCAGGACCTTTCCGACCTTCGGGTCGCCGGACCCCACCAACTCGATGGCCTGCGGAAACTCCTCCAACGGCAGCTCGTGCGTGACCAGCGGCAGCGGATCGAGGAGCCCGGCCCCGAAGACCCGCACCGTGTGCGCCCACGCGTCCGGCGCGGCACCGAACACGGTGTGCACCTCCAGCTGCCGTACGACGAGATCCGTCGGGTCGAGCCCGTCCGCACCCGGCGCCGGAATGCCCGTGAGCACCAGCCGCCCACCGCGCCGCAGCAGGGCGGCGGCGGTACGCGCCGCGTCGGCGGACCCGGCGGTCTCGATGACGACGTCGAAGTCGTCGGGGAGTTCCTGGTCCTTCGTACGGAACTCCGTGGCACCGAACTTCTTCGACAGCTCGGCCCGGTCCGGACGCGTCCCCACGACCAGCAGCTCGGACGGCGAACCCGCCTTCAGGAACTGCACGGCGAACATCCCGAGCGTCCCGGTGCCCACCACGGCGACCCGCTCACCCGGCACGGCGTTCGCCTTGAGCGCGGCGGCGGCGATGCACGCGGCCGGCTCAAGCAGCGCCGCCGCCGTCAGATCCGCGTCCTCCGGCAGTACGTGCAGCAGCCGCGCGGGCAGCGTCAGCGTGGTCGCCATCGCACCGGGCTCGGTGAACCCGGTCTCCTCGTACCCGGCCGTGCACAACGTTGTCTCGCCCGCGTGACAGCGGTCGCACACCTGGCAGTTGCGGAAGCCCTCCCCAACCACCTTGCGCCCTACGAGGGTTGCCGGCACCCCGGCCCCGACCGCCGCCACCGTCCCGGACCACTCGTGGCCCGGCGTGAGCGGGTAACGGACGTACCCCTCGGGCCTGTTGCCCTGGTAGACCTCGCGGTCGCTGCCGCAGATCCCGGCCGCGTGCACCCGTACGAGGGCCTCGCCGGCCTCCGGCTGCCGAGGCTCGTGCGGCACCAGCCGGTGCTCGCCCGGAGCCTCGATCACCACCGCGCTGCTCACTCGGTCCCCTTGGGCTTGCGCTGCTCCCAGCCCTCGGCCCACAGGTCGAAGCGGGCCTGCTGCTGCGGGAACTCCGCCGCCGCGTCCACGTCCAGCTCGACCCCGAGGCCGGGCTTGTCGGAGAGGTGGAAGTAGCCGTCCACGACCTCCGGGGCGCCCGAGACGACCTTCTTGATCTCCGCGTCCGCGAAGTCGTTGAAGTGTTCGAGGATCTTGAAGTTGGGCGAGGTGAACCCGACCTGGAGCGAGGCGGCCGTCAGGACCGGCCCACCCACGTTGTGCGGCGCGACCAGCACGTAGTGCGCCTCGGCGGTCGCGGCCAGCTTGCGGGTCTCCCAGATGCCGCCGATGTGACCGACGTCCGGCTGGATGATGTCCACGGCCTGGCTCTCGAACAGTTCCCGGAACTCGATCCGGTCGTGGATCCGCTCACCCGTGGCCACCGGGATGTCGACCTTCGCGGCGACCTTCTCCAGCGCCTTCAGGTTCTCCGGCGGGCAGGGCTCCTCCAGCCACGCGGGCTTGAAGGGCGCCAGCTCCTTGGCGAGCCGGATGGCGGTGGCGGGGGAGAAGCGGCCGTGCATCTCCAGCATCAGCTCGGAGTCCGGCCCGATCGCGTCGCGCACGGCCTCGATCAGGGAGACCGCGTACAGGCTCTGCTCGTGGTCCAGCTCGAAGTGCCCGGTCCCGAAGGGGTCGATCTTGAGCGCCTTGTAACCGCGCTCCATGACCTGCTGGGCCGCCTTGTGGTACGCCTCCGGGGTGCGCTCGGTGGTGTACCAGCCGTTGGCGTACGCCTTGACCTTGTCGGTGACCTTGCCGCCGAGGAGCTGCCACACGGGTACGCCCAGGGCCTTGCCCTTGATGTCCCAGCAGGCCATCTCGATCACGGCGATGCCGGACATCACGATCTCGCCGGCCCGCCCGTAGTCGCCGTACTTCATCCGGCGGACCAGGTCCTCGACAGCGAACGGGTCGGAGCCGAGAATGTGGTTGGCCTCGGCCTCGCGCAGATAGCCGAGCAGCGCGTCGGTGTGGCCCAGCATGCGGGTCTCGCCGACGCCGGTGAGTCCCTCGTCGGTGTGCACCTGGACGTAGGTCAGGTTCCGCCACGGCGTCCCGACCACGTGCGTGCTGATTCCCGTGATGCGCACGGTACTCCCTAAGTCCTGTGGCCTGTTCGAGATATCGTCACTTGTTCGAAATGCTGTCGCGACAGTAAGGATGCTTCGGCCGGGGTGTCAATGGGTCGAACGCACATCGCTTTGTCGTGTCGTGGACGGCCGTCATCCGCGCCCACATCGCCGCGCCGCAGCCCTCCCGCCCGCTGCTTGCCGCGTTATCCAACCGTGACGCCTTCCTGATGCAGCCCTCTTGACCGCCGTGAATTGTTAGCGCTCACAATGACCTCCGCGTTCACCAGTTGTGACCCAACGCAATCCAAGGAGGTATCGGCGTCATGTCGGCAGTGCCCCAACTGGCCTTTCCGCCCGGTGCCTTGGGGCAGTCCCGAGCCCCGGCGTGAAGCCGGCGGCGCGGAAACGACCGCCCGCACCACGGGACTTACCCGCACAGGACTTACCGGACCTGTCCGCAGACGACCGCCAGGGAGGTGCCGCCGTGAGCAACCCGCAGAGCAACTCGCAGAGCAACTCGCAGCTCCGGCCGCCCACCATGGCCGACGTGGCACGCCAGGCCGGTGTGTCCCACCAGACCGTGTCCCGCGTCCTGGGGGACCACCCCAACGTACGGATCGAGACCCGGGCCAGGGTGCTGCACGCCATCGAGGAGATGGGCTACCGCCGCAACTCCTCCGCCCGGGCCCTGGCGACCCGGCGCACCCTGACCCTGGGTGTCGTCGCCTCCAACACCACGCTCTACGGACCGGCCAGCACGCTGTTCGCGCTGGAGGACGCGGCGCGTGCCGAGGGGTATCTCGTCTCGACGGTCAGCCTGCGCGAACTGACGGTGGAGACGCTCTCCGAGGCCCTGGACCGCCTCAGTGAGGGCGGGGTGGAAGGGGTGATCGCCCTCGCCCCGCAGCGCTCGGCGGTCGAGGCCCTCACCGAACTCCGCCACCCCTTCCCGGTGGTGGCCGTCGGAACCGGGTCCGGCGTGGAGATCCCCAGCGTCAACGTCGACCAGCGACTGGGCGCGCGGCTCGCCACCGGCCATCTGCTCGCCATGGGCCACCGCACGGTCTGGCATCTCGCCGGACCCGAGGACTGGCAGGAGGCGGCGGACCGGGCCGACGGCTGGCGGGCGACCCTCGAAGCGGCGGGGGTGGAACCGCCGTCACCGCTGCGCGGGGACTGGAGCCCGCTGTCGGGCTACCGGGCCGGCCAGGAACTGGCGGGCTGGGTGGGCCGTGGCCTGACCGCCGTGTTCGTGGCCAACGACCAGATGGCCCTGGGGGTGCTGCGGGCCCTGCGCGAGGCGGGCGTGCGCACTCCCCAGGACGTCGCGGTGGTCGGCTTCGACGACATCCCGGAGTCGGAGTTCTTCGCCCCGCCGCTCACCACCGTCCGGCAGGACTTCTCGGCGGTGGGTACGAGGTCCATCGCCCTGCTGCTGGACCTCATCGAGGGCCGGACGCCCTCCGGGACCTCCTCCCGGGTCGCCATCGAACCCCAACTCCTCGTCCGCGCAAGCACGTTCCCGTACCAACCGTAGTCACGAACCCGGCCGCCCCTGCTCTCGCTATGCGGTCGAAATCTCGAACAGTGATCGGCAGGCTGGACGCACTGCGATCCGGTTTCTTCAAAGGAGAAGAACATGCTCAACAGACGGAACTTCCTCACTGCGGCGGTCGGCGTGGCGGCGGCGACGGGCCTGGCGGCCTGCGCCAAGGAGGACGACAGCTCTACCGGCTCCACCTCCGGTGGCAGCAAGGCGCTCGTCCTCGGTTTCTCCCAGGTCGGCTCGGAGAGCGGCTGGCGCAGCGCCAACACCGACTCGGTGAAGGACGCGGCCAAGACGGCGGGCTACACCCTCAAGTTCTCCGACGCGCAGCAGAAGCAGGAGAACCAGATCTCCGCGATCCGCAGCTACATCACCCAGGGCGTCGACGTCATCGCCTTCTCCCCGGTGGTCGTCACCGGCTGGGACGCGGTGCTGAAGGAGGCCAAGGCCAAGAAGATCCCGGTGGTCCTCACCGACCGCTCCGTCGAGACCTCCGACGAGTCCCTGTACGTCACCCTGGTCGGCTCCGACTTCACGGACGAGGGCCGCCGCGCCGCCAAGATCCTGGAGAAGGTCCTGGAGAAGGCCGGCAAGAAGGGCGCCGTGAAGATCGCCCAGCTGGAGGGCACCACCGGTGCCGCCCCCGCGATCGAGCGCGCCAAGGGCTTCAAGGAGGTCATGGACGCCGACCACGCCGACGACTGGAAGATCGTCGTCAGCCAGACCGGCGACTTCACCCGGGCCGGCGGCAAGCAGGTCATGGCCGCCTTCCTCCAGTCCAACCCGGACATCGACGTGCTGTTCGCGCACAACGACGACATGGGCATCGGCGCCATCCAGGCCATCGAGGCGGCCGGCAAGAAGCCCGGCAAGGACATCCTGATCGTCACGGTCGACGGCGTGAAGGATGGCTTCATCGCGATGTCCGAGGGCAAGATCAACGCCATCGTCGAGTGCAACCCGCTGCTCGGCCCCCAGCTGATGGAGGTCGTCCAGAAGGTCAAGGACGGCGAGACGGTCGAGCGCTGGATCAAGACCAAGGAGGGCGACTTCATGCAGGACCAGGCGGCAGCCGCGCTCCCCACCCGCAAGTACTGACCGACCGCACCCATCGGCAGGGAGCCTCCGCCCGACCGGACGGTCGAGGGGGCTCCCTGCGGGCCTGAACGCGGTTCACGACTCAACGCGATTCACGATGTACGCGATTCAAGATTCAAGAGGAGCGCTGCCATGGCAGAGCCGCGGCCCGTCCTGGAGATGACGGGCATAGTCAAGGAGTTTCCGGGGGTACGCGCTCTGTCGGGTGTCGACTTCCGGCTCTTCCCCGGCGAGATCCACGCCCTGATGGGCGAGAACGGAGCCGGCAAGTCCACCCTCATCAAGGTGCTGACCGGCGTCTACCCGCTGGACGACGGCAGGATCACCCTCGACGGGCAGACCGTCCGCATCGACAGCCCGGGGCAGGCGCAGCAGGCCGGCATCAGCACCGTCTACCAGGAGGTGAACCTCTGCCCCAACCTCTCGGTGGCGGAGAACATCTTCATCGGACGTGAACCCACGCGCTACGGCCGCATCCAGTGGAGCCGTATGCGCAAGGAGGCCGCGGAACTGGTCGACCGGCTCGGCCTCGACATCGACGTCACCGCGCCCCTGTCCGCGTACCCCCTGGCCGTGCAGCAACTGGTCGCGATCGTACGGTCGGTGGGCACCGGCGACAGCGACGGCGCCGGAGCCGGCACCAAGGTCCTGGTCCTCGACGAGCCGACGTCCAGCCTCGACCGCGACGAGGTCCTCGAACTGTTCCGCCTGATGCGGCAGTTGAGGGACGAGGGCGTGGCGATCCTGTTCGTCTCGCACTTCCTCGACCAGATCTACGAGATCTGCGACCGCATGACCGTCCTGCGCAACGGCACCCTCGTCGGCGAGCACATGGTCAGCGAACTCGACCAGGTCGGACTGATCCAGCTCATGATCGGCAAGGCCATGGACCAGCTGGAGGAGCTGCACGAGCACCAACTGCACGCCGACGTGGGCGAGTCGCTGCTCGCAGCGGACGGCCTCGGCCGGACGGGCGGTATCGCCCCCTTCGACCTGGAGATCAAGAAGGGCGAAGTCCTGGGCCTGGCAGGCCTGCTCGGCTCCGGCCGCACCGAACTCGCCCGGCTGCTCTTCGGCGCCGACCAGCCCGACAGCGGCAAGGTCAGCATCGACGGCAAGCAGGTCTCGATGAGCGCCCCGAACGACGCGATCGGCGCGGGCGTCGCCTTCTGCTCGGAGAACCGCAAGACAGAGGGCCTGGTCCCCGACCTGACGGTCCGGGAGAACATCATCCTCGCCCTCCAGGCCGCGCGCGGCTGGACCCGGCCCATCCCGGCCGCCCAGCGCGACGAACTGGTCGCCAAGTACATCAAGGCGTTGGACATCCGCCCCGCCAACCCCGAGGCCCGGGTGGGCCAGTTGAGCGGCGGGAACCAGCAAAAGGTGCTCCTGGCTCGCTGGTTGATCACTCAGCCCAAGCTGCTGATCCTGGACGAACCGACGCGAGGCATCGACGTCGGCGCGAAGGCGGAGATCCAGAAGCTCGTGGTCTCGCTCTCCGAGGAAGGCATGTCCGTGCTG
>Ga0307515_10023717_pt1 | contig 10734 bp, 16 predicted proteins | sample 17_EM_MG_FD_194513 | JGI IMG/M metagenome (GOLD analysis project Ga0307515, IMG submission 194513) | Populus trichocarpa ectomycorrhiza microbial communities from riparian zone in the Pacific Northwest, United States - 17_EM | ecosystem: Host-associated > Plants > Roots > Unclassified | place...
AGCAGCCACGTCACTCCTTCGCGTCATCCTTAACTTGTCTCGCAAGCCCTTGCCCCGGTGAGACGATTCTTTCCCATGAAAATATCTCTTGAGTTTTCGGAATAATTTCCTATCGCCTACAAAAGCACATGAGAAATAGAAGCTTATAGTGCTCGTTGGCAACGCACGTCCCTCCGCAACCCTCTCAACCCATGCACCCGCATGCATAGCTGTCATGCCAAATTGCCCATTGTTATGGCATCCTGGGCAAAATATATGCTGCCGGCTAACAAAAAAAAGAATGAGTGAACTGCCATGAATGCCGTACATAAACTTTTCAACCGCAATCTCCTGACCCGCATCGCCACCGGTCTCGGTGCCGTTCCCCAGCGCATTCGGGAAGCACGTGAACAGCGCAAGCCCGCCATCCATCCGTCCTTCATGGATGATTTCGGCGCCTAGCCGTCCAATGCGCCTGCCGGCCGCCGGGTGAGATAAACGACCTCATTTGGCTGGCCCCCAACCTTAGTTCGTCGCAGACGCTGCCGGTTCGCCCCAAGTGGAAATGGGTTGGCCGGCCTTGGTCGCGACCCGCATGTCGTAAAGCGCCAGCGAAGCCTGGAGTTGCCGCATGTCGTTGCAGCGGTTGACGATGCCCCCGATATATTGCACGCAGTCGCTGGCGCTGCCCTGTACCGAGCCCGTGGCCCAATCCTTGACGATCCCGTCGGCGCCCACCAGGAAATAGGAAAGCCGGTTATTCTGCGAAACGGTCGAACTGCCGACCAGACCGGCGAAATTCGTGCCGGTCTCGGTCTGGGCGCCGGGCGCCATATGCCGGTAGATCGTCGTGCCGTTCTTCAATGGCGTCGCGCCGATCATCGGCCCGAAGGTCGCTTCGGAGCCGGAAAGCCGCGCCATCGGCGACTGGCCGAGATTGGCGACCTCCGCATAGGGCTTGCCCAGCGCATAGCTGGTGTATGAGCGGTTGGCGGCGTTCTCCGCCTTTTCCGCCACCTGAGAGCACCCGGCCAGACCGATAGCGAGGCCGATTGAAAGAATTGCCAAGAAGCGCAGCTGAACCCCCTTGCCGGCCACACCGTATCCCCCGGAAGCCCTGAGCGCCCGGGGTTGCAGCGCGGCCGCCGCTTGTTTTTTGACCCGCCTCATTTGCTATCAGGTTTGCGCGATTTGGGAAGCGGTCGCGTCGAGTGCCACCGCCCGATCCGCGATCAGGTCACAGAAAATTCTTCCGGAACCAGATCCGGTCAACGGGCCGGCCTTCGGCATGCCCGCTGACCCTGCCGAATTCGACATATCCGAGCTTCGGATAAAAGCCCGGCGCCTGCGTCGATAGTGTATCCACGCAGGCCGTTAAGGCGGCGCGGCGGCGGCCTTCCTCCTCCGCTGCGACCATCAGCTTCGTCCCGATGCCGGTCAGGCGGTCCGATTTCGAAACCCAGAGATTGCCGATGAAGAGAACGGAGAAGGAAACCGAAGCGGTTATCCCGCCCAGCAGTCGTCCGTTTTCCCTGTGAATGATGGCGAAGGCTTCGCGTTGGATATGCGCGCCTTCATTGAAGGCGTTGATGCCGTCGGAAATCGCGTTGGCGATCTCGGCCGGAACGGGATCGAGCGTTTCAAGCATTATGTCCTCGCCTTCGATGAGCACCGCCACGATAGCGGCCTCGTCGTCTCCGTCCATGATTTTCCGGCGTTTCGAACTCTAACCGACCGAACCGCCATAATTTTTCTTCCCCACACACGTGCCTTTCCGCTCCGCCGCAATAGCTTCACAATCAACCGACAGAAAGCTATTCGGGAAACAACAACCAAGGAAAGAAACATGGCGCCGATCGACACAAAGACTGTTCTGCTGACTGCCCTTATGGCCCTGCCGCTCGCCGCTGCAGCCCCTGCCTTTGCGCAGGAGATAAAGCCGCGCGAGGCGGTGATATCGGTGACGGGCGACGGCGAATCGGCCGTGGCGCCCGACATGGCCGTCGTCAATCTCGCCGTCGTCAAGCAGGCGAAGACCGCCCGCGAGGCGCTCGACGAGAACAACAAGGCGATGAACGACGTGCTTGCGGCGCTGAAGGGCGGCGGCATCGCCGAGCGCGATCTGCAAACGTCAGGCTTCTCCATCCAGCCGCAATACAACTATCCGCAGTCGACCGACGGCCAGCAACAGCAGCCGCAACTGATCGGCTACCAGACCATCAATTCGGTGACGGTCAGGCTGCGCGATCTCGCCAAGCTCGGCGCGGTGATCGACCAGTCCGTCAGCCTCGGCATTAACCAGGGCGGCGACATCCAGTTCACCAACGACAAGCCGGAAGCCGCAATCGAAGAGGCGCGCAAGAACGCCGTCGCCAATGCCGTCAAGAAGGCGAAGACGCTGAGCGAAGCCGCCGGCGTCAAGCTCGGACGCATCGTCGAGATCAACGAGAACGCTCCTCGCGCGATGCCGCAGCCGGCCTATCGCGCCACGATGATGAAGGAAGGCGCCGATGCTTCCGTTCCCGTCCAGGGTGGCGAGAACAACTACAATGTCAGCGTCACCGTGACCTTCGCCATCGAGCAGTAAGTCCTTGCCGGGCGGAGGAGATCGCTTCTTCCGCCCGGTTCACAAAAAGAAACCGCCCTTGCCGATCCGGGGAGACGGGCAAAGGCGGTTCTTGGCAGCCACATCGGGGAGACGGGGCGGCATTCCTTATAAAATCAGCGGCGCAGCGCCGGGCAGCCGCGGACATTGCCAAAGCTGATTTCGCCGGGGCCGCGACGTGTCCAGCCCTGCACGACCACGCGGCGCGGCGTGATATCGACGACGCGCGTGCGGCGGAAGCCGTAATCCTGGGCGAGGTTTTCGGCGAGACGCGGATCGCAGCCGCGCGACGGCCGGCCATAGCCCGGTGGCGGACGGCGGTAATCCACCGGCGGACCGCGGTCCGGCTCGCCTATAATGATATTCACCTGGGCGGCAGCCGGAGCCACCGTGCCGGCAAAAGTGCCGGCTGTCAGCATGGCGGCAAGACCCGCCTTTGCCAGAAACTGCATCATCGAAAAACCTTTCGTTTGAAAGTCGGCGCGGACAAGCCGCCCTCCCATTGCTCCGCATCACGCCGAAGCGTCATCGGGGAATCACTGACATACAGGTCAGAGAAGAGACGGCCGAAAGTGGCATGGTCAAGGCAAAACCGACCGGAAAGCGCCGCATTGGCGCCTCCGGCCGCCGTCCTCAACGGCGGATCAGCGGGCAGCCGCGGACATTCGCGAAAGTGATCCTGTCCCAGCCGCGGCGGTCGCGTCCGGCAACCACGATGACGCGCGGCGACATGCGGGTGATATGGGCATTCCGCAGGCCGACATAACGCGCCTTGCGCACCGCCTCGACCGGCGAGCAGCCGCGCACCGGCGGGCGATGGTGATATTGCGCCTGCACGACCAGATCCGTCTGCGGACCGGCGGCTGCCGTGGAAGCGGTGGCGGGAATGGAGCAGAGGGCAAGCAATGCGGCAAGCGAAGCCTTGGCGAGAAAATGCGTCATGGAGTGTCTCCGTCGATCGTGTCTCGAGGTCTCCCTTCTGGGATTGTCTCCACATTAAACGCCGCAAACTGAATGGTGTTCGAACCAGGCATTCAGTTTGCATTCACGAGCATGATGCCGAAAAGTGTGAGCGGTTTTCGGAAAACATCATGCTCATCTTCTCCGGATGTAGGGTTAAGCCGCTTCAGGAACTGAGATGCAGTACCACCTCGCGCCGGTGCGGCCGGTCGCGATGCTCGAAAAGATAGACCCCCTGCCAAGTGCCGAGCAGCAGCCGCCCATTGCTGACGGGAATGCCGATCGAGACCTGCGTCAGCGCCGCCTTGATATGCGCCGGCATATCGTCAGGCCCCTCGGCCCTGTGCACGACCCAGCCCATCGAGGGATCGGAAGACGGCGGCACGAGGCGGCGAAAGAAGGCCAGAAGATCGGTGCGCACATCAGGATCGGCATTTTCCTGGATCAGCAGAGAGCAGGAAGTATGGCGCACGAAGACGGTGAGAAGCCCCTCCTCCCGGCCCATCGCCCGCACGAAGGCGCCTGCCTGGTCGGTGAATTCGTAAAGGCCCTGTCCTGATGTGGACAGGGTAAGGATCGTCTGGGGCAAGGCGCTCTCCCGGCTCAGAATGACATACCCCCGAGTTGGCGCGCCGCGGCCGGCAAGTCAATGGCCTCGGGTAAGCATTGGCTTGCCCTAGAGTGAAGAGAGGATGAAGCGCCGGTTGGCCGCAAGCACCGGCCGGGCATTCATAGGATAGAGCGCCGTGAAGGTCTTAATATCCTTCTCGTCGACCTCGATCGACTGCTTCACCACCATCCAGTCGACGATCTCGCTGCAGGGCGGCGTCGTCAACGATCCCTCATAGGACCAATAGGAGAGTTCTTTAGGCAGCAAGTCGTTCGGGTCGACATCGTCGACCGTGGCTTCGCCGTCTGATGTTTTCGGAAAAGCGGCTGCCAGCCGCGAGAACGCGACATTTTTGGCGCCCGGTGTCATGAACACGCCGAGCACACCAAGCGCGCCGGTCTCCGGGTGCCGGTGGACGAAATGCACTTCCATCGGGAAGCTCCTGCCCTCGACATGGTGTTCACTCGGCGCATGAAAATGATATTGCAGCAGTTCGTAGCGCTTGCCACCGCGCGAAAGCCCGCTGCCGTCAGGCATGTTGACCTGCATCGTGTGGCCGGTGTTGACGATCCTGCCGCCCGGCTTCCAGTCGATCGCAAGCGACGGAAGCTCAGCCCTGACGGTGCCGGTCAGGTCGAGCGGCGATTGCTGCGAACCGGCCGAACAGGCAGCATTGTCAGGCGCCATCGCGCCCCAATGATCAGGGCCGGACTGGCCCTCATAGCTCCAATGCGCTCCCTCTGCGGCAAAGCCCGCCCCGGCACAGGCAGGGCATGCGCCAAGCACGATCAGTCCCTTGATGAAATCACGTCGCTGCATGTCCATCCCCCACGGCGGCAGCCGGCAGCCTGCCGAGCCCCGCGGGGAGATTATGCGCGCTTATCGTGCAGAACGGAACATCAAGCCCATGGCAATCGGATCACAAACGTCAGAGCTTGAGCATCATCTCGAAGCCGCCATAGATCATCCGCTTGCCATCGAACGGCATCTGCCAGCGGTCGCCCTTGAGCCTGGGATCGTCCATCACCTTGGCATTGATATCGTCGCGCTCCTGGCGCGAGCCATAGACGATCCAGGAAAACACCACCACCTCGTCCTCCTTTGCCTGCACGGCGCGGGGAAAGGAGGTCAACTCGCCATAGGGCACGTCGTCGCCGATGCATTCGACATAGTCGAGCGCGCCATATCCCTTCCAGATCGATCCGGCGAATGTCGAGAACGCCTTGTAGGCCTCGATATTTTCCCGGGGAACTGCCACCACGAAACCATCCACATAAGACATCTCGCTCCTCCTTTGCGCTTCGCGTTGACAGGAAAGATAGGAGACTGATCGGGCAGGTCCACAGGCGACGAACCGTTCGCCCGATCGGAAGCTGGCCCGCAGCACACATATATCAAAATTTCCTGATTTATTCTGCACTTATATAATGAACGCCTAAAATTTGACAGTATTGCTCCGCGATCTGGTGTTGCCTGACGGCACCCACCCACCCCCGGCGTGTGCCCGCGTTCAGGCATCGGCATCAACACAGCTCGTGGAGGATGTATTCATGATCAAACTTGCTTCAATCGGAACAGCCGTCGCCCTTGGTATCGGAGCATTCACCTTCGCGTCGAGCGCGAATGCCCTGACGATGCAGGAATGCAGCGCCAAATATAAATCGGCGCAGGCGGCCAACAGCCTGAATGGAATGAAATGGAACGACTTCCGCAAGGCCCAATGCGGAACCGACGCAGCGGCAGCCCCTGCGGCCGCAGCACCTGCTGCGGGCGATGCCAAGAACGAAGAGCCGACGATGGCCAATACGGACAATGCGTCCGAGCCGCCGGCAACCACGACCAAAGCCCCGAAGGGCGTGGTCTTCCCCACCAAGGTCTCGGCGAAATATGCAAGCGAGTCAGCAGGTAAGGCGAGAATGCATACCTGCCTCGATCAATACAAAGCCGACAAGGCCAATGACACCCTGGGCGGCCTTACCTGGATCAAGAAGGGCGGCGGCTACTACAGCATCTGCAACAGCAAACTGAAATCCTGACGTCACCTCACCAAGCTATCGTCGGCGTTGCCGCAAGGCGGCGCCGGCAACGATCCATAAGGAGGATGTTATGAGTTTATTTGACAATCTGGGCGGCATGCTGAGCAAGGCGATCAGCAATCATCCGGGCGGCCTCGGCGGACTGATGTCCGATGCCTTTTCCCAATTCGGCGGGCTGGACGGGGTGGTGGCGAAGCTGAACGACGCCGGCCTCGGATCGCAGGTCAATTCCTGGCTCGGACGCGGCGAAAACCAGCCGATCACGCCGGACGAAATCCGTTCGGCACTTTCGAACGAGTATCTCGTCTCCCTGGCGCAGAAGCTCGGCGTGCCGACAGACCAGGTGGCGAATATTCTGGCGCAGAACCTGCCGGCAGCCGTGGATCAGGCAAGCCCTGATGGGACGATCCGGCCTTCCTGAGCCCCAACAGGCCATAATACGCTTCGGCTCGCTCAGGGCCCATTGACCAGCTTGAGAATGAGCTGGCGAATATTGCCGCCTTCGCCGAGTTCGACCCGGTCGAAGTCGCGGCCGCGCTGGCGTTGTCTTTGGGAGATTTCGCCGAGGCGCCGGGTCAGCTCGATCCTGATCTTGCGGCAGTCGCGGTCATCGGCAACGGAGAGGCCGATGCTCGTCGCCTCGATCTCCTTGACCATGTCCTTGATGGTCTCGCCATGCACCCGCTCATGCGCCTGCACACCCGCGATGAAGGCCTCCCAGCTGCTCTTGACGGCGGCCGGCAGCTCGGCAGATGGCTTCGGCAGCGTGTAGGTGATGATGAGCTTCGGCCGGTTGGTGACGATAACGCAAGCATTTCCCTGCGGTTCGTATTTCCGGGTCCAGGTCAGCTTGAAGGTGGTGTGCGCAATCGCCCGGCCGTTGTCGCCGACCCCAGGTCCGCGCTCCCCGATCGATGCGTAGAGCTCAGCTCCCGACGTGCCTGATATCGAATAGGGCCGCACCTCTTCGATCGCCTGCCACTCGGCCAGGGCCGCGACCGGCAGTGAGGCGAAAAACGCCGCCAGCACACAGGATAGAAAACCTCTCGTCACGCCAAACCCCGCCGTATGATGCCTCGCGCCGACCCTAATGGCGCCGAGCATCGCTTTCAACGAGGCTGGCCGAGCTGTACAGCCGAAAAACCCGCCCTCCCCTTGTCGGCATCGCAGCGGTTCATACGTCCTTGCTGCGAACACCGCTCACGGGAGGACATTACATGCAAAAGATCACGCCGTTTCTCTGGTTCGACAATCAGCTTGAGGAGGCCATCGGCTTCTATACCGCCATTTTCAAGAATGCCCGCGTCAGCGACATCAAGCGCGGACCTGATGGCAAGGCGTTTACGGCCTCCTTCGTGCTCGAAGGCCAGGAATTCATGGGGCTGAACGGCGGGCCGCATTTCAGCTTCACCGAAGCGGTGTCGTTCTTCGTCCGCTGCGGCGACCAGGCCGAGGTCGATCACTACTGGGAAAAACTGCTCGATGGCGGCAAGCCGCAGCAATGCGGCTGGCTGAAGGATCGCTTTGGCCTCTCCTGGCAGATCATTCCCGATGCGCTGATGCGTTATTTCAGCGATCCGGATCCGGAAAAGGTCATGCGCGTCCAGGCCGCCATGATGCAGATGGTCAAGATCGACATCGCCGACCTCGACAAGGCCTATGCTGGCTAACCCTGCAACGTCTTGACCTTGGTAAGGTCAGGAAAGAGCCGCATCCACAGAAGCACCACGACGATCGTGCCGAGGCCGCCGACGATACCGGTCGCCACCGGCCCGATCGCTGCCGCCATCATGCCGGATTCGAATTCGCCGAGCTGGTTGGAGGTGCCGATGAACAGCGAGTTGACGGCACTGACGCGGCCCCGCATCGCGTCCGGCGTCAGCAGCTGCACCAGCGAGCTGCGCACGACGACACTCACTGTATCCGAAGCGCCGACGACGAGCAGTGCTGCGACGGAAAGCGCGATATTGGTGGACAGTGCAAAGACGATGGTGGCAACGCCGAACACTGCGACGGCGGCGAGCATCTTGCGCCCGACATTGCTGCTCAATGGCCGGCGGGCAAGCACGATCGACATGGCGAGCGCGCCGACCGCAGGCGCCGCGCGGAGAAAGCCGAGGCCCCAGGGACCGGCATGCAGGATATCGCTGGCAAACATCGGCAGCAGCGCGGTCGCGCCGCCGAGCAGAACCGCGAAAAGATCGAGCGAGATCGTGCCGAGCATCACCGGCTGGCTGCGGATGAAGGAGACGCCGGCAAAGACCGAGGCGAGCGTCACCGGCTCGCGCTTGGCCGGTCTCCATTGCATGCGGATCGAGATGACGTTGAAGCTCGCAACGGCAAAGAGCAGCGCCGACATGGCGAAGGGCGCGACAGGGTGGAGGCCATAGAGCAGGCCGCCGAGCGAGGGGCCGACGATCATCGCCGTCTGCATCATCGAGGTCGTGGTCGCCACAGCTTTCTGCAGCATCGAGGCCGGCACGATGTTCGGCAGCAGTGCTGCCATGGTCGGCCGCTCGAAGGCGACGACGGCACCGAGCACGGTGACGGCGGCAAGGATGCCTGCCGGCGTCAGCCATTGCTGCCAGGTGGCAATCGCCAGCACCAGCGCCGTCAAAGCCTCGATCAATTGGCAGACAAGACCGATGCGCCGGCGGTCGAACCGGTCGGCGACGTGGCCGACGACGAAGGTCAACACCGCCATCGGCAGGAACTGGCAGAAACCGACGAGGCCGAGCGCAAAGGCGCTGTGCGTCTGATCGTAAATCATCCACCCCATGGCGATGCCAATGGACTGGAAGGCAAGCGAGGAAAAGATGCGGGAGGCGGCAAAGTTCAGATAGCCGGGATGGCGAAGAACGCTCTCCCGTTGGCCGAGGGGTAAGTCCATTGCGATGTCACACCGGCCGGCAGTGTAGGTCGCCGGCCTTTATAGGGTTTTTATAAATGTCGGGACGGTGTTCTGCCTGAATGAACGGTTTGTCAATTGCAATGAGCAGGCGTCACCGGATTGCGCAGAGCGTCGACGTCAGCACATATGAAATCTGGATGACGCCTCATATCATATATCGATTTTTGATATGAAGACTCCGGCCGTAGCCTTCTTGATGTCACCAACCAAGAGGCTTTCTATGACCATCGACACCACTGCAAGCGCGCTGACGGCAGAGCAGCACGCAACGCTTGAAACCTTCTACGGCGCCTTCACCCGCAAGAATCCCGATCTTCTCGATGAAGCCGTCACATCAGGATGGCAGGATATTCCGCTCGCCCCCGGCCAGGGTCCCGGGCCGGCCGGATTGAAGCCGATCATCCTCGGCTTCATCGAATCGCTGCCCGATGTGGAGATCGTGGTCGACGAAGTGATCGGCTTCAACGACCGCGCCGGTGTTCGCGCCCGCATCGTCGGCACGCAGCGCGGCACGCTCTTCGGCATTCCGGCGACGAACCGACGGATTGAGATTGCGCTGCATGAATTCCACCGTTTCGAAGGCAACAGGATCTCCCATACCTGGCATCTCGAAGACTGGTTCGGCATGTTGCACCAGCTCGGCGCCTGGCCGCCGAAGGCGACGTCGCTTCATCCGGAGAGCGCGTGATGAAGGCCGCCCGCATCCATGCTTACGGCACGATCGACAATATCCTGATCGAGGATGTGCCCGATCCCGATCCCGGCCTTGACGACGTTCTCATCCGCGTCGAGGCAGCCGCCCTCAATCCGCTGGAGAACAAGTTGATTGCAGGCTATCTGAAGGGTTTCTTCCCCCTTGCCTTCCCCTATACGCTCGGCACCGATCTCGCCGGGACGGTGGTGGCGACAGGTCGGCTCGCCGCCACCGTCAAGCCGGGCGACAGAGTGATCGCGCGCACCGATCCGACGGCCGGCGGCGCCTTCGCCGAGCTGGCGGCGGTGCCTGCGCGGCTGGTCGTGCCGGTTCCACGGAACGTCCCGCTTGCCAGTCTGGCCGGCTTGCCGACGGCTGCAGCCAGCGCCTGGCAGGCACTGTTCGAGGTAGCCGCAATCGAGCCCGGTCAGTCGGTATTGGTCCATGCCGGCGCGGGCGGTGTCGGCAGCTTTGCTGTCCAGCTCGCAAGGCTCGCCGGCGCTGATGTCACGGCAACGGCGTCTGCGGCCAATCTCGATCTCGTCCATTCACTCGGCGCTGAGAGGGTGATCGATTATCGCAGCCAGGACTTTGCCACTGTCGTGAAGGCCGTCGATCTGGTGATCGATACGATCGGCGGCGAAACGCTGGAGCGTTCGCTCGGCATTATAAGACCCGGCGGAAAACTCGTCGGCCTTTCCGCGCCGTTCGACACGGAAGCAGCAAAGGCGCGCGGCATTGATGCGCAGTTCCTCTTTCACCAGAGCGATGCCGGTCGCCTGGCTGCAGTGGCCGCTCTCGTTGCCGAAGGTCGCCTGCAAAGCGTCATAGGCAAGGAGTTTGCCCTTTCCGATACGGCCTTGGCCCTGCAACTTCTCTCGAAGGGCAGCGCCCGCGGCAAGACGCTGCTCAGACTATAGAGCAATCCCGCTGACCCCG
>Ga0307515_10023718_pt1 | contig 10733 bp, 12 predicted proteins | sample 17_EM_MG_FD_194513 | JGI IMG/M metagenome (GOLD analysis project Ga0307515, IMG submission 194513) | Populus trichocarpa ectomycorrhiza microbial communities from riparian zone in the Pacific Northwest, United States - 17_EM | ecosystem: Host-associated > Plants > Roots > Unclassified | place...
AGGTGGGTCTGAGTATGGGTGTACCGATGGTGGCGTTGATAGGACGACTAGCAACACTGGCTCAATCAAACAGAGCAAAGCAAAAAATAATGAAGATGGCTTTGAGAAAAAAGGGAAGGTAGGAGTGTGTGCGCGTGCGTGCGTAGGGCGAGCAAAAGTTCGTGGTCGAGGTCAGGTCCAGAAAAGTCCAGAAAAGAAAATAATTGGACGTACAGTAAATGCGCTCCGTCGTAAGAACCGGCCTGCCACAAAGCCACAAAAGCTGTACCCGCTAACTGCTAAGCCAAAACGGACCGTTTATTTGGTCGATGGTAGCCGAAAGCGCGAAAATGCGACGGTGTGAAGGTGCAGAAGTGCAGAAGTGTGGCAGTAAGACCGAATTCCAGGACACTTAGAATTCTCGCCACTCTCCAACCACGTGTCCGAAACCACGTGTCCGAAACCACGTGTTAGGCTTAGCAGTTCATCGCCAGATGGGAACGCAACCCAAAGGGATTCGATTGAATGGAACAGGAATGGAGGCACGATGTGCCAGTTGACAAAGGAGCCGAAGGGGTCTGAGATGACATGTACATTCTCTCGCTTATTCAAATCAATCCGATCCGCTATGTACATTCTCTCGCTCATTCAATCAAATGGACAAAGGAGAGACAAAGAAAAAAGACAATCTCCTCTAGTACGCTGGCTACGCTACATGACCACAATAAGTGTGACGCGGCAGGGCTCTGAATGCTTATATATGAGATGCTTTCCATTTAGTGATCTAACTTATCGCTGCAGTGGCCCATTCCCTCCATCACTTCTTCCCCTCGTTCCCTCACAATGCTGCACCCAACCCAGAAGACAACCATAACGCGGTTCGTACATATACTGGCTGCCGTTGATAGGTCTTATTGGGGACACAACAGCGATGAGCTAGCCGCAATTGATCCTATGTCGATTTTCCAATTTCTGCCATCCACGGCTACTCAGGGAGCCTCGGATCACACGATGCCAGAGGACGACGCAACTCTTAAGTACCCCTGCGATCCGGGCCTGGGTTCTCTGCATCCCGTGGTTCCGAAAGGGGTCACCGCGGACAGTTCAAGTCTCGTCTTTCCATCAATGGATCCATTAGTCATGCCGGAATGGAACGAAGAAAGAGAGGTGGATACCTCAACGAAAGGCGAGCTTTGGCTGACAATGTTTTTCCGTTTGTTTCAGGCCCTCAACACGACCAACGCGAGTCAGTGCGACATCAACTCTCGCGTTACATACCATACCCCTTTCTACTCCTCCACAAATATTTCTCCACAGCCTCATTATCCCGACGTGAACCCAAAGGGCGACGTGATGGTGACACGGTATGTGAACACGGCCTGTGGAGAAAAAATGGGTCAAATAGATGGGCAGAACCGCCAGGCTGTAGCAGGAACTCATTCTCATGATAAGGGGAATGGGGAGCAGTACGTCGTCTGGCATGGTTCTGGGCTTTCTCAGGTTAGGTCAGGATTTGTTGTTGGTAACATTCCTACACTCAACCAGCACGCTCAAGAGAACCGCCCGTCAAACAGTCTCATCCACCAGATGAGCACAGCCAGCGTTCCCACGGTAGCATACCAGTCGCGACATACGCGCCTTCCCAATGGAGCTGATGTCCACCCAACCCCTGCTATCCATATCGATACGGATGGGGCGCCGTCTCGTCAGGATGCACCCGCGGGACTAATCCGACAACAATCGTCTAGTCGAACGCGTCGCCAAGCACCCCAGCGCATCTACGACAAGCCTGGAAATAAACCCGCAGCCCCTTACGAGCCGGATATTCCGAGACTGCAAGTGTTATCCAGGCAGCGAGGAGGGCAAGCCTTCGCGATCACCTGGATCCAGAAGGCTTTCGCGAAAGGCATGACAGCAGACGCACTTAGACGTACCCTGTCTGACGACGAGATCAACGCTGTGGATCACGACTATGGGTTCCGCCTCTCTCAGGCATATGACGGGTTCTTGGAGAAGGTAGAAGATCGGTTCGAGTGTGGGCTCTGCGCCGAGGAGAAAAAAGCCAACTGGAAGAATAAGAAGGACGCCATTCGTCACTTCCACAAATTCCACTTTGGTATTGGGGAAACCTGTGGAACGTGATGAGTTGCGAATACGCCCCTCACCGTCGAGGCTTATTGACCACCGAGATGAATAGCAACAAGACCTACCATTCGCGTGTGGAGTTGAACAGGCACGTTTGTCGTGGCACTAGCACGCTCGCGGATGATGCATAGTCATAAAGGTTGACGGGGGAAAGATGGGTGTATTGATATAGCACTGGTACGTTTCTTGGGCGGGTGGGGAAGTTCTCTTCACTAGTCCAAACCTAGGCTGGGTGACGGATATACAGTAGGACATCTGGCTGGGCAGGACGCGGCTGTGGAGGACTCGATATCCCGTACTGATGAAATGATATTTCTTCTTAGTTGTAGTTGTATGATGTATGATCGTGAAATGCCTTTTTTATCTACGGCCTGCTTTCGTTCTTGATCGCGTTGCTCTCTAAAGGCAGAATTGAAGACCCTGGTTAATATATTCTCTTTGCGTGGTGCGCTTCTGTTGTATTCGCCCCTCTCCTATGGTCTATGAGTCTTCACCTTCATGTGCTGATCTGAAAAAATACGATAAATGATATTGAACACGGGAGTTCTGGAGTTAAAATCTGCCTGTATGATTATCTAAGCACGTCGCTCGCCATGGCTGTAGGCATGGGTGCGCCGTGGAAAGGCAGAGTTCAAAGTCCACTCTCTCAATTTGGACAAGCCCGAACCACCTGTCGATTCAGTAGTCATTCCTCCAGCAAGGACACAAACACGAACTACATCACTCACTTTTCAACTACATAGCAGAACACGAGACGAATCCAATTGTAATGGACAATTACACAAACGTATGTAGCAAGACCCATAACGGTCGCACAAACAAAAGCCGATAAGTTGATGGAAAGCACTAGTGGTCAAACTTCGACCAAACTCAGGTACGGTGCGCCGCGTGGTACCCGAATACCCTCCACCAAATCAGAGGGCGCAACGGCGGGAGCACTGTAGGCAAGTTTAATGTGGCAGCGTTCGCTTTGACGGAATACGGAGAGTCCCTACCCATACCGAAGCACCCAAAATTTAGTACTACGCCCTCCTAAAAAGAGCAAACGAGAAACACACCCTTCCACAACGAGGACATTATAGCCCAGTTTTCTGATTTCCCTCATCCGCTCTTCTGGGGTACTCTTAAGCACCTTCTTCGTCTGAGCTGCGCTTTTGGTAGACCGGTTGAGTAATGCCCATGGAGTGCTTCTGCCGGACCAACAACCGCCAGACCTGTGTCGACAATCCTGGATGGAGAGGTGTGCATAAACCTTGTTACGAATGTCTCGTCGACGCAAGTACTTGAAATCATTTCCATTTTGCGACCCGCCCGTAAGTCGCAAGTCGTGGTGGAACGCGCTGTCCTCGTTGTGCGAACCACGATACATCCACACTCGAGCCAAGGTAAATTTGATACGCGCAATGAAAGTTCTTGGTACAAACAAATGTATGCGAGGGCGAAGCTTGAAGGGCGGAGGGAACAAGACTGGGAAGAAGAGCCCACCTCTACGTTCCGCAAAATGACAGGAGAATAATTCCCGCTCCTTCTGCGCAACCCTATAATCAGTCGTAACGAGTCAACGAAATCTGTAAGTCGTTTGATGACTCCATGGGGCCTTCTTTTGTGCTTGTGCTCTTCGTCCACTATCTCACGGTATCTCTGTATAGTCCCTTTGTCAATTCTGACGCGATTGAGCACGTGTTGCGAGTAGAGGCCAGTCAGGCCAACCTATGCCAAATATCACGCGGGTGTGGCACAGTAAACCTACAGAAAACGAAATAGAACATTACTAGCTTACTAACCTACTTTCAGTCTTGGCAAGATGGAACGTATGCCTGTATGCGTGTATCTCTCGACTACCACCTCGCCAAGCGCCGTTTCTTCCGCGTTCGCGGCGGGATCCAGCCAGCGCAGGCAGAAGACATTGTGCCTAGTGCCTTCTTTGCTCCTCTAGGAGGTGCCAATATAGTGTACTGGGGGGCTGGAAGAGAAGAAAAGCAGAGTGGTGTTGTTTGGACGCCCTCCCAAAAAAGAGGGTAGTAACGGAGGGAGTATGGAGTAGGGCCATATATGACTGAGATGTAAACCGATGCCCTAGGGACTGTTTCCGTACTAACAACGCGAAAGTTCGCGTTCCAGAGTGTGGGGGCGTCTCCACATCGGTTCCTGCGTCTTGTTGCTGGCTGGGCAGCACAAAGACTTGAACATGGATCAACAGAGTCCTTGTTTGATTGCTTGACGTCAAGGGTGTGGGGGCGTTCGTCCATCCTTCCGTTCTCTGTGGTCGACGGCTTAGCATGGCCACTACCGATTACAATAATTCCAGTCTGTCGATGCTCTCCCCAGCACACTATGTCGGCACCTCCTAGTATAGTAAAGAACGCACCAGGTACAACATCCTCTCTGCCGAGAGCATTCACCCGAGGGTGAATGCAGAAGAAATGGAACTTGGTGTGGTAGTGGAGGGTACACGCGTATGTCCCATCTCATCAAGGCTGAACGTGGAGTTGAAACCTAGTAATATTCATTTCTGTAAGTTGACTATGCCAAACGCGGGATATTTGGAGTAGCAGCCGGACTGGTTGGCCTGACCAGCCCCTACTCATATCTAGCTCACGAAGCCGACGAAGGAAGCCCCCGACGTTTTCGCTCGCTCGTTGCCTGTCCCAAACGGGTCGATGTGAGGGACCCCTTCGCAAACCGAGCGACTTATCCCATCCCATACTGCGTCTTGAACGTCCCATGTCTGTTGATTGTCCGAGGAACATCAAGACCGATCTGGATATCGTACGAAGAGAGTACGTCGGTATTCCCCTGCTCAGAAAATCTATGAATTAATACCGCCCTTCGCTATAGCCAAGGAACCTTGTACCCACCTGATACTGCCTCTTTGCCCAAGAGACCCCGAGTCCTCTGTTGCTGCTTTCAGCCCCGTCCCGCGGTCTCTGCCTGAAATCTCTGCCTGAAACGACAAACACGACAATTTTCGCGCCGTGTGCTACTTCAGTGTCAGGTCCTGCAAAGGACGGGTCGTTTCTGGAGATAGAGAACCGCGTGAGGTGGGCGTGTAGGACAATGCTCGTGTGTGAGATCCGAGTAGCAGATCCCCGGACGTAGGGAAGGAGCCGTACCTGTCCACCCCCAACATTATCAGCTATATCTTTCTATCCAATGCGAATGGGGACTTACCGGTCAGCGGGGATTGATATCACCTTCTCGGTGGTGGTTAGTTCTTCACCTGGAAGGGAAGGGCAGGTGAAGACGGCAACCGAAAAGACGGCAGTTGTTCCCTAGCCGTGCGAGAGTGTACTCCTCGCCGTCTTCATGGCCTAAATCGAACGGACATGGTAGGAGTCAGAGTCTTCGCCTGGCACACGGAGCGGCGCTGGTCTAGAGGAATTAAAGTTGGAGGGAGGTTGACGTTAACTTGCGGAGGGACCGGAACGGCACTTGCATGTTGTGTTTTTGTTGGAGCGCCTACGAGACGATGGTTCGCTGGGTGAGGTAGACCCGCTCGATGGTGGGCGGTCGTGCCCATAGCTGTCCTGCGACTGCGACGAGCTCCTTGGGAGCTGGGTGCCTGTAGACTGGGCTTGTGTAGGGTCGTGCGACGATGGAGCGTGTTGTGGTGTACGGCGTACAACACTCTCCCGCCGCCCTTGGCCGGTACCATGTTCCGCCAAAGATCGTGAACTTCATCCAAGATACGACAATGACGAATCACCGTTTGCGACTGACCCAGACTCGGGAAGGGAGTTGTTATTATGGAAGACCCTAAGCCTTTATCGAGTACCGGCTATTGCGTCGTCGCCATAGAGCAACCTGTAGTCAGGCCCAGAAAATAGGGACTGGGTATGTTGCGTCACGTGGCGCTGCTGTAATATGGGTGGAAGCCGCGAAAGAGTTGATGCGGGGAGCTGTTGGAGGACCCAAAGGCTGGACGCGACATTTACGACGTTGCTGATCGAGGGCAAACGACAACTAGGTCCGTCTGATGTACCTGGGAAATCGGAGGGAGGCGCGCGTGTGGGTCCATTTGAGACTGGAAAGACGTGGGAGGATCAGCGTTACAGCCTGAAGCGGAAACTCGGTCCGAGCGCACACCTAGAGAGGAAGTAGGACGCAAAGGAAGAGAGAGGATGAGACGTTGATGAGATCAAAAGAAGCGGGAGAGGGTGTAGGGAATGACGCCAATTGGAGAGGGCGGCGGCGAGGAGGAACGGACCGGTATGCAGGAGAAGCGAGAAAAGCAAGCGGAGGGTATATGACCAGACACAGGGCACGAGACACCAGAGAGGGAGGCCCAAAGGCTCAGGAGGACTGCGGAAACTGGGGCGTGCAAAGGGCGTTCGTCGGTGAAGAGGCTGGGGCCCAAAGAAGGCTACAGGCTGGGTGCTTCGAGGGACGGAGTGGGAGGAGAAGAAAGAGTAGGGCGTGGTTGCTGCGTACAGAAGCTCGTAACTTGTAATTCATACGTTGTCGTTGGTCGTTGTCGAGGAGGTGCGAATTAGGCAGTGGGCAGTACGCAGCCGACAACAACCAGAAGAAGAAGTAGAAGAATGCTCAGGGCCGGCCTAGTCAGGTCTAGAGAAATGACCGAGTGACATGAGACGTTTCGATGAGCGATTCGAATGATAAGAGCCATTGACTATTGAGTCGTTGACACAACAGGTGGAGGTAGTTATTCCAGGGGTAAATAAATTGGGTGAGGCATTATATTGAGCGATTGAGCGCGCGATTGTGCCATTGAGACGTGAGCCACGATTGAAGCACCGACTCGCCAGACACCTGTGCCCTGCCTCGGCCAGCTGGTAATGTAAATGTCATCCTTCCAAAAATCCGGAGAATGGACGATCACGGCCAACAAAGCAATTACCTATCTAGCTATATATTCGATACATGCAAGTAGCGGCTGGTCGGTACATGAGTGTGACGCGGGGGGGACTCTGAATGCTTAAATATAAGATGCTTTCCATTCCACGATCTAACCTATCTTTACGGTGGCCCAGTGATTTCATCCGTCACTTCTCCCCTCGTTCCCTTGCAATGCTGGACACAACCCAGAAGACAACCATAACTCGGTTCGTACAAATACTGCCTACCGTTGATAGATCTTATTGGGAACACAACAGCGATGAACTAGCCGCGATTGATCCTATGTCTATTCTCGCTGGTTTCCAATTTCCGCCACCCACGGCTACTCAGAGGGCCTCGATGCCAGAGGGAGACTCCACCATTGAGTACTCCTGCGATGTGGGCCCGAGTTCCCTGCATCCCGTGGCTCCGATAGAAGTCACCGCGGACAGGTGGAGCACCACTTCAAGTCGCGTCTTTCCATCAATGGATCCATTGACCATGCTGACATGGGATGAAGAGAGAGAGGTTAGGGTACCTCAACCAGAGGCGAGCAACAACTGACATGTCTTCCGTTGATTCAGGACCTCAACACGACCAGCTCGAGTCAGTGTGAGATCACCCCTCGAGTTACATACCACGCCCCTCCCTACTTCTCCACAAATATTCCTGTACAGCCCCATTACCCCGAGGCGAACACAAACGCGATGGCGATATGGGGTATGAACCCGGCCTGCGGAGCAAAAGCTGGTCAAATCGACGGGCATAGCCTCCATACTGTAGAGGGAACTCATTCTCATGATAAGGAGAATGATGGGCAGTACGTCGGCTTGGATGGTTCTAGGCTTTCTCTAATCCGACGGGGTTAGGTCAGGATTGGTTGTTGTTAACACTCCCACACTCAACCACTCATCCACTAGTCTCATCCACCAGACGAGCACAACCAGCATTCCCACGGTGCCCTCTCCTCAGGGTGCACCCACAGGACCAGTCCGGCAACAAAACCGTCGCCAACCACTCCAGCACGTCTACGACAAACCAGGGAATAAGCCCGCAGTCCCTTACGAGCCGGACCTCCCGAGACTGCAAGTGCTATCCAGGCAGCGAAGAGGGAAACCCTTCGCGATCGCCTGGCTCCCGAAGGCGTTCACAAAAGGAGTAACAGCCAATGACCTCGGCCGTACCCTATCCGAGGACGAGATCAACGCCGTGGATCACGACCATGGGTTCCGCCTCTCGCAGGCATATGACGGGTTCTTGGAGAAGGTGGAAGATCGGTTCGAGTGCGGGCTCTGCGCCGAGGAGAAAAGAGCCAACTGGAAGAACAGGAAGGATGCTATTCGCCACTTCCAGAAGTTCCACTTTGGCATCGGGGAAACCTGTGGAACGTGGTGAGTTGCGAGTGCGCCCCTCACCGTCGAGGCTTATATTATTGACCATCGATATGAATAGCAACAAGACTTACTATTCGCGTGCGGAGTCGAATAGGCACGTTTGTCGCGGTATTGGCACACTTGCGGATATTGCATTGTCATACTGATCAACGGGTGAACCTGATCGACGGGTGAACGATAGGTGTATTGATATAGCACTGGTACGTCTCTTAAGTGCATGAAGAAGCTATCCTTACTGGTCCAAACATTAAGCTGGGTGACGTATATAGAATTGAACTCCTGGTCGGGCAGGACGCGGCTTCGGAGGACTCGATATTTTGAACTGATGACATAGACTTCTCTGCTTGGTTGTAGTTGTATGATGTATAACCGTGACATGCCTTTTTAATCTATAGTCATTCTCGTCCTTGACCGTGGTGCTCTCAAGAAAATTCTTGGGACAAATATATGTGAAGCTCGAAGCGCGGGGAGAACAAGACTGGAAAGAGGTGCGGACCTCTACGCTCCGGAAAATGATAGGAATATAATTCCCGGTACTTCTGCGTAACCCTCGTAGCGAGTCGACGAAATCCGCCCGTGTTTTTCAGACTCCATGAAGCCTCTTTGTGCTTGCGCTCGTCGTCCACTATCTCACGGTGTCTCTGTGCAGTCCGTTTGTCAATTATGAAACCCATTGAGGACGGGTTGTGAGTAGAGGCCAGCTGACTGCTACACCAGAATATCACACGTGTTTGGCATGGTAAACCCGTAGAAGACGAAAGATTACATTACTAGTTCACAAATCCATGGCGAGATGGCATGTGTGCATGTACCTCTCGACTACCATCTCGCCAAGTGTCATTTCTTCTACGTTCTCGGGGCCGCAGGCGGTGAAGAGATTGTACCCAGTGCTTCTTTACTCTTCCAGGAGGTACCGGTGTAGTGTGCTAGGGAGCTGGAGCTGGAAGGGAACATAAAGAGTGGAGTTAGTTGTTTGGCTCGTCTGACTCGCACTCCCGAAAGAGGCACACTAACGAAGCGAGTAATAGGGCCATATAAGACTAAAATGACTAACAGCGCCTCGGATATCATTTCCGTGCTAATAACTCGAGTCAGACGCAAGCGCGTTCGAGAGTGTCTTGGCTGCCCATATCGGGGCCCGACAATCATGGCGTTCGACATGGGCAGTACTTCGGGTCCTTCGGGTCCGTTGATTCGACTGGGCGAGTGGGATATCAGCACTCATTCGGCGAACTCGGGGTTCGAATGGACCAAGATGCGTCAGCTTTGTCATCACCACTTCCACTTCTTCCCCTTTCCGCCACTGGTGACGACTAAAGGGAAAGCGGGACCCCTCCAAGAAGATGTTGTCACATGACCAACCTTTTGCATGCTTGAACGCCACTGGCGTGTCCCCATCGAATACCTTGTCCTGAAACCAAGACCCGGCGCGAGTTGGACGGCAGAGGCCCGACGAAGGTGCTCGTGTCATCCCCATATACCGCCTTACTTAGACCTGGAGCGAATGAAGGTATGTGGTTGACAGTAGGAGCCAGGGTCGTTTTGGTGTGCGATATGTTCCTGTGGTCAAGAAAGGGCAAGCGGTCTGAGGGGCTCCCGGAATCTGATCGAGATATCTGCCACGACACATGGAAAGGGTAGAGATAGGCGCGACCGTGTGCGTGCACCCTTTCGGCGACATTCCACAATATGTATGTGCGACCGCCAACACACGAGCGCGGACAGTCAACGTTATTTCAATGGGAACCAGGGAATCACCGCGTTAATCGTCGAGAATCTGATGGATATCTGGACCACCGCCACTACCATGGTGACGCCGTGACCGCAGTAATGAACGCGAACACGAAAGAAAAGGGATAGAGTAGACTGAGATAGGAGGAAGTCGACTGATTAAATGGATGGATGGATGGACGATGCCCTCCTGTCTGCTATGCTGCTGCTGCCTCCCTACTTTACCGCTTCACGCATATTGTTTCGTTCAACCATACTCGTATTACCTATATTTACACCAAACCGATAACGAGAGCTTGGACTAGACGTCGTGCCTTGATAATGTCGAGAATGTGGGTTCCTAATTCCTATAGCGACAAACTCGGGCATACCTGATTCTTTCGAATCACCACGCAAGCGTATTTCTGAGTACCACGGAGGATCTGGTGCCCAGTAGTAGAATAGAAGAACTCATGGACATACAACTACCAGATATTTATACCGTCCTTAGGCGTTTGTTCGATTCGCAACTGCCGTAGAAGGCCGCACAAGCAGGACGAGGATAGCCAGAACTCTCAAATGTGTTCCCTGTTTATAGCATGGTGCAGCGGTATCTGGGGAATAGGTTTCGCAATTCCTCCAGGAGTCGAGTTGGTCAGATATCGTGCA
>Ga0307515_10023720_pt1 | contig 10733 bp, 5 predicted proteins | sample 17_EM_MG_FD_194513 | JGI IMG/M metagenome (GOLD analysis project Ga0307515, IMG submission 194513) | Populus trichocarpa ectomycorrhiza microbial communities from riparian zone in the Pacific Northwest, United States - 17_EM | ecosystem: Host-associated > Plants > Roots > Unclassified | place...
GATTGATTCTTTGCTTTTGTTTGTATCCAAAAAGATTGATTTTTGTTGTTATTTATATTGTGTGCTTAAATTATTATACTATTGACTAATTTTGTTGTTCTTTCCTTTTGGGTTTCCATTGCAATCAGGGTGGGTCACAGGAACTTCAGAGACCTTGTAATATATCTGTCTTGGTTCTCTTCAGTTTTGTATGCTGTTCTACATTCTTTTTAGGATGGAATCTGATAACTAGTAATTTTTTAGTACTTGATGATTATACGCCTTGATGTTCTTTGATTCTTGTCTTTTTTCTTTTGCTTAGACTTTATTTTACAAAAGTGAAATTGGGCTCTCCTCCTAGAGAATTCAATGTGCAGATTAATACTGGAAGTGATGTCTTGTGGGTCTTTCCTGCAACAAACTGCCCGTGTACTAGTGGCCTTGGAGTAAACTCTCTTTCATTGCCTTGTCATTAGTCTTTCTATACATTTGCAGAATTGGAAAACTTAAAACTAAGGTTCAACTTCCTGTGGTATGATGTTTGTGTTTTGCAGATTCAGCTCAATTTCTTTGATTCCAACAGCTCATCAACTGCTGGGTGGCTGTTCAAACCCAATCTGCACTTCAGCAGTTCAAACCACAGCAACCCAATGCTCTTCTCAGACTGATCAGTGCAGTTATACATCCCAATATGGAGATGGAAGTGGGACATCAGGCTATTATGTCTCTGATACACTTTATTTTGATGCTATTTTAGGGCAGTCACTGATCGCTAACTCCTCAGTTCTCATTGTCTTTGGGTAGGTTTTCTAATGCTGTTGAACAAGAATGGGGCGTGTTCAGTGTTTTGATTGACAATGATTATTTTTTTAGAGAGAAGGGATAGGTGGAATTAAAGAGAACTGCTACTGGGTCTATAATGTCTTTTCCTTTTCTGTCAATCTTTAGTATGTCTGATTAATTTGTGTTCAAGTGTATTGAACTGCAGGATATAACATGTATATTTGAACTGCAGGATAATTCAACATTAATGCTCTCTATTTTTTGAACTGCGATTTTACGATTTTTAGTTAAAAAATTTTACTTGCGATTTTACGATTCGAGTTTATATTGTATGTTCCGTGTCGTGTCAAAAAAGCGTTTTTGACAACCTTGGTTCAGAGACCTATACGCTAAGCTAGTGGCACGCTTCAGCACCAGCATACCTGCCAAGAAAAACTCCACGAAGCTATTTGATGTTACCCAACAAGAGGACGAGTCTACACAAGCATATTTGAATAGGTTCAATGAGGAGATGCTCAAGATGAAAAAACTACTTGAGTTAGTAGCCTTAAAGGCCTTAATAAGAGGGGTAAAGCAACATGCCCTCTATAAAAAACTTTATGCCTTACTAGATAAAAGTTTGCTCAAAGTGAAGCAAGTCATGGAAAATCACATACGGGTGGAAGAGGTCAGTTTGCTATGATATGGATCTCTTTGTTTGTACAAAGACAACCAATATGAAAGACCTTTTTCAAACAAAATTATTTTCCTAATAGAAATGAAACCTTGAAGATAAACCATAAGGGATCAACTCACGGGCATTTGGTGTATCCTAAGGATTTGTAACTCTCTTAAATCAAAATAGGATCACTATTCAAAGTTATAAGGGCAATCAAAGCAAATACCATGGCGCCACCACCAATACATATTCCTTCTAAGAACCTCCCTCATAGTTATTACTCAGATCACCTCATAATACATAATCCTCAATAGGAATGCAAGTTTATATTAGAAATGAAAATAATGCATCTCTGACATGCATTTCTTATCTAAAAATCTCTAGTGAAGGCTTCCGGACACTTTCCAAGGAAGGGATTGATATTGAATCCCTTATTCTCTAATGCAGTCTCGAATTGGCACATTCTTCAGATGATGCCTAATGACCTCTCTCCAATTCACTAGGGGTTGATCTTGAATCCCTCATTATCCAATACAATCTCGGACTGACATATTCTCCAAATGATGCCAAAATGCCTCTCATCAATTCGCCAATGATTGATCTTGGATCTTTTGCCTCTCCAATGCAGTATTAGACTACCAAAACTCTCCAAATGGGGTTCTCAATCCCCCACGCCATCACCAAGAAGGCTACAGAGCTCCCACTCTTTTCTTCAATTGAGGGCTCTCACACCTTATGTCATCCTAGGGAGGTCACATACCTCCCACACTCCACTGATCACTCTTTAATGAAGGGCTTTTAAGCCCTATATCATCCTAGAAATATCACATACCTCTCACACTCCAATACAACCACTATTCAATGGATAAACTTGGTCTCCCTGGTGTAATAGCACCACCCTCTATAGGTTCATCCCCTCTACCCCTTAGAAACTCTTCTAAGTACAGACTTCTCCTCCATGAGTTCTATGCTTTAGAAATTTTTCTAAGTAGGTTGATTCTCTTTAGCCTCTTAGAAAAAAAATTTAAGTATAGACTCACCCTCCATGGGTTTTCCTCGACCTCTTAGAATATTTTTTAAATATAGAATCACCATTCATGGATTTTCCCCAGCCACATAGAAATTTTTCTAAGTTAGGTTTCTTCTCCATAGGTTTCCCTTGAGCTCTTAGAAAAACTTTACAAGTATGGAGTTCTTTATATCTCACCTCACTCTTCTAGAAATTTTCTAAGTATGGGTTCCTCCGTGGTTCCCCTCTACACACTTAAAAATTTCTTCAAACATGGTACATACCTCTACACACGGGTTCTCCATTAATAACCCTAAGGTTTTCACCCCTCTTCTCATACAAAGAACATTCGACAAACTCGTCATGGTAACCAAGTAGTTTTACAAGTCTTTATGAATTAATATTACAAAGACTTAGGGGGCTATTGATAAACCTCAATTTAACAGGCTTAAACCCTCCCCCCCTACCAAAATGCCTCATTGAACATTCCTGATCATAAGAACTCTACGGTCTCACCCTAAGAGAGGAGCCTCACTTCATGGGATCGCCATACGTAATGCATCTAGGCCTATTTTTCACCTCTAATAGGCTAAAGCAACTTGCTCAAACCCAACTCTCCCTTAGAAACTTTTTAAGGACCCCATGCAAGTACCTTAGTATTTTATATTAATCCAATACATATTATTATGAGTAGAATACAACTTAAAATATCACAATGATGAAATTACACTTCAACCCCTCCACAAAGAACAAGACTCATGTGTTATAAATACATCATGATTCCTTCAAACTTCAGGTTCACAATCTCTTTATTTTTAACATTTTCAGCATATATATTTTTAGAGTCTATCTTTTTAAAATACCATTGCACTTTCTCTCTCTATAAAGTTATTGACTTAAGCATCTAAGAGTCCCTACATCTATCAAAACAAACCTTTTATAGGTATCAGCCACCAACCACTTAGGTTTTCCATATCAAGCTATAAGACACCTTAGCTAAGGAGAATAAATCAGGTTACTTAACTAAGAGATTAATTGATTATACGACACATCAACCTTATTCCTAAGCATTTTTGATTTTTCAAACCTCATCATTTGTTTTTTTTTTCCCTTATTTCTTTCACTCTCCTCTCATTGTCTTTCTTTCTCTCTTTTATTACGGTTGTCCATACCAGCCTCTTCCTCATTCTCTCTTCTAGTTTGAGTGTTTGTATATGTCGTTTAGAACATTATAGGACCTCTCTTCTAAACCATTGATCTCTAAAATTTGATCCCCACCATTAAACCATGTCCAACCACCTTAGTATCAAAATTACAACAGGCTTTGGTGTGTATTTGGTTAGGTTTTGGTGTGTATTTGGTTGGGTTTTGCAATACGTTTAGGGCTTTAAAATGCATTTTTTAGCTAGGATTGTTGGGGTTATATCATGGTGCAAGGTGGTGTGAGTTTTGTCTTGCACCAGGTATAAAACAAAACGATCGAAGTGGATAAAGTTGGTTGCTCATACTGCCAAGAAAGCCAAAATTTTGCAAGAAACTTTGCAAGAAAGGAGAAAGAATGGAATGTTGCTCTTTCATTTAGAATTAGAATTTGGTTTTTTTAAGAAAAATCAATTTGGTCCTTTTTTTTGTGAGATTTTTTTATTGTGATCCTTCATTCCCAAAATTCTCAATTTGATCCATAATTGGACTTTTAACTTTGTATTTTTTTTTCAACTCCATCCCTAATCCACTTTGATTTAGTCCTCATCTTTAGCCAAGTTTTAATTTTGGTCATTAATCTTCTAATTTGTGCAATTTTATTCAGTTCCCCATCTAAATTCTATTTTTTTATCTTCAATTAAGCCCTTAATTGAATGAAAAGGGTCCCCAAATTCTAGTGCATATTCCACTTTGGTTCTTGATCCTCCAAGTCTTCTAATTTGATTAAACTAACTCTAAATTTTTTTTCATCAATTACGACCTCAATTGAATTAATTGGACCTCCAAACTTTTTCGTCTCTTTCATTTTATTCATTGCTTTGTATATTTATCCAATTTTTCCTTTAATTTTAATTTTCTCCTCAATGAGGCCTTCAATTGAATTAATTGGACTTCTAGACTTTTATATCTTTTCTATTTTGATCCTTGGTCTTTAATATCTTTCAATTATGACCAATCTCATCCCTTTTTTATTTTTCTTCAATTAAATCTCAAATTGCATGCATTTATGACTTTTTGACTAGGAGCAAATTATATTCTTGCCCAATTGCAACACGAAACTGTATTTTAGTTTTGATGTTTTTGTTTTTTTAGATATTTTTTTTAAATGATTTTTTTTAAATGTTTTCTTTAAACATGATTTTTTAAAATGATTATGAAAACAATTGTTTTAGAAATCTTTAGGGGGTAAAAATTGGGTTATGATAGGTTCAAAGATATAGGATCACTTATCCAGTGTGGATATCTTTTTAGGCTTATCATGTTAACATTGTCATTTTAGTGATTGATCTTATTCCAATCTTAGTTCTCCAAGTTCTAACCCATGCTTTGTCATTGATATTTTGTCTTCAAGTTTGGACTTTGCACTCATGAGGGACGCATTAAAGAGCTTTTCATCCTCTTTTATTTTATTTTTTTCTCTTTTCCAAACTTGATCATTTGAATTTTTTTTTATTTGGCCATCTATTAGCTATCTTTTATAGAGCTTATGTTGCTATCATGTTTTTCTATAAAAACAAATTTAGAGATTGTCATTAATTGTCCATAGATTTTCATAAACATGCCCCCTCTCCTCTAGTGCCTGTAATGATTGCTCCAATAGACTAATGAGTTTTACAACCTCTCTTTTAAAGCTATCAATTTCTTTTCGATAATTCATCTACAATTATGCTTTATCCTCGTGTTCTGTCTTTCATTTTCTAAGCCTTGTGTTATAGATCTTGAGGGGAAGCTAGATTTTAAGGCGACCTATATTTCTCCTGCAATTTATATTTGGCTTATATGCAAAGAAAAGTAATTAAAACATGTAATGAAGCATACTAGACATTGAATTTGTAGTAGTGATAGTACTGAGAGATACCCTAACAGGGGTTTCTAGCCATTACCTGCATGGGGGTAGGTTTACTACTTGGTCATAAAGGGTTTATTATTACTTAGTGATAAACCTTTAGAGGCCAATATGAAGCCTAAAAGGTTTATGGAGGCATATGTCTTAATCATATCATTTTGTATATTAACCACGTTCAAATTGACAATCAGATGGGCGATATTGGTGTAACGAGTCTTACCCAGGCCAATGGCTACTAGAGTATCGTTACTCGTCCACCTAACCTGAAACAAAGGTGTGTGCTCTTAGATGGGTTGTGTATGTGTGAAAGCATGAATTCATATCCAATTAAAAAATGACAAAATAAAGCATGAATGCTAGGTTAAGAAAATTATAAATTAAACCAAATTAAACAACAGACACAACAAGCACATTAATGATAAAAGACAAGAAAGCAAAGCTTATTTCTAGAATCCCTAGTGGAGTTGTTATTTTATCATACCCGACATTACAGTGACTCACCCTCTTTCCTAGAAGAGGAAGGCTTTTTTTATGTTGTGAGAGGGGATGGATCTGTAACTTAGAAAAAGTGTAAAGGAGTCGTCACTTAGTATTATGGTCACTAGGAACCCTAATTAGTCTTTATAGTTCTAAGCCTAGACGGATCCAACATGTGGGCACTTGCCGATACTACCCAAAAAAATCAAATGAAGTATATATCATGTTGAAATTGGTTATAAGTTCTGATGAAAAGAAGAATTAAGAAAAAATTAAAATAGATGTGTTTTGAGAATGAGAAAATAGTTCCAAGAAATTATAATAGAAATGAGAAATAAAAATTAAGAAAGAACTACGCAAAAAAATGTTGGTGTAAACCCTGGTTAAAAAATCGATAATATTACCGTGAAACTGTAGTAAGTCTATAAATAAAACAAATGATGAAAAAGAAAAATAAATATATTTTGAAATAAAAAAAAATAGTCCTAAGGACTTAGTAAAATAACTGATATGGTTCTAGCAATGATTAAATAAGAAAATTCAGATTTTAACGTAAAATCACATATTGATTAGTTTTACGCTATCGAGTTTAACTTTCAATCTGACTGTTAAATTGTGCTAAAATTTTACGAGAAGCCTCTGACACATTTGTCTATCTTGGGTTAAGATTGTAGGGTAATTGAAGTTTGGAAAGGCTATATGTGAATATCAATAGTCATACCAAAAATAACAAATGGGCTCATTAATGGCATTTTCATAAACAAGCTAAAAAAATGGAAATTTAGCTTCTTTTTCCCTTTTAAACAGTCGACTAATGCTAAAAAAACATTATAAGAGAAAAAATAATCTGAGAGCTTCCTCACTAAAATCATGTAGAGAAACCAAGATTTGAGGCAAATAGATGAGGGAGTGAGTATTAAACACATTTAACTCAAGAATTAAAAGGGAAATCAAGTGAAGAAAAGGGAGTAGAGAGAGGAAACTCACGACATTAAAAGGAAAAAGAAGGAGCAAAAAACTTCAACTGGTTTTGATTTGAAGTTCATATCATCATCGGGTAAGATGTTATAAATTCGATTGTACAAGTTTGAGTAAAGATTAATGAAGTTTATGCAAAATTCTTAAATTTTGAATTAAGGTTCTTAAATGTTAAATTGGAGAAAAGTCAACTTGTGAAAATGTGATGTTCTTATGATGGGATATGATGTAAATAACTTTTAATAAAACATAATTAAAAAAAGAAAAATTAGGTGTTTATGGTGAAAGTAGGGTTGGTCATTTAAGGTGGGATGAGAACTTTTGGAACCAAAGTAGATGTTTGTTAGTTATGTTTATTTAAAGTGTTTTGTTGTGTTGATAAGGATTGAAATGAATTTTATTATGTTGTTGTAGTTGAATTTTTAATGTAACTTGAAAAATGATTGTGAGAATTTGATGAAATAAAGTTGTGGTATGTTCTTTAGTCTTTTTAGTTGTAAAATTAGGGTAATTTTACTAGCAGTCACTACTTCAATAGAGAGAATATTTTCAACGAAGGAATTGGTTAAAATTTAGTTACGCAATTGAATCAGGGATGATTGATTGAATGATTGTGAAATCATTAAAAAAAAAGAATTTTATGGAGCATCTTTTCATAATATATACAAATTTTTTAACTTTATCTTTGAAGCTTATAATTTTTGGACTCTTTGGATCTCAATTAATTTAGTTATATATTTATATTATTTTTCCCCTATTGAAATTAGATCATGGATTCGTTCTCGTTTTAAGATAAGAGATTGGTTATGTTAGATGAAAGATATTATCATTTTAAATCACCATATCTTAGATAAACTGCATTGTTACTTTCTATTCCTAGTGGTCTATTGTGCCTAATATCAATAGTCTATTTACATGGGAGAGAATGAGCTTACTGCAATGAGTTAAATCTTGAGTGAATGTGTGGGTTTGAGCCTATCCTTTCTAGGTACAGGTCATTTTTGTCATTGTCAATTGCTTGGTGAATTGACAAGACTTGTGACCGGTGATAGTCTATCGAGAGATGCTAGTGAATAATAGAGTAAGATTATATTAGTCTCATTAAATCCAACTCAAATCCTAGAACTTTAAAACATGTGCATTAAACACAAAGGTCACCACTCATGCTTAAAGGACCTATGTAGGATCTTACTAATCCGGGCCAAATTAACTTGTTATATGTATATATATATCCTTCAATAAGAATGCATGAGTACTTTCCAACACACATGATCATGGAAAACTTAAATGCATACAATAAAAGGTTCGTTGTTATTTTTTTCAGAATATATATTTTTAAAATTCAAACAATTAAAAGGCCTAGACCTTTTGAAAAAAAACATACAGCAGGTGACATCACTTGTTGAGGCAGGCTATATTGTTGCCAAGAATTCAACTAGCATTATGGTGTCGGGAAAACCAATGATGGGAATCTTTAACCGAAAAAATAAATTTTCAACCCATTTTCACTAAAACAAAATCTAAAAAACTACTTTAGAACCCAAAAAACTAATTTAATAATCTAAAAACTCAAAAAACAATCCAAAAATACAAAATCAAACTAAAAAAAATTCTCTCTTTTCTCATTAAATAGAATGTGTTGATGCTAAAAATAACAAGTTTCATTGCTGAAAAGCAAAAAAACCAGTTATTTCTCTCCTTATCATTTTCAATTGACTCTCTCTCATCTCTAACTCAAAGACTGAAATGTAAAAAGAAAAAATAAATTTCTAAATTAAAATTAAAATGATAAAAACTATAAGATCTAGAGGAAGAAAAGGAAAGTAAAATGAGAAAAAATAATTTCCCCCCAATTTTAGATTGCCCTATAAAGTTAATTCTTGATTTATACTTTGGTCTTGTTATTTCATCTCTTACTCACAAATTTTGACAAATTTGTTATGAAATTAGAAATAGAAAGCTACACTTGAAAAAAAATTAAAATTTTTTTTTTTAATTGCTTTAATGTTTTAGCCGGCCTAACATAATTGTAATGTAAAATATAGAGAACAATAAGAAGATTTAGGTAATGTTCGGTATTATAATAACATTTTTTTTAATTATTTTTTACTCAAAAATATATCTAAATAATATTTTATTTATTTTATAAAATTTATTTTTAGCAATCAAAATGTTCAAATTATTCTCTGCGATCAAAGTTAACTTAGTAAGCAGGACATCACTTTACTCGTCATAGCTGTAAATCATGGGAATTATAATAACGGACATGCATCCATAGCCATCACCATTGATTAATTAACCAAACAATAAACATTGGATTAAAATACAAAGCATAATAAAATTGGACCCCTCCATGGAAAGTGTGAGAGCTAAGTCCAGATTATTTCATAATTCGACGGGCAGAAATGTGTTCGGATCGAAAAAGCTATTTCAGTTTTTTTAAAATTTATTTATGATTTTGATGTTATTATATTATATTAAAATCATTCAAAAAACCATTTAAAAAACACATCTATTTAATATTAAAACTGCTTTTCCTTGCCATCTGCCAAAACTCATCAGAATCCTCATCAGTGCTTTTCCTTGACGATGGTCACAGGGCATGGAGCATTGGCCATCACATAAGCGCTCACACTCCCCAACAGTATCCTGTTTTCACAGCACACCCCACAACAATCACAAACAAATTTTGTTTTTATTTTTTTGGCTATAAATGTGAAAGTTTTGGAAAATCAACTCATATTAATATTTGTTTAATTAATTTGTATTGTTTATTTGTTAAAAAAAAATTTAAAGCATGTTAGTTTTGAAATTATAGGGGTACCTTTGAACAGTGCCAAGTCCCCTGCTTCCCATGACCAAAGAGTCCAGCTTCAGATCTTGGACTGCATCAAGAAGCTTCTCTCTGGCATCTCCTCCCCAATACAGTTTTGAAACAACTCTCACCTAAGATCAAGCATTTTTTTAACAATTCAATAACATCAAATTCTACCCACTAAGAGCACAGATCACTCTGTAAAATGGACTGCTCGTATTACTAGGAATACCTTTTTCTGTCGTGAAATGGTGTCAAGCATATCTAGAACTTCAGCATCTACTTTAACACCATAGTTTTTCAAAATCTCGGGATCTTTGAACTCATCCAGAGGAATAAGAGCTAATCAAGACATCAAAACACATATCAGATTAAAAAAAAGAAAAGAGAGAGGGATATATCATGTAAAAAGAAAAGGGGATTTAATTACTTACGACACCCAGACTCAGCCCAAAGTTTGTTACGAGACTCGTCAAGGGAGTTCGAATTGACGTTGACGAGGTAAAGTGTGTCCCCATCATCGACCAAGTTATCAATGGCCCATTTGAGAGCGTTCCTGCTGCTCGGCGAGAAGTCCATAGCCACACCAAGATTTCTGTCTCCAGGCATCTTGATTCTCTTCTCTGTCTTGGGCTCTGGGTATGTATGATCTTGTGAGGGAAGGAAGAGACGGAAGAACTACGGGTCGCGTGAGAGTTGCCGAAACCGAGAAGAAGGAAGACGATGTTGTTGCGTTTGGTTTTTGTTTTTTACTTTTCAGAGTGGGGGAGGTAGGAGTCCTTTTTTTCTTTCCTCTGAGTGGAAAAAACAAATGAAATCAAAGAAAATAAGCAAAACACATGGTGTGCTGGGTGATTGATTCTGTTTCTATGGGCCCGATCCTTTATGCTTTACATCTGAGCCGTCCACCTTATTTGTCTCCTGTGATGCTCTGTCATTTTCTTTGGAATCCGTGTTGGCGACGCTGCTTCAAAAATTTGTTTTT
>Ga0307515_10023721_pt1 | contig 10733 bp, 10 predicted proteins | sample 17_EM_MG_FD_194513 | JGI IMG/M metagenome (GOLD analysis project Ga0307515, IMG submission 194513) | Populus trichocarpa ectomycorrhiza microbial communities from riparian zone in the Pacific Northwest, United States - 17_EM | ecosystem: Host-associated > Plants > Roots > Unclassified | place...
GGTCTAACAAGGTATATTTAAATTTATTTTGTGTCCTGGCCTTCGGCTGAGTGGATCCACAAGAATGCTCCGATCGAGCGTGTCCTGCGTTGGGATTGGAGTGCCTAGCAGCTAGACGTGCAGCAAATCTCAAAATCACTTGTTTTAGAAGTGCAGCAACAATCTCCTCAAGAACATCACCAAACATAGCTCCATGACCCCGAGGACCAAGGCATTCTCCGAATTTTGGGATTTTTTTTTGTCATTCCTCTAAGGTAGAAGTGATATGAATAGCGAAGAGATATATGAAGTAATTGTTTGAAATTGTAATAGGTGATTTAAAATATTTTTTATTTAAAAATATTTCAAAATAATATATATACATTCCAAAAATATATATACATTTCAAACAGAAAGTTGACTATAAACATCATCTTACTTCAGCCATATGGTTTCTCAAACGACATGTGTGCTCAAAAATCTCATTTATAGTTCTGTCACCTTAAGCCAGTTCAGATGCCATGCATGTCAAAAAGACGTCAAAATCATCTCATGGATTACTCTATTATCTATTACTACCCCATATTAACCACTTTCACTGTCACATGCGACATTGTAAGAGAAATTGCTGAGAGAAATGTCACAAGTATCACAACAAAAATTTAGTAAACAATTTTTATTATTTTCCCCCCCATTCAAATACTGCTTGTATCGCATATTTGTAAGAACCATCACGTTTGAGCTATAAGCTATTTACATGTTTGCACAAGAATTATAGAAGATGCCAGCTAATTGAGCAATACAACTATACAACAAAAGATTGATTTCCCTTCTGTCAGCTAGAACTATGTACCATAGCAGCAAAAAAGCATCCAAGAATGCCTCAGATAGAGGAGAGATAGATGTGTTTATGGTGCATGCCTTGCCATGATCTACGCCAGAAGATCTGAAGAGGTGCGGTAGATCTCTTCAGCATGGGCAGTAGGAACATAAACTGCATTCTTCAATGAGCTGTGGGTCCGACCATAAAATAAATAAACTAGTGCCCCTATTAGCAGCCATATGGAAACACGGAACCATGTGCCAGCCCTGCACATAGATGCATAAGATCAACACTACAGTCAGACGTGGAAAGCTTGGTGAGATTGAGCTCAAATGAAAAACTTTATTAGAGAGAGTGAGAGGCGAAGTTAATTGGCTGGATACTCACCCCAAATTAACTAACAAGTATGTGTTGACAAGAATGCAAGCAACTGGTAAGAATGGAACAAAAGGACAAACAAAACCTGGAAAAAGGCCAAAAAATAATTCTGTAAATGATTATTGCATGCATATCGAACACCATTTTTAAATTGGAGGTAACAGTATCATACAGTAAATACGGGTAAGACTATAAGCACAGGCTTTCCAAAGGGCTACGGTAGTATGGTTTAGCAATGAATACTCATGTGATACGAGCAAGCAATTCCTATACTATACACCACCAGCTTTTCTTTTTCTTCCCCTCAACTACTGCACGTGATTTTGAACTTTCAAGAAATTCTATCAAGTGATCTTGTTTACCAATTCATGTAATTTTGAGGGTTTCTTGAGTTGAAGCAATGTTTTCTTCGTAACTTCAATCTGCACCAGCCATTTTAAGATTCTATACATATTAATCTGACAAAAAATTTTAAGGCAAGTAGCCAAATGCCAGCAGAGCTTTGCAGTGGTAACGAGGTTTATGAAATTCTTCACCAAAATACACAATACCCAACCTCAACCAATATCCTTTAACATTGTATTACATAAGCTTGAACATACCTCCTGAGTGTCCAAAGCTATGCCTTGCATTGTCTTGTGCTAAGCAAGCAAGAACAATCAAACTGCACAAAAAAATAGCTCCACCCACTGTACACAATGTGAAGCGAAGAATGCTGGTAGAGTAAAGATCAAGTTACAAACCAGTAGAACCATATCAGTCACATATTAAGGTAAAACATGTCTTGGACTAACCCTATACTGCAGAAGATGAAGTCTTTGTTTTTTTTTTTAAGAATTGTTGTGCTGTATCTCCAGAGAAAAAAAACTTCCATTTATTGTTTATACACATTGAGAACTCACATGCCAAAGGTTAAGAACAATTCTAGTTGTGATAAGGGGACTCATGTTAGAAGAGTGAATCAGATGAAAGCTGCAGATTTTAGAGCAGATGACAAACCTGGGAATATTTTCAACAGAAGCTGCAGATGCAAGGACAAAAACACCTACGCATACAAGAGCTATATTCCAAGCAGCAATTTTTCGCCTTTTTTGTTCATTCTGTTCACCTGTTTAATTGACACAAAACAAGAAAACTAATATCAATTTACATATCATATGGAATTTGTCAAGAGAATTCCAGTGAATATGTTAATGCAGAAGTGTTTCCTTAAGTATTGTTTATTTAACTATGAATGGTAGAATATATCATTCCAATTAATAATAGGCTTCATGATGCCAACGAAATTCAACAAAGAAATAAAACAAACACATGGACCATACACAATCATCCACATGTACAGCCAACAAAAGAGGGGTCATTGTTAAAGGAAATGGTTAAGGCAACTCTGTATCACATAACATAGATTTGGCAGATAGAAAATTTACCAGATTTACCAGAAACCTAGAAAATTAGGATACCTGGAAGGACCGAAAAGTCAGGTACAGTGTGGATTTGTGCCAATTATCAACAAGAATAATATTAGTCTTCCCCTAAAAAAAGGTCCCTTCAGATGGGCTTATACATGTCTAGCAATGAAGAACAAAGGAATGGCAATCATTGTGCTTTTCCAATTGGTTTCAAGTTATGGGTCCAGTTGAATTAATGTACCACAACAACTGAATGAAAGAACCCATATGACACATCCAGAAAAAGGATTTAAAGATTCAAAGCTCTTTCTTTCTTCTCACTCTTTCATATACAGAAAATATTGGAAATTTATTTAATTAACATGATTTTAATAAATTATGGGTAAATGAGAAATTAATTTCAAAGAATCCTTAGTTTTTTTACTCAAAGAACCCTTGGTTTTTTAAGATTTAATTCTTGATTTATGGTGGCTAATTAAAGATTGATAATTCTGGAAATTAATTCTTATTAATTCTTCAACCTTCTAGCTTCCAAAAATCATTATAAAAGAAGATGAAGAAATAGTTTCTAACATGAATTTTTCATATTTTTTCACTCTTTCTCACCTTATTTTTAGAGTTTTCATTCTCTTTTATGCTTTTGTTTTTTATCCCAAATCTAGAGCTTAGGTTCATACTTTGTTGAGAGATATTTGAGTTCATTTATTTTGGTTCAAAGACCTTTTTTAGAAATATATCTAAATTAAGATAGTGGTGTTAGAATCTTGAGAGAAATATTTCAAACATTCTAGTTGCACAAGTAAGGAGCAATAAAGTCTTAAGGACCAAAGATTCATTCTTCACAACAACAAAAGTTCCATTTCTTTAAAGTACTTCAACAAGTAAGTACCCTTCTCTGTTTTAATTTAGGCATTGTTATTTTTATTATTAGTATGCATGTTAGGCTTTGATATTATATATATTGCAAGTTTAAATATATACTTAGTATGCATGCTATTAATATTTTTATTATATTTACGTTGAAAGTATAGTTCTCTTAGAACTTTATTTCGCATGTTCATAGATTTAAAATTGTATGCACTCTAGGCTTACCTTAAACAATCTTTTATGTTTTGTATGCTCTTGTTATGATAAACTAAACATCTTTGCTCTAGTCTAATATATAATACAACATATTTTGACAACAAAATAACTAATAAATTCTACAAAATGGTGATGTTTCTAATTCTTTGGCCATATCCAGCCTGGATTTCGCCTCCTACCAGTTTTAAGTTATCTTGCCAAGGCTTATCAAAAAACATTGTGTCAGCACAGATGCTTACTTTAGCTAATAATGTGAGTTCAAGTAATGTAGAATGCAGTATACCTTTTTGAGAGTACTCAGTTGTTTTGTAGTGTCTAAGCACTTTCTTTGTTGTGCAACCTTGTAAACAACTTACATTAAAAATCAACATTTATACTTTATAGCAGTTCCACTACTTCTTGTTACGTATATGCATTTCAATGTCAAGCTAAAACATGAAGACAAAAAAGTATGGGAATAATAGAATGGAAAAAAAAGAAGTCATGTTCAAACACTAAAGAATGCATTGGGTAGTACCTTGAGCCATGTGTTTCGGAAGAAGTGTGCATCCAATTGAAGTCCCTATATTGTCAAGTAAATGTTGACTAAGATCATAGTTGCTGAGAGAACCCTTAGGGTTTTGATATGCAATCTCCTGAGAATCACTATTGAACTGCAGTGATGGTGAATCAATCAGCTGCTGAAGTGATGGATGAAGTGGCACCTCATTCGGTGGAACATATCTGAGTATTAGCACTGAAACTGCAACAGAAGTGAAAGCAAGAAGTGTACCCACGCTAACCTGTACCCAGGAAAGGAATTAGGAAGCCTTGCCTTCCTATATTTTTTATAGCAGAAGGTTCATGTACATAAAAAAAAAATAAACAGAAATGCATTATTCCTCATAAAACATCTCTAATTCAAATGCATAACATACCATTCCTGCCAACTGTGAAACATCCATAACAAAAGCCAGGGCTGCAGCAAGAATACCAATTATTACTGTGCTCTTCACTGGAACTTGTGTGCGTTCACTAATGTCTGAAAAAAAAGATGGCAACAATCCATCTCTAGCCATTGCCATGAACATTCGAGGCTGAAAATAATTCATGGAAACAATCACTGACAAAATAGATTTATACCGTATTGTATTTACACAAAAAAAACGACACCAACTCCTGCAAAATGGCCTTATCAAGCAGTAAAATAACATGCACCTATAGCTTAAAGTTAACAAGTCTCATGCAAAGCATATAAAAAACAAAAGGCAAAAGTAGTGATGCAACTTTTGTGCACTTACTGGAGCTCAAATAAATTTGAGAGCTGAATCTATATCCATGCTACCACATTAAATATGTGATAAAGGACTAAGAGTTATTCTAAATCACTGGAGAAACATGGATTACGCACCTGAGGAAGAAGTGAACCCATTAAACTAGCACAAAGAGCAGTAACTGCTCCAGTTGTTATTATGTACCTGCAATTATAAAGTTACAAATCAGATTACAACTGACTTTGAGGGAATAACCTCAAAGTTAAATAACCAATCAAATTGACAAACCAGGAGGCAAAGCTTACACTGCCCATTGCATCCCATGGGAAGCAAATGCTGAAGAGATCGGGGTGTCTGGATCCAATGCGTAGTATGGCACTAAGCCAACAATAACAACAGAGACAAGCATGTATAGAATGCAACATATAGACAAAGCAACGCCTATACCTAAGGGCAGATCACGTTGAGGATTTTTCACCTGACATAGTAAGAAAATGATGATCATAATGTAGTTAAAAAGCTACAAAAGAGGCCCAAAGTTTCACTCACTGAGGCTAACATGGTATGTAAAGATAAGATTAAACTACTAAATAATAACTCAAACAGAAATGACACAAATATAGAGATGGAATCAGATTAAGAATGATACAGAATTTTATCAAATTACATCTAATAATACAATATATACATGGTTGCCATCCTAGTTATGTATCAAGCATGGTCTCCCATAATTATACTCCCTTTGTCCAAGAAAAAGCATCCTCCTATCCTTTATAATGTCAAATTATAACACAAGTTTTCTTTATAGAACACAACAAGTCATATGTCAACAATCACGCAGAAGAAATGAGACCTTAAGATGCATAGCTACCACTATGGCATAGATGATAGATAAAGAAAAACAATACATTCTTGCTTTAATAACTCCCAGAATGATTGATGAATTTGTAACTTTATTATATCAAATTTTGAACCAGGTAACTTCCACTGACCTGCCAAATTACAGACACTTCAACTTGTGCAAGGACATGAAGAAAAGTAAATGATTTTTCAAATGTAGTCATGTCCATGTATCCAAGGGATTCATCATTGATGCAATGGTAAAACAGTTGAACTCATATTCATAAAGCCGCAGATTTGAATATTAGAGTAGAGTTATTTAATATTCTTCCTACCAGGATCCCACCTTGGCAAGACCACAACTGAATAATAGCCTTTAATAATGCCTTTTGAATCTTAGGTTAAAGATTGTAGAATAATTAGCTAGGTATGCCCAAACAAGAAATCATATCAGAATGTACACATTATGGTGGTATTAATTACAATAATAAGCTAAGTAAACCACATCTTCATAAAGGACAGAGGTAAGATCAGGCACACAAGTTAAGAGATCACAGACCAGATTTCTGAGTAGATTAGGAACTAATGCACAATGTGGGAAGTCAATGAATATCTGTCGAGTTTGCATCATAGGATTTCCACAAAGTTTGATTTTTAGTTTAGCTAGGAAGTAAAATGAAGAGGATGAACTGTGATTGCAGTTTAGCTAGGAAGTAAAATGAAGAGGATGAACTGTGAATGCAATCTTCCTTTCTCATTTCTTCTCTTGATTCTTTTTTCACATGCAACACCAGTCATCAGTCATTCCACATTAAAAATTACCTCCTCAGCAGTGCTAGCAACAACATCAAAACCAATGAATGAAAAGAACACCACGGCAGATCCTGCAAGCATCCCATTTACTCCAAACGGAAAATACCTATCAAACCAGAGGGAAAACAAAAGAAGATGAACTAGACAACTAGGGTAGATATAATGAGCCAAAGTAGACAAAATATACACTACTCACCCACTAGGAAGTTCATATCCAATCCATTCAGTCTTGAAAGCTAAATATCCACCAACTATTATGATGAAAAGCAGCCCAAAAACATTCACTGTTGTAACAACAGTCTGTGCAAATGAACTCTGCAAGATGTAGTATTTACTAAAACAAATTAAAAAACAGATGCATGCCAACACAAAAAACATAAACTTGCTAGTAGTTGAAAAGAAAAAAAAATTACCTCCTTGATTCCAATGCACAAGAGCAAAGTGACAACAAGAATCAAAACTGCTGCACATGGGTCTACCACAATGCCAAGCCCAGGAATGGAGTGGCGGGCCAAGTAAGAAGGCAGGTTATCCTGACCTCCAAAAAATAAGGCCTGAAAAACCAAAGAGATAAGTGGTTTGAACCAAGATAAAAGAAATAAATATATTATGAGAACCATAGATGTACAGCATCCAAGGAAACTAAGTCACCTGATTAGCTTGAAAGTTTTTTTTTTTTTTTTTAAAAAAAAGAAGGTTAAAACCTCAATGATAGTTATAATCATTCATCTGAAAAATGATAAAGTTATGTCCAGAAAAAAAAAGGTAGAAAAAAATGCTGTATGTGTTACCAGTCAAGATACAATAACATTCAGAGTGAGCATTATTGAGCCACTCTAAAGCTCATGCCACAAAGGACCAATGGTTAATCTTCAAACTGTGAAGCATTATACCACCATTTGGATACCTGAGCCAATGACCATTCAGATCTGGGGAAACTTTCTTGTATCAATTTTCACCCATGGTCTAAGACTAAGAAGATAGAGAGAGGCCAAGGGTTGGGTGGAAGCATACATGCCACTAACCATTGGCCAAATCTAACTTCATTTTGATGCTCTTAAAGGCTAAACACTGGCATATTAGTATTCATTCTATAAGATGTAAAGACAAAAATAAGACTGCTTATTAAGTGATTCGATCTTGGAGAACAACAATATGAATAGCTTTAAAATGAGTGGGCCTATTAGTACTTTAATGGCACACCATTGTTTTGAAGAGAGAAAGGGAGTGCCATTAACACTTCATGGAGTGCTAGCAGCCCTACATCTTTAAAATTCATGAATCATGATAAATTACTACTGTTTCTTTAATTTTCTGAACAGTGCACATGCATGGACAAAATCACGCACACATCTCAAGCAAATGCCCAGAAGCCATAAAAAAAGAAACTCTATTAGACACTAGGGTTTAAACAGGAATTTGTTGCATAGATGGAAGAGAGAGCTTCACGTAGAGAAGATCTACAGCACCAGATTTGGGGTTAGGCCACGAGCAATAGCTGAACCACCAATTGTATATTCAAGAATCAATGCCCAGCCAACCAACCATGCTGCACTGCAAGACAATATGTTCAAGTCCTGAATAGGGCATAGCAAAGCATATAGATATAGATTTACTTAATCTTCCATTTAACGAGCTTACTGATTATGTCCTTTTGCAATTTAATCTTCTTATCAAAAGCAGTAACTTACCACCAAGCTCAACCATCAAGATGCCTTTATAACAATTCTTAAGCAAGTCATTTTGATAATTTCAGAGATGTATCAAGTTGTGCGATCTGTATATTTTGAGACAGGGATTGAAACCTCAAATTGTTGTTTCAATGTCATCTTTCGAGTTACCTCACACTAACTCAGAAATAAATAATAATGTGCACAAAGACGAGAACTAATATGGAAAGCTTAAAATCATCCAAGTTGTAAATACCCTTCTCCTATGCAAATGTATGTGTAATGGTAGGCACTCCCCGCTGATGGGCACCGGCAAACAAGTTCAGCATAACAAAATGCTGAGAGAGCAGCAGCAATTCCAGCAATGAAGAAAGAAACAGTAAGAGCCGGTCCTGTCTGCTCTCTAGCAACCGTTCCTACAAGAATATATACTCCAGCTCCAATCGTTGCTCCTACTCCTGATTGAAAAAAAATAGAACCAATATTAATATCAACATGCATAAAATCCTCCCCAGCTAAACTGGATAAATTTGAAAGGAAATAGAATCCCACCCAGCAGCCCAAGATCCCCATTAACTGCCGGTAATTAATAAGGGAGTAAATTCATGACTGAACTGAACAACAAAGAGGATTCGCCTTTCAGATTTTCCAGGATATAAAATATAACCAACATTTAATAGTACACAGCCACAAGCAATAATTGTATTTATTAAACAAAACCTTAAAGTTAACGAAAACACTGACAGCTAGCTTCATTACAAAGAGAAAAACAAACAATACCGATAATAAAGGCAGACACCAGACACGAGACAGGACGGACGAACATAAAATTCACATAGAAAAACCTTGAGACTTTCAAAGCAAACCAGAACAAACGCAAAAAAAGAAACAGCATTTCAAGGAAAAGCAAAGATGCCCACAAAGCCAATATAGGAAGGAAGGAAGAAACTTCAACCATGAGAAAAACAAAACCCAGATGGAAAAAAGGAGAATTAATGGAGTTAGTTACGAACCAATGGCAATGATGTCAACAACAGAGAGAATCTTAGCTAATTGTTGGGTTTGGCCACCGCTATGGCTGCTGACACGATGAGAATCCACTTGTTTTCTCCTAAAAACACAGCTCCTGAAGCTGAATCCCTCATTCCCATTCCCGTTGCTTTGCATGTCAGCCACACCCATAAACAAACTGACATAAAACTCTCTTGTTTCTTCTTCTTCTTCTTGATAATAATAATAATAAAAGGCGGTGTGGAGAATGAAGAAGGGATGGGAGGGGGGGTGGCTGGCTTTTTGGGTACGTTGAATCTGCCCTGAATTTGAAACCAAATCCAAAACTGAGAATTGGAGGATCGAGATCGAGAGAGAGAGAGAACAATATGTAATTATTATAAGTATATTGAAGAGTTTTGATCCATCATTGACACGCACACTTTACTTGCGGGTCTTCTTTTTGGATTTGCTTTTGGAAAGCAAACAAAAAGATGTAACTAATTTTTAAAACAAAGGCAGCTTTTGATTATTGTCAAATAATAGAAGAGACAAGATGAAAAAAAAACAGATAAGACAATATAGAAAAGAAAATTAAAACAGAATTGGAGAAGACAAAATAATTTTTTTTTATATTTTATTTAGTTACGATAAATAAAATAAATAAAATAAAATAGTATATTTTATTTTTAATATGTATTATTAACAAACTTATATATTTTAAAAAAATAATTAGATATTTTTATTTTTATTTTAGTTTATATTGAGTATTAAAATTAATAATATTATAATAATACTAGTTATAAAATTAGGACTAATTTGACTAGTTAACTTGGAGCTTAGATTGGTTCGAGTTAAAAAAAAAGAAAGAATGATTGACTCGACCTAACTCAGTCAAAAATTCAATTCAACATGGGATAAAACATGGGTCAAAAACTTGTTGATTTTTTTGAAAAACAAATTGGTCAAAACAAAGTTGCTTTGATTATTTTTAATTTTTTTTGTCAGTCGGGTTGACTCTTCTGACCAGTGACTTGAACCTTGCAACAGGTCGACTCTTGAATTATGTTTTTAAACTATGATAATATCTATTTTTATCTATGCATGAACTCAGGTTAACCCGTGTTGGCCCTCTCGACATGTGACCTGGGCCCTTTCGCGGTCGACTCCCGAGTCATGTTTTAAAACTATGATAATAACAATTTTATCACTACATTCACCCATGTTAACTCTGGTTGACCTTCTTAACTCGTAACCCAAGCCTTACCCCGAGTTAACCCTCGAATAAAGTTTTATAATTTTGATAATAACTACTTTTATTTTATGTTAACCCGGGCGGGTTGACCTTCCTGACACATGACCCGGACCTTACCTCGGGTTGACACCTAAGTCGAGTTTTAAAATTATGTTAATAACTACTTTTGTTCTTAAATTGATCGTGGTTAACGATTAATCTCATTTGTGACCTAGGCCTTATCTCAAGTCATCTATTGAG
>Ga0307515_10023722_pt1 | contig 10733 bp, 6 predicted proteins | sample 17_EM_MG_FD_194513 | JGI IMG/M metagenome (GOLD analysis project Ga0307515, IMG submission 194513) | Populus trichocarpa ectomycorrhiza microbial communities from riparian zone in the Pacific Northwest, United States - 17_EM | ecosystem: Host-associated > Plants > Roots > Unclassified | place...
TTCATAGATTATGCCTTTGCCGAACATCACCATCTTCTTAAGCAAGAAAACAGGTCCCATCACATTCACACACGCAATGACTGGGTCAACAAGCCGAGTTCCCCCCCACCCCCAAATAAAAAAAAAATTAATCAGCAAACCGGAAAGCCCATGGTTATGAAACCCATCAACTCGAGATTTAGTTCGGGTTAGATTTCAAAAATAATAAAAAAGGAATTGTTCTGATATAATTTAATTAAACAACTTGAATTAACTAGATAAAATAAAAATTATTTGATTTTTAATAAAAATAAAAATTTTGTTTTTTTAATTTTTTTTTAAAAATAAAATTTTAAAAAATAAGATAGAATAAACCGAGTTAACTTAGGAGTTAACTCAAGGGACGAATTTAATATCCACGGGGGAAACATTTTGAAGAGGAGAGTTGGTTACGATCATGTGATGCTTAGCAAGTACTGTATGTGTGTTGCGCAAGTATAGGCTTGCTTGTGACGTGGAAGCTAGTTTGTTAGCATGCAACGTACGTTGAAATCAATGGCCTCTGAGATTTGGTAGATGGAATGCTACTATTTAATAAACTCTATTATATATAAATTAATTAATAATCTAACTCTATTATTATATAACTAAGTGAAATCTGGACCGTTTGATATCAAGATAGTGACTATTTTTTAAAATATTTTTTTATTTAGAAATACATCAAAATAATATTTTTATATCAATACATAAAAAAATTGTATTAAATCATCAAAAAATTAATTTAAAATAAAATAAATAATTTTTTTAAAAAATATTTCTAAAATATAAAAACCAACAAACTATTCGTGTGAACTTTATTGTGGAGTGGTAGCTTTCACTGGCAGACTGACTAAGTACAGGCGTGCCATGAGGGATGATATGTTTTCCCATCTAGAACTTGGGATATTTGGGCAGAGGGGAGTGGTTTGATATCATTATCAATATCCAACCACCATTTTTATTATTCATCTTGTGCTAAGTCGGCTTTTTTAATAATTAGTTGGACCGGTAGCACGGCAAAGCAAGCTACAAGGAAATTAATGTAATTGAATTCAGAAAACTAGCTAGGGGCTACATGTGGAACTCTCTCTCTCTCTCTCTCTCTCTATATATATATATATATATATATATAGAATTTTGCTCCTGCTGATAAAAGGAGGCTAACCTTTTCACACACGTGGAAGTAGGCCTACCTACTTAATAAGCTCTTGTGGGCTAAGCCTCGGCTGAACCACTGGAAAGTGCACGTCCATGGCCCAGCTTCTATCAGGGTGGGGTGGGCTTGCACAAAGTCTCAAAGCATGTTAAGACTGAAGAACCCTTTTCCGATTGGGTTTTTGGCATTCTCATTTAAATTATTTGGAGAAGCATTTTTAGGATCGGATTATTGCAAACTCGAAGCTTAAGATTCCATGCCAACTCAAAATTGCTAGTTTTGTGCTAATATTGTATTGCTTTTCCATAATAATGGCCTGCACTACCAATTGCAGGAGATGACATATTTCATTGTCTTGCGCAGTTAATTAATATTAATTTTTTAAAAAATATATAACAAATTATTAAAAGTATGAAAAATATTTTAATAATATTATTAAACCTAGCCAAATAAATGAATTTTTAAACTTCCACTTACCCAAATTACTTTGATCTGATATCCATGCCTGACCCAAGTTTATTTGAATAACAACAATAACAACAACAACAACAACAACAACTATTTTTATTAATATAATTATTTTTATTATTATTCAAGTAAGCTTGGATCAGATATAATTGTAAGACCTATGGTATTTGGGTATGATAAAGAGTTGAGTGGAGGTTTAAAAATTAATCTAATTGCTTAGGTTTAATAACACTATTAAAACATTCTCCATACACTTAATATTTTTTAATATTTTTATATTTTTTAGATATTAACCTACTAATTAGCACGGACCAATTAACTAGTTAATCTTAAAATAATTTAAAAAGTTATCTCACCAATAGTTGCCATTAGCTGTTTAACTGTTTAATGACAAAATAAAAATTATTATTGTTTTTTAAATCTCTTAGATTGTATTGCGAAATTCTAAATTATAGAAGCCGAAGTGGACTTTTTTCTTTCAATACAGACAAACCGCTGTTATTGACTAGCCATACATCAACATGAAAAGCTCCGCCATATATCGTTTTTTTTTAACTTTTAAGTTTTAGATAGCATAAAAATATTTTAATCTAAAATACTATCAAATATTCTTACAATCATAGTTAGATCTATAACTAACACCTCCATTCTAAAGTGAATTAAGAAGCTTGGATTAATGCATAAATTTGCAATTCTAAAGTGTTTGAAAATATTTCAATCCAAGTCAAATATAGAAGAAGAAGAAGAAGAAGAAATACAAAATATGACTGGAAATAGAAGGTGCTGACATTTTTTTTTTTCTTGGTGGGCTCAGAACATTGGTTGATGTTTAACTCGGAAGAATGAACTCTTAAAGTGATCAGAAAAGAAGTCAGAAACAAGAATTGATCATGACTGACTCAATATATCTCATTAAAAGTTTACAGACAAACCTCAAAGAATGTCAAAATCTCAATACAAATCGGTAGTTGAAAGAATCCAAGACGTAGGATTTCTTTCTGTTTTTTTCAACTGTTTCTTCTGATCAGCTTATTCATGATGAGGTCAAAGCTTATTCTCTTCTTCTTCTACTAGCTAGAAAGAATACTGGCATGGCATCTAGAAATGATTCAGGGATTTCTGTATCATTTTTTCTTGACCAAGACTTGATCGTTTTCAAATTGAACAGGATAGCTAGCTTCCAATTTGTGCATGCAATTTTAGCATTTATGCGTTTGATTGTGCGTCCTATATACAATGGTTCCTGGAGAAAGAAGGTTTAGAATGAGAATCATGATTAACTTTATGGAAAAATTAAGCGTCAATGACTGATTCAATGCAATTTGACTGATCAACATGCAACGCGGACACAATAAGGCAAGGCCAACTTTTGAACTTCTGCACCTTGGAAGTCAATTTTCTTCCCATTTGCAGACAGCTATGAAAGCGCGCAGCACCTTCCAGAGCTTATTGGTATGGTTCATAGGCAGTCTCCTGGCTATCCTAACTGGCTCTTATCTTTCATGCTAGACCTGGCTACTTCTCTTCTACATACATGTTCAAAAGCTAACTTTCATTTCGTCTGGAATGGCAGGGATGGCATGAGATTGCCATTGATATCACAAACAAGAAGGCAATAAAATGCTTTGAGAATGATTCTAGTTAGAGCCAATGTGCGCAATTTGATTCAAACTTGATCATTAAGGTACAATTCTACTCAATGTTAGCATTGCACACATTTCCAGCCATGTTAACCAAGTTGAACCATGCGAAAACTTAACTGGATTTTTGAAAACTTCACTCTCAACACCGTGTAAAGTGGCTGATTTTAACAAAATATCATAAAATATGTCGATTTCAACACATATATCTAATTAGATCTCACACATTCATATATTTGTTTTGCACTTAGTATTGTTGGAACATTCTAAATAATTTCTAAGATTGTTTTTAATGATTTGGTTTCTAAAAAACATATAACATGCATACGAATCAACAATTAAAAAAAAAATTTCAACTTATAATACTTGTTGATAGAAAATAAACTTGAAGAAGTAGATTGAGGCAATGATTAATTTTATGGTCTTAAAACAATTTATTGTCTGCTCTCTGATATTAGTAGTGTGATTGCAACATTGTTTTCAAGATTTATTTAATGTCTTATTCATGGTAGCGTAACCAAGAATAAATGACTTATGTTAACCCTTGTAAGAATTTTGACCGAAGAAATGTAAAAGAGATGAGTTTAGAAAGACTAGAAATTTTCTCCATTGTTAAAACCATGTTAGAATTGTCTTTTTTTATAGGCAATTCTAACAGTTAATTTTAACGTAATTTTTAAAACAAAATAATACAATTTCTAGTTTAAAAGGATACAACTCTATTTTTTCATTCACTCCCTAACAATTTGCCATATTAATGAAAATTGTTTAATGAATAAAATACAAAGTAGACATGGAAATAGAGAGTAACAATGAAAAGTCGTTGCATCGGGTAAGATAACTTTTGGCTTTGAACATTCCTTAGTGAAAACTATTAAATTCATTCAGCTAACCGGTGGATATGATGCCTTGAATTATTCAGCTTTTTATGTCAAGCCAAACAATAAAGATTACATAGTTCCTTCCTTATAATTTTGGTTCTCACGATTATATCCATTTTGCCCCCAAACATTTCCTGCTTAAGAGAATTTAGCCTTTTCAATTCTCATAGAAGTGACCTCGTTTCACACTTATATATGTGATTCTTATTAAAAGTATCCTATAATACCCCACTTGAATTGCTCAAGCTACAAGAATCATTAAAAACTTAGTTTATTCTATTTTCGTTATAGGTAGCACATTTCATCTTAGAAATGAATAAGAGAGCTACTATTAAATTGACACATGATTTGGTTGTATTTTTAAACCTAGATCTTGAGTTCTCTAGTAAACTAAGTTAGGCTGCCATCATGTCAAATCTTAAAATATAGGTGTTAATCTCAATCTCCTAGGTCATTTATCGACATGCTCTCTTGTTAAACATTTTATTAACAGATCTGCGATACTACCCTTTAACTTTGCATAGTTAATAAAGACAACCCAATTAGAGAGTAACTATATAATAATATTGTGTCTTTGAAGCTCATGTAAAGACCTACCATTATATATAATATTTTATGCCATACCAATTACAAATTGACGACTGCAATGTATACAAATTGTTGACATAAAATTTTGGTTAACTTGGAATATCCTCAAAAAAAATTTAGAAGCTATTATGCTTCTTTTTCATATTTATCTAAAGCTATATCTCATTATCCTTTATGGATCTAGATATGCATGTTTATTTAGAAGATTTTCAAGAGGCTATAACTCATTCAATAATAAAGATAAATCTATTTGTGGATTTTAAGTTTTTAATATCAGATATCTAATTAACATCGCTATACCCTTCAAGTATAATTAGATATCTCATATAATGCAATTCATATTTTAACTTTTTTTGGTGGAGGAATCGTAACTCTTTTTGGAGATCATCCTCTCCATTTCCCCTCATATTATTTATTATTATTATTGTTATTATTATTATTTATCTTCGATCTTACTATTTTTAACTTGATGTTCATGTGAAGATTTACAAAAACACACCCCAACACAATAACAAATATGGCACAATATTCATTAAATTTTTTAAGTTTTTCTAAAAACTATAAAAGTAAACTTTTAAATCTCATTTGACATAAATAATTCAAGATGGGGTACATAAAATCTGATTAGGGTTTTTTCATGTTTTTTTTCTCTTTAAGCCAATAAAAAGAGTATTCAAGAAAAATTCTAAAAACCTTATTGAAAATTATTATGAAATAAAAATTTTGGATTTTAGAATTCTATTTAGGTCGTGTTTGGGAATACGGTGCAAACCGTGTTCCCTTAAATTTTGATTTTTTTTTAAATTAATTTTTTTTATGTTTTCAAATTGTATTGATGTGTTGATATAAAAAATAATTTTTAAAAAATAATTTTTTTTTATTTTGATGTATTTCTAAGCGAAAAACACTTAAAACCGCAAGCATTACCACAATTCCAAACAGAAAATAAAACTATCAAGATTTGGCTGGATGGCATCAAGATTTTCTGTTTGGGTATCAATTTAATCCCATAAAAAAAAATTTAGATTCTAAAGAGATATTTTGTTTTTGTCTAACTATGATGCTGCTTGATATTGTATTCCAATTTATATTTGGTTGTGTTTTAAAAATATATTTAATAATTAAAAAATATTAAATTAGAAATAAAAAAATTATTGAAAAGCTTCTCATTTTTAAAAAGCATTTACCACACACAAAATAAACAAAATCCAAATGAATAAAAAACATCAAACACTGAATTGACCGAGGAAACCTCTCTCTCTCTCTCTCTCGCTCTCTCTCAACCAACCAAAGAAAAGAAATTAGAAAGAATCTCTCATAATCAATCTCTCCCTTTCCTTTTTATCCCTCGAATAAATAAATTCTCATAACTTGAGGAGAGCAAAATCATATCATCAGATCTAAAAATCACGACTCAGGGAGAGAAGAGATAGGAGAAATGATTAAGATCCCATATTTGACCGCATTGAGCACCTACTTCAGCTATGGCTTACTCTTCGCTTTTGGCCAATTCCGTGATTTCTTTCGTAAAATCTTCGATTCGTGGCACTCTAGCAATCTTCAGGTACTCCTCTCTTTTTTTCCTTAAAAAAAACATGTCATTTATTATCATAAATTAAGCGTTAAATTGTTCGATTTTGTCTGTTGATGATACAATTCTTTTTTAATCTAGGGTTATGCACCGATCTGTTTAGGCCTTGAAGACTTCTACATTCGTCGCTTATATCTTCGGATTCAGGTACTTTAATTCTTCATTTAATTTTAAGAATATGATTTTTGAACCGAATCGAACCGAATCAAGTGATTTATTTATTTTTGAGAGGAAAAATATATTTTTTTCTTTTTTAGTAATTTTTTTCTAGGTTAAGAAAGGGTTACGTTGACGTTTATCTTTTATTGTTGTTGTTGTTGTTAGGATTGTTTTGGACGTCCGATTTCGAGTTCCCCGGGTGCGTGGTTCGATGTTGTCGAGCGGCACTCCAATGACAATAACAAGACGTTGAAGTAAGAACTTTGAAAAAGTATTTTCTTTGTTCATTATTAGATAAAGTGATGCTTTTGGGGCATTTATCTGAGTTAATTGTTATAATTGTGTGTTGAGCAGACGGACTACCAAGGTAACTAGGTGTCTTAACTTGGGGTCCTATAATTATCTTGGGTTTGCTGCAGCTGATGAGTATTGTACGCCTCGTGTTATTGAGACATTGAAGAGGTTTTCGCCGAGTACTTGCAGTCCTCGTGTTGATGGAGGTATGCTTGATATTTCTGTCCATGTTTTACTTCATTATGTTCTTGGTGTTTTGTATTGAGTAATGCAGGTTTTGATCAGGAACTACGATATTGCATAATGAACTGGAGGTGTGTGTTGCAAACTTTGTTGGGAAGCCAGCTGCCATAGTGTTTGGCATGGGTTATGTCACAAACTCTGCCATCCTTCCTGTTCTGATTGGAAAGGTATGTGCATAATCTTAGTTGTAGGTTTATAATATGTAAAGATGGTGTCTTGAATTGTTTTCTTTTTTGTCTTTTGTTTCTTTGACAGGGAGGATTGATAATTAGTGATTCATTGAACCACAACTCAATTGTGAATGGTGCTCGAGGTTCAGGAGCAACAGTTAGGGTTTTCCAACACAATAGTAAGTTGTATCTGACAGTCGTTTTCAGTCTTGGAAATAAAATTTCTGTGTTCTCATGCATTGGAATCTGGTTGCCAATCTCTCTCAGCGCCATCTCACTTGGAGGAAGTTTTGAGACAGCAAATTGCGGAGGGGCAACCAAGGACACATAGGCCTTGGAAGAAGATAATTGTCATTGTGGAGGGGATTTATAGTATGGAAGGCGAGCTCTGCAAACTTCCAGAGATTGTTGCAGTATGCAAGAAATACAAGGTGATGAATGGAGTGGAGTGCAGCAAATTGCAATTCTTTGTGTATCTTGAATAATTTCAGTTCAACCTTTTCTGATTAGATTTTACCTTGAATTTTGCGAATCTTGTTTTTCTTAGGCGAATCACTGTGTTGCATTAGAAAACAGGTGAATTGTTATAATATCCAGTTGCAATTTGTAACATCTGAAAAGTTATGTTTCTAAATTCTGCTCTATTGTTTCACAATCAAAGAAAGTTGAATCGATTTTATTAAAAAAAATATAGATTTTAAAAGTCAGGGATGCTATGAATCTGGAAGGCATGCCATTTTTTTTCCTGGTCTGTTTTATGCTTCTTCCATGTACTTTTGCATGCCAAACTCCTTGATTTTCTGCCTAATAAGATTAATTGTAACGTTTTTGTCTTTTTGTTGCAGGCATATGTTTACTTGGACGAGGCTCATAGCATTGGAGCAGTTGGGAAAACAGGAAGAGGTGTTTGTGAACTCTTAGGAGTGGATACAGCTGATGTGGATATTATGATGGGAACTTTTACTAAATCGTTTGGATCTTGTGGGGGTTATATTGCTGGATCTAAGGTTTGTTACATGAGCACCTCTGGTGGGAAATTCACATGAGTACTTCCCCTAGTCATAATGAGTACCCAAGCTGGCAGCTAGTGGTGGTCAACGATTATTTTCTTGTTTTCCTGTGAACCACCTAGTGGTAGTCATCATCTGATGTGCAAGACTCTGCTATGTGTGTATAGTTTAGAACATTTGGTGGACATTGCTTTTTAAATGTATCAGTAGTACTATCATTTTGTTGTCTCCAATAGTCCTAGAAATTCTGAAGGATGTCTGTTGTTGTTAACACCTAGCCACCTGTCTTTGCTATGACCTATTGAGCTTTACTACCAATTTTCTGATTATTTTCCAATAGTGGATTCAGCTATTGATCTTATGCAAGTCCCCAGCGACTGAAGTTTGCTTATTGCTTTCAGGAATTAATCCAATATCTTAAGTACACTTGTCCTGCTCATTTATACGCAACATCAATTTCCCCTCCAGCTGCACAACAAATTATATCTTCCATTAAGGTTATTCTTGGAGAGGATGGTTCTAGTAGAGGTATTAGAAAAGAATCTGTTTTTCTTTCTGATATACTTAAAGAAGTGTTTCTGAAATTAATTACTCAGATTTGAGCTTACATATCAATCTTGTTTTGCTCTGATATTGTTTCACTTCAGGGGCTCAAAAACTTGCAAGAATACGCGAAAATAGCAACTTTTTCAGGTCAGAGCTGCAGAAAATGGGTTTTGAGGTTCTTGGTGATAATGATTCACCAGTGATGCCCATAATGCTTTACAATCCAGCAAAAATCCCTGCATTTTCTCGGGAGTGTCTAAAGCAGAATGTGAGTTCCTAGTAATTTTTTTAATGTCTGCATTGCCATGTTGATATTTTGTATTCATCAGATCTTGTAAGGGCATTCAAAATTTCTGATTTTCATTAGTTGCATATTTATCTTCATTTCTGTTCTTGTGTATGTCGCTGGTTGCTAAGATCAATATGCTTTTACAGGTTGCTGTTGTGACGGTTGCATTTCCAGCTACTCCTCTACTTTTGGCCAGGGCACGTATTTGCATATCTGCCTCTCATACCAAGGAAGATCTTCTCAAAGCATTGGAGGTATTTGTGCTTGTCAATATGAACTTTGTTTGTATTACAGTATGTATTCTTGCCCTTTGTTTGGTTTGGCTATTGTGTTGAATTTGAATATCAGCGACAAAGACTTCGTGCATCCTTTGATTCTTAAACAAATGTCAATTTTAAGACCAGGGACTCCAACCAGCCAAAGCAATAGGATATGGTTGATTGAGTTTATAATGGGGAAGCAATGGCTATGATTCTGCAAATACCCGCTGCTTTTCATATGCTTTTTGTCTGATTAATTTGGTTGTACAACATTGATCCGATAGAATTAGGAAGGAATTTCTGATGTGTGATTACTAATCTCAGAAGATGACAGGTTACTGTCCTCAGATGACAAAATAATGGCAAATTGCTTTGTTTTGGCAGGTTATCAGTCAAGTTGGTGACCTTGTTGGCATAAAGTACTTCCCTGCTGAGTCTGATAAGCAGCATCAGGAGCCAGGTGCACTCAAGTTGGAGTGAGACTTCAGAATTCAGTCTCGTGAAAATTGTTTTGTGACCTGAAAGCTTTCATCTAACAATTTAAGTAGCATATTCGTGCAGTATTGATTAGATTTCCTCTGAGAAGGAGAAAATGTTTGTAGTTCTGTTGCTAGCATTGATGCTTTCCTCTTGTTTGTTTCTATGCTCTCTTGTGTCTTGTCATGTGCAACCTCGTCAAATTTTCTCGTTCTTTTCTCGCAGGCGAGAATTTTGGTAATTTAATGTACATAAACAAATGTAATCTGATTCAGTTCCTATATAATCGTTTCCACTTTCATAACATCTTGGCTGTCTTAGTTGCCGGCTTGAGAAGAAGCTACACATTCATCTCACTCGAGAAATGACTTTTGAATCGAGAGCTTTTTAAAAAAAGATTTCCTAGGGCTCTAGGTGAGGCTGACAAAAGCTGTGACAGTGGCCGTCTCTGCCATTAAAGATAGAGACATGGATAGGAAGAAGGTGCTTCTACGAAACAAATCTCCAAGCCTTTATTTATTGATGAAACATATAGATCAGACTCAATAGAATTTTATCAATATTTTTCTTCTGTCGTTAAGGTGGAGAACTGAACCAAGAATTCTCTTTCTTTTTTTTATCATCAATCGAATCACTGTTCACAACTCAAATCAAATTTTATCAATTTCATCGATGGAGGTCTGCTTCCATTTACTTGGATGGAGACGGCCACAGAGGGATTTTTGATCTTATGAAGACGGAGTTAGAAGCGGGTAAAAAATGGAATTGTTTGAGTATGAAGATGGGGATGATTTTATTCCTCCAATCTGGGCCTTTTATTATTGGTGATCGTCCTTATTGAGAAATTTCACTGGGTCGCAGAAGCTGACGAAATCTCACAAAAGCCAGCGGAAACCCAACGACGAACAAATTTAATGTGAGAATGCGCAGACATGACCTGAAG
>Ga0307515_10023723_pt1 | contig 10733 bp, 4 predicted proteins | sample 17_EM_MG_FD_194513 | JGI IMG/M metagenome (GOLD analysis project Ga0307515, IMG submission 194513) | Populus trichocarpa ectomycorrhiza microbial communities from riparian zone in the Pacific Northwest, United States - 17_EM | ecosystem: Host-associated > Plants > Roots > Unclassified | place...
TTCTTGGAATGTCATCGGACACTTTCAGAGTTCAAATAAGAAAATGGGCAGGTGCGCCATTATTTCTAAAGTGGGCTCTTGAATAAAAGATAAAAACACGATGTGATAAACTAGACTGTAGCTTCAATTCGATTATGTATCCGTGGATTTCAATTTTGCGATGATATATGGATTGTTGAGGTAGATAGACTCCAATTTCGCTTGGAAAGAAAAAAAATAAAATACAGTCAATGAATAATGCAAAATTAAAGCATAATTTGTTTTTGTGTTGTAAAAATACTTACCAATAAATTTTAAATTCGTTTTTTTTCTTAGATTATTTTTTGTTTCTATATATTAATATTAAAAATATTTTTAAATAAAAAATAATTTAAAAATAATCGTAGTTACAATGCGAAAATGAGCTCTAACAAAGCACTCTCACGGTGATTGTTTGTTTTTTTCCTTCTTGATCCCTTGCGTTTTTTCTACATTGCAGTTTGGTCATTGCATTAAATTTCTTTTCATTCACGCCCTTTCAAATTATGTTTTCGTTGTTTTAGGTCTTGATGTCTATTTCTATTTTACGCTCCATTGCATTTTTCGCCTTGTCGTTACTAAATTAAAGGTTTATCTTACAAAATACAATGTAAATTACATGGCAAATTGATAGCCTATAGATCCTCCCTCCCACGATACCCTGCTCACAATATTATCCACGCCTTTCTTTCCTTCTGCGTCCCTAATATTTTTTCTTCGTTACAGTTTAGTCATCACGTCAAACTTCTTTTCAATTACACTTTTTTCAGAATTATATTTTACAGGCATAGGATAAGATTTGATCCAATTTTTTTTAAAAAAACTGTTAATTTGCTGAATTTTGGTGGTTTTTCTAAGGATTTGTTTTTAAACTACTGTAAAATGGAATTCTGAACTTCAAAAACGAACCGAACAACACTTTATTGGATTCTTTCCCGGGAAGGTACAGGTGTTGTGGGGTAGCCTTGTTAAAATCCGATCAGAAGTTTTTTTTTTTTTTTTTGAGATTTATCAGCACGTGCAATTTCACATACATGTGCTTGTCTGGAAGTGCACAATTTGTTATTACTGTTGTTGTTGTCTTGCTATAAAGAAGAGCCTTCAAGTGGAGAACTCTTGAATCATAGAAAAAACACTGATATCAACCAAACCACAGTTCATTCACAGGTGCATTATGTTATTGACATCTTTCTAAAAAAGAAAAGAAGTATTTTTAACCTTGCTCCTCGAGGATAGCTTCTCATGGGTCATGTACATTTTATCATGGCAAAACTGTTGTATTTTAGCGTGTATTTTATTTTATATTGCGATGTTATTTATTTTTAATATATTTAAATAATTTTTTAAAACACATTCAAAACACAATTCCAGTTATAAATGCTCTACTTGAAGCCTTGATTGCGTTTTAATCTAGAAACAATATTTTTAGACTCTTCTATTTGCTTCTAAACTTGAGAGGTGGAGTGTAAAGTTTCGATGGCATCCAACAAAACCTCGAGGGGCAAACCTTGGTAAAACCTTCAACCTATAAGGAACATTTTAATTGATATTTTATTTTTATCTCCATTAATCTCCACGTATTAACAGGTCTTAAATTAAATTCTTTGTTAATTTTAGCTAACAGAACAATCAAGTGATTACATATAACTCACATGATGTCTCTTTCCGTATAAAAATCCATCAAATTCTTCAAGATCTTTTTACTGTGCCATACAAAATTCACGTAATAGAATCAAGTGTATACAACAAAAATATAAAGTCTTGATGTCTTCTTTTTCTTCTTTTTTTTTAATAACCCTGGATGTTCAGGTCAGTTTACGCGCACCACGACTAATCTTCAAATTCACTGAACACCCTACAAGTCCAGTGGACAAATAAAATACTGCGGTGGTGACAAATATACACAGAAAAAATCAAACCTGAAAGAACAAGTCATTTTCCCCAGTGAACCACGATATCAAGTGCGTTGAAGTCTTTTTACTTATATTTTGATTTTTTTTTTAGTAAATTCAAGATTTTTTTTATATAAAAAAAGAAATCACGTGAGTTTAAAACGACCACTTAATAATTTGTTAATTAAAACTATTGCAAGGATTTGATTGAGAATGGATTTGATATATACTGGGAACATAACTGATATTGCCTGTACAAGTCGAAGACTTTTTTCGAGGTCTGTCCGGAACTCGACTACAAAAAACACAACAAACTACAAAGTACAAACAGATCAAAGGCAATGCTAACAGACTGCGATCTGTCCTCATCATGCCCCCCCTCTCCCATTATTTATTACACTTCACCCTCCATGACAAACCACCCCCAACAGCTCAACTCCTCTTCATCCCTCCCTGCCAGTACTTTTAAACCCAAAAAAAATAAATACCGAACTCGGAATCTGAACCAAAACATAGAACAACCCTTCATTTCCTCCCTCGAACCTTAACCACTCTGGTCTTGACCCAAGGCCCATTAACGAGAATCCATGGCAGGAGCACTAGAGTGCTGGTCAAGCAGAGCCAGCACAGACGAGGACATGGTTGAACAAGTCCTAATGAGAACACATGACAGATCAGAAACCTCATCATCTTCAACAACGGAAGCAGCATCTCTACAACTATCTGATCAAAGCTCGAATCTTTCACTGAAAGACACTATTTCCTCATCTTCTGCAATGCAAAAAAAGCTTCAAAGATTGAGTCGAAATGTGTCCGAAGCCATTGCTTCACTTAAAAACTCATTGAATCTTGATTCACCACGTGATTCACAAGTGCAGCTAACGAGTTCTCAGCAGGGTAATTGTAGTGGTAATAAGAGTGAGAGATGTAGAAAGGTTGTGTGGGCCAGTGTTGTACGGAACCTTACCCAGTTGTATCCAGGGAGCCAGTTGCCTGAGAAGCTTGTGTCCAATATTAGAAAGCACTATGATTCTTTGCCACTCAGGTTTACTTTTTACTGTTTACTGGAGATCCAATCTTGCTTTACTTTATTGAATTTCTGCGACTGGGTTTTGTTTGATGGCCACGAAAATGGAGGAAAATTAGATAACGATGTAATTTTATTTTTTTTGGATTTACATTGCCTCCCTATTTAGCAAAGATAGCGCACCATTTTATTTGCCTTTTTTTTTTTTTTGGGGGGGGGGGTCTACTAATAGAAAGATAGCATCGATGTTAGAATTTGAGATTTACTCCACTATACCGAAAAAAGTTTTTAAAAAGCGTTTCGAAGAAAATTACCTTTTGTCTTCAAAGTTTCTGTTTACTTGTGTTATTTGCGTGATGTTGTCTTTTTCTTTCTTTCTGGTTAATTCTGGGTATTTTTGACAGTTATGCTCAGGCAGGGTTTGATATGAAAGAAGTGTTTATGCACATGAAGTTGATAGAGCAGGCACTAGTTGATGAGCAACCGGCAATAATGATACAAGAAGTGTCTGATGATGAGATACAGGGTGCTGTATACAAACTCACATTTGCTTGTAACTCTTCCATTTCGTGGCCCGTAATGTCTGGTGCTTTAGATAGTGCTTCCATTTGTTGCAAGAAGATACAGATCTTTGAAAAGAAGGGATTTACTCTTGGGGTTGTTCTTCTTTTAGTTCAAGCTGGACAAGCGAAATCATTTAAAGCTCGGATCGAGAATGCTTTAAAATCTTCTGTAAAGAAGTCCAAATCAACCACAGTGAAGCTTCCATTTGGGCTTTGTGGGTGTCAAGAAGAGAATATTAGAGGAAACTTTGGTGAAATTGAAGAAGATCCCTGCGAACAAAATTTTAGGAATGGCATTGAGAATCCGAATGTGAAGATTCAGCTCGAGATGCCCTTACCCACTTCTTCGATAGTTGTAGCGGTTGATGAGTGGCAAACGATTAATTCTGGCGGGGATGAATTAGGGAAATGGCTTTTGAATTCTGATAATCTTGAATTTATTGATCAGATTGGACCAAGTTCCTTTAAGGGAGTTTATAAGGGCAAAAGGGTGGGAATTGAGAAGCTCAAAGGGTGTGATAAAGGGAATTCTTACGAGTTTGAGCTCCGTAAAGATCTGCTGGAATTAATGACTTGTGGTCACAAGAACATTCATCAATTTTATGGCATTTGTGTTGATGAAAATCATGGATTGTGTGTGGTGACCAAATTGATGGAAGGTGGATCTGTTAACGAGTTAATGCTAAAGAATAAAAAGCTTCAACCCAAGGAGATAATGAGAATTGCTACAGATGTAGCAGAAGGAATGAGGTTTATGAATGATCATGGTGTTGCATATAGAGACCTTAACACGCAACGAATTTTACTGGACCGGCACGGGAATGCTTGCTTAGGGGACATGGGCATAGTTACTGTTTGCAAGAGCATGGGTGAGGCAATGGAGTATGAAACAGACGGTTATCGTTGGCTAGCTCCAGAGGTTTGTTTTCTATCTTCCTTCGCTAGTTTCAAAATTCATGTCTCTGAAAGAAGTCAGTTCTGACCATAACTATCCATTCGACAAGCACTTGCCACGGCCACGAACCTAACCGTGATCAAAATTTATTGTGGTGACAGTGTTGCCAATTTGCCATAGTTCCAAGGTTCCATTATATGATTGCTTACGTGGACAATGAAACCAGTCTATCTTGTTCTTTAGTATGCATTTGAAAGGTTGTTTTGATTATCACAATTTTTAGCAAGTAATCACAATTCCATGTCGTCCACTAATCCCCCGTGGGATGTCCGCTTGTTGTCTTGCTCTGATGTTGGGATAGTTTAGTTTTTGAGAGATCATTGATGTATTTTGAGTTTGTTTGCATATTATAGATGCTGCATCTTTTATTGTGTAGCTGGGTTCCATCTCTTATTGCATACAGGTACTAACACATGAATACATATAAGCACTGCTAACTATGTTATTACCGTGAATTTATGCCATTTTAATCTTTAATTTCCTAGCTATTACAAGGTACCGGAAATTTAACCAGGAGAATACTTGGTAGGAGTGTCTTTTCGTGAAAAACTATGTTATTACTGTAATCAAGGACATTGCTTAGACTCAATGTATGCGGGTGCTTTCTGGTTTCACTCAAATATGCTGAAAGAGACTTTAAATCACTCATCCCAGAATGATTGTTTGAGCATGCGCAACATGTCTTCATAATTGTTCTTGCTTTACATCCAAATACACCATTTGCCTTTGCATAAGCACCCTTGTTTTCTCCATTAGGCAAATCATCTCAACCACTATAATATTTTTTTTGGTCCACTTTTAGCAGAATGGTTTATTGGTGGAGCCCACTGATTTGATCTTTTAAACTTCAGGCATGATTGATGGTCCTTTTCAACACCAAATTTGTAAGCCAATATGCGGGCACAAACTTTTTTCAAATCCATTTACCTATAGGAGCGATAGACATGTATTAAACTCAATGCAATTCTTGACATTAGCTTCAACCAGTCAAGTTGCTGTTGTCCAAATGCAATGGTCATTATGATACATAAACTTGCCTCCCTAAACAGGAAAGATGAACTGATCCCCTCCATTTCTGGTTGAAAACAGATCATTGCAGGTGATCCAGAGAATATCACCGAGACATGGATGAGCAATGCATATAGTTTCGGGATGGTGGTTTGGGAGATGGTGACTGGCGAGGCTGCTTATGCTGCATACTCACCTGTGCAGGCAGCAGTTGGTATAGCTGCTTGTGGCCTAAGACCAGAGATCCCCAAGGACTGCCTGCTAATCCTAAGATCTCTGATGACCAAGTGCTGGAACAATTCCCCATCAAAGCGCCCTCAGTTCTCTGAAATTCTATCAATTTTGCTCCGGCCTAGCAACCAATATCAATAGGTAAAAGTTCTTCCAGCCCCATGGAATGTGGTCGGATTATTACTGAATTGCGTGTAAAAAAGTTGTCCCTTGTCAAGTTATTATGTCCTATAATTGCATAATTGTAGATCTTGGAAGTTCACATAGCAGAAATGAAGGTATATTTCTTCTTGTAACTTATCGAATCAATCTCGCAAATCAAGGAAAAGAAGATGAAAAACGTGCCTTGATTGGCCGATTGAGTTCTTTAGATTGTCTGCCATGGTGTTTATTTATTTCAAATCTCATCATGTTTGCAGCTTGAGTGATGGAAATATCAAAAATGTTTCTTTCTTTGCGTCTGTCGTCATGAATGACCAGGCATTCCACATTGGTTGCTAAAGGCGAGGATTATTAGATTAAAGAGAGAGGGTGGAAGAAAACAGAGGGAAACCAAGATTATATGCGGTCCTTTGTGCCTACAAATTTTGAGTGATACAAGGAATTTTGGCCTTTTGGTATCCCAAGTTTTTTTTTTTTTTTTTTGACCGTGTTTGGCTTTTTAAGTGATAATTTGAAATATATTAAAATAATATTTTTAAATTTATTTTTAACATTAATATGATACATTAAAAACATTAAAAAAATTCAAATTTTTAACTCCAATATCATTTTTGTGTCCGATAAAAAATGTGTTTTAGTCGAAAATAAATTAAAATAATGTTTTTTTAAGTTTATTTTTTATTTTAACATATTAAAATTAAGAAAATACAGCTGTTTCGCAATTTCAAATACCATCTCGGAATCTTGGACTTGTGAGACTGAAAAAAGCATTTTGATTTTTGAGTCATTACTTTTGACTCTAGACCTGTATTGGTAAAGTCGTAAAGAATAAGATAATCGTTTTCTAGCTCTCTAGGTCCCAGCTGGAGGGGAGGAAACAGGTGGCTTGGACATAAACTAAGGACGTGCCAATCTGTCTCAAGTTGAAGGTCGCTGGGAGTTTGCGGTGATCCTCCTTTTAGTTCCATCATGAGGACCTGGTCATGTAATTTGAAGGAGGCACATGCATGGCATGTGCACCAGGCTACACGGGTCAGAGAAGAACTCCGAAGGACGGCGTTTTGTAGAGTATCAAGATCTAGCTTCGCATCAACTCTGGCTACCAGATTAATCAAATCATTAACTGGTAAGTATTTTTTTAAAATATTAAAAAATATTTATTTAAAACAAATAAAAAATAAAATAATTTTTTAAAAAATACTTTTAAATACAAAAACTACCATACCCTTCAACACTGTAAACTTAGCAGTATTGTGTTTTTTTTGTTTTTAAGAGGAGTTAGTTGTTCATATAAAAAGTGTGTTAGTCCATTTATTTTTACGGTTGAAAAATGTTTTTATATAAAAAAATCAATATTTTTTGTTTTAAATCAATGTTTTTTTTGTTCTAAATTAATACTTTGTATTTTTAAATTATTTTAATTTGTTGACATTAAATATTTTTAAAAACAAACTATTAATTAAAATAACCACGTAGCATAGCATCTAGGATCAAATTTCAGGGGACGCTGTGATGGGATGATCCTCGTTGAACCAAAAGACAAGCCTATAAGCTGTCTGGCTGAAACAAGAGTCTAAACTTGCATTTTTAACCTTGTGAATGAATCATTTAGTGGAAGTGAAAGTATTTGGACTGCAGACCAGTTGTCAGATCTTGTCCGTCCACCATGCCTGGACCAGATCCAATGAAGGAATGCCAACATAAACTGAAGTAGCAAGTGAATTATGGGATTGGACAAGTGCCATGATATTATTTTCATGACATCATTGCATTAAAGGAATATGATTTGTCAGTGCGTATTGTATTAATAAAAAGAACATGAATATTTTTAGGCATATGATCTTCGAATAAAGTTTTTCTCCTCTTGGCCACAGATGATTGGTGAGAAATTATGGGTCTCCAAAATCAAGGCTCCTTACCGTCCGGCGTGCCATCCACTTGTCTTTGCCTCCGGGAAGCAGGGGAGCATACCGTACAATGTCATCATAATAATCTTCGTAAAGATACTGCGTGCATGACGCGCCAGCAGGTGCAATAATGGTACAGTAACTTCCTCTCTACTCCTGTCGCTAGTCACTACTAGCCCGTGACAACTGACAAGCATGGATGCATTAGGCTGCTTCCTTGCTCTGTTGTTCATACGTATGCGGGGAAACATGCCCAGAAGTGGTTTCATGGCATCCCCCTCTTTGATGCTTTTGTTTGAGAGTTAAATTATAACTTAGTCCCTTTACTATACAAGAATTGATTAACTAGTCCTCGTAGTCTTAAAAACTATGTATTTAATCCCTGTATTATTAAATCCATTTGTTAATAACTTTTGTCCCTTTTATGTTCTTTTCCATTTTCTCTCGAGAAAAAGAAAAACGAAAAGAGAACCTGGTAACATGGGAAAACTTGATAAAAATAACTACTAGATTGAGGATGGCCCGTGTCAGTTAAGAGATTGCTTGGTTATTTCTCATGCTGAAAATGTAATTTAATTGGTTTTGATAAAATTAAGTAATGATCAACTCTTTCGGCTAGTGAAAAATCTTAACTCGTCAAAATAAATAAAATAGAGATTTTGAGTTTCAAAGAAATGGCCGCTGGAGTGCAGAAGGACCCAATTAACAAGCCGGAGGCCGTTTCGTTAGCTTCTTAGTTTTTTTGTGCTCAACAAGGCTTTAACATTCTTAACCCAGTTTATGTGCCTCGTCTCATATTTCAGGCCCATACGTTTAACACCGAAGCAAACCCATGGACATATGGACCCATGCAAAACCAGTTGTTTTTTTTAACTGGACTGACCATGGATAGTAGCATGATAGTTTTGAAACCCGGCCCGGCCTGACAGATCAACCCAGGGCTGGAATCGGGCTGAGTTGATGAAAAATAAAAAAAGTCATGACCCGGTGTAACCCGGCCGGCCCGGAAAAACCCGGTTGCAACCCTTTAACTTTTTTTTTTCGTTTTTTTTTTTACTAAAACGACACCGTTTTGAATTTTTTTTAAAATAGGGATTGACCCGACGGATCCGATGACTCGGTCAAAACCTGAAAACCGGGCCTTGGACCGGGCCGGGTTTAAAAACTATGAGTAGCATGGATGATTATTTTGAAGAGGATCATTTTTTACTTGTAAAAACAATTAAATTAAAATTTTATAAAATATAAAAAAACCAAAACCAAACCGAAACCGATTCAAATTGACCGATTGCTGTTCGGATTGGTTATTTTATATTAAAAACTGAAACCTAACCGACCGATTTTGGTTATGTTTGGTTCAGTTATTTTATGTTAAAAACAAAAAAATATATTGTTTTTTAGGGTTTTTTTTTTTACTTTCTAATGAATTTAATTTCGGTTTAGTTTGGTTATTTTATTTTTTTCAGTTTGGTTTTAAACTTATAAAATCAAAATTAAACTGAATTGAATATTTTTTAAAATATTTTAACCGAATTGCTCAGTTTTTTTAATTTTTTTAATTTTTTCGATTTTATTAGTTTTTGATTTTTTCACTTACTAGCAGATGTTTGAAGCACGTCGTTTTCGATACTCACTGTGGATAGATGCCTTGGGCATGTTGGAGGCTTGGAGCATTGCACGAATTGAAAATGTAAAAGAAATGTTGGAGAGTCTTTTGAGATAGCTAGATAGTTTTTTTTTTTTTTTTTTTTTTTGAGATAAAGGGTATCTTAGAATCAAATTACATTTTGATTGAGAATAAATAAAAACGCACTTTTACATTTACCTGGTGTGTGTAAAAAAAATTAATAGATTCATTCAAATATGATTCTAAGTTTGAATCTATAAAATAAAACAGCATGTCTCATCAATCACTACAACAATGATGTTTGGGAGCATTTCATGAAATAATAAAATTTAATTTTTTATTTATTTCTAAATTATTTTGATGTTTTGATATTACAAATAAATATTAAAAAATAAAAAATATCACTTTAAAGAAAAAAATTTAAAAATAAATCACTATTTACATCAATTATTTAAAAACTGAATAGCCCGGTGAGCAGTAAGAAAAAGGGAATGGATGTTTAATTACTACTGAGGATGCTGGGAATGCTTTGGAATTGAAGCTAATTTAAATAATTATAGAGGTGAAGATGGCGTGCTGCAACTTGTATACATGAAAGCACATCTCCACGATCACTTGCACTATAAAATAGACGTCTAAGGACCGATCACCAGATGATACATTGCTATAAAATGAGACGGTTTTTTTTTTTTTAATCAAATGGTCTTGAATCAACACGCAGCATATAGCTATTATGTTTGGAATTGTGATTGTTTTTCAAAGTGTTTTTACTCGGAAATACATCAAAATAATATTTTTTTATTTTTTAAAAATTATTTTTGACATCAGTACACCAAAATGATATGAAAATACCGAAAAAATATTAATTTTAAAAAAAAAATTAATTTTTTTTTAAATACTTTTAAAACATAAAAAAATAGAATCTAAGAGATAAAAAATCAAAAAGTATAAACATGAAAAGGGAAGGGGATATTGGGTGTGCGTGGAAGTAAGTTTTAAAGCTATTAAAAAATATTATTTTGATAGGTTAATATTAAAAAAATAAATTTTAAAAGATAAAAAAATATTATTTTAATATTTTCTAAAAGATATTTTAAAAAATTACTATTATTATATTTTTAAATACATTAAAAAAAAAAGAGGGGACAAGGATGAGCTCATAGAAAAGATGGTTTCAGTTCAGTGGTTTCTGTGGGGGTGTTTGAGAGTGTGGTTGTGGTTGCTTTTCAAAGTGCTTTTCACTCAGAAAAGTGTGCCAATAATATTTTTTTATTTTTTAAAAATTATTTTTGAGATCAGCACATTAAAATGATTTGAAAACATCAAAAACATATTACTTCAAA
>Ga0307515_10023724_pt1 | contig 10733 bp, 1 predicted proteins | sample 17_EM_MG_FD_194513 | JGI IMG/M metagenome (GOLD analysis project Ga0307515, IMG submission 194513) | Populus trichocarpa ectomycorrhiza microbial communities from riparian zone in the Pacific Northwest, United States - 17_EM | ecosystem: Host-associated > Plants > Roots > Unclassified | place...
ATCTTTTAATTAATAGTAACTTAACCTTTACTACTCCTATCCCATTAACCCTTTATTTAAGTGCCGTATTATTTTCTATTAACTAGTTAACTATTTTCTATAGTTGTTTAACCGTTACAAGTTGTTATAAGTTAGTATCTGCTATACTAGTGTCACCTTCTAACCTTAAAGTAGTTGCCGCCGTCGATGGCGTCATGGTGGCTACTTTTAGTGGTATGTTGTTCGACTTTCGATACCATAACTAGGTAGTAATTGTATAACGGAACCTTATAGCAAGTACTACGGTGGGTCCTGTTATTAGGCTAGGTGTGTAGGTAATGCGTAAAGTCAACAACGTAATAATAACTGGTGGAGTGGTTGCCTAACAGATTACTCTAATTATATTCTAAGAATTACTACAAGGAAGGAACTATCTAGGTAGGGATTAAGGGTCCTTAAATATATAACCGTACTCCTATGAAATCCTTCTTGTACGTGAGGTACGTATACTTTATCTACTCTGTTATATAGATTATATAGATCACACAGATTACACAGATCACATTACGTGACTTGGTTACTATTCCTTATTATATAGTTCTACCGGATCCATCCTAGACCGTGCTTATATCAACTAACTAGCTTCCTCCGACTCTTCTCCAAGTAGTCGTAGCATTGTACTTAAAGCGTCCGTAACATTAGAAAGGCGGTAGACGATAGCAATTAAGCGCTTAAAGACATACGTATTACTATAGAAGGTAAATTTACAAACTTACCAAATAATAGAAAGAGTTAGAAAGCAATTCTTAATCTACTTAAACAGCTGTGGTTTCGGCGCATCTAGGTAAGAGAGTAGATACTCAATAATATCTGTAGAGGTTATTAAAAGGTCGATCTAGGTACTTTAGGAAGTCGCCGCAGCTTAACGTATTCTAATTATATATAGCCCTATAGAGATAAACGGGTACACCTTTTATAAAGGCTTTAATAAATTAAAGCTTTTCTATAAAGCTTACCTAGGCTTATAGGGTCTAATCCGTTTAGTAACTTACGTAATAAAAGGAGCAATTTTCTGGCTAAAATATATAATAAGTTTATTAGGCGGACTCTCTCTGGGTAAGCTAATAGATATATACTATACCCGCGAGGCTACTAAGCGCTACAACAAGGTATATGCCTTATTTAGCATAAGCTTTAATAATCCTAGCGTAGCTGGTTTATCGCCTAACTACAAGGTCCTATAGAAGAAACTTTAATAGTAACTTATTAAATTCCTTCTTTATAAAGAGGCCTATAAAGAAACTTAGGACGAAAAGGAGATCGCAGTGATTAAAAGTAAGGGTTGTATTCTTGGCCAGGTGTCCTTAATAGAAAGTAATAGTGCTTAGTATAATAGACAGTAAGTGGCTATTATTTTCAAGAATAAACCTAGGTTATTAGAGTATAAGAAAAAAATAGGACGCTTAATAAGTTCTCCAGGCCTTAGTAAAATCTATTTAGTAGGGCGACCTTATCTGCCTTTTATAAGGGTCTTTAAAGCCGACTATTATTAGAATATATAATAATAATTTTACTATTATCAAGATCGCAGTTACTCTTTAGTAAGGCGTATAAACGGAGAGTGGATATATTAAGCGTTAAGGACTCTTACTTTCGATAAAAAGCTTCCTATATAACTTTCTACTAGTATAGAATTGGGAAGACTTAGTAGGAAATTTATAAGATTAACTAGGATACAAAACTCTAATAAAGGTAAATACTTTAGTACCGGGGTATTTAATAATAAATTTAAACAAAGCTGCTAGATTATATAACGTAGCATTAATCTTAAGAGATTTAAAAGAGTATAAAGAGGTAAGAGAGAGGCTTTAAGAAGTAGTAGAAAACTATAAGGGGACGCTTATAAAAGAGCATCTATATAAACTGGCAGATATAGAAAACCTTATATTAATACTTAAGAAAGATAAGTAATAGGGGGAGGCTAAAAAAAATTTTTATAAGTAATAGAGATAAGAGAGTAGGTGCATAGGATAGTATAAGCTTTTACAGTATGGGAATTAAATAAGCGACTTAATTGTAAATCTATGGAAATCAAGTAGTATAAATATATAAAAGTAGACCGAGTTGGTAAGTGAGCTAAGGTCTAGGCAGCTAAAATAAGGTAGTACGCTAGTGAGACAAATGACGTTTTAATATGGTACCGGTAGTCGGTTACAGATAGACTATTTAGATATTCTAAATAGCATAGCTAACTTAGCGTTAAACTATATAGATTAAGGGGACCTACGTATAGTAAAGCTAGAGATAATAAAAGATCTAGTATATTAAATAAGAGATAATATCCAGATTTTAAAAAAAGAGGTAGTTTAGGTTGTAAGGTTATTTAGTAAAAAAATACTAATACTTTTACTAGACCTAAGAAGGGACAACGTCTTAATTATAAAAGGGGTAATTATGGTAATAGTAGGGAATAGGGTAAATAGCTAAGAAATAATAACACTTCTACTTAATTAAAGAGGGGGTGACGCCCCAATTATAGATAAGGCAGTGGCCTAGATTGTAAAGAATTTTAGTAAAGGAATAATAACACTTCTACTTAATTAAAAAGGGGGCGACGTCCTAATTACTAAAGGGGTAATTACGGCAGCGGCAGGGAATAAGGTAAGTGGCTAAGAAATAATAACACTTCTACTTAATCGAAGAGGGGGCGATACCTTAATTATAGATGGGGCAGTAGCCTAGATTGTAAAGAATTTTGCTAAAAGAATAATAACACTTCTATTTAATCGAAGAGGGGGGTGACGTCTTAATTACTAAAGGGGTAATAAATCTTGTAAAAGTGCCTTAGACGTAATTTTGGTAGAGGAGACTAAATAGAGTTTAGTTAGCTTAGACTTTAAAACTCCGCTCTTTTGACTAAAATTATATCTAAGCTTGCTAAGGTAACTATTAGTAATATATACTCTATAATTAGCTCTTATAAGCTTATTAGGGCCTCTAGCCATAATACTAGTATATTTTAATAGTGCAAATATAAGAAGTTATATTCTTACTTATTTATAATTATTCTTTTTAAATCTCTATTTTATAGTGGGGCCTAGGGGTAAGCGCAAATATATAGTGGGGTAATTTGCTACTCTATAGAGAGAAGCTTTTAGAAACTTTTAGATCTATAGTAAAATGTCCATTAATAGAACTACTCGAAAGTGGATAAAATATCTTAATTACGCTAGTAGGGAGGGCGGCCGACCTATACTGGCCATACCCTTATTTTTATAGCATGTGTATAGCTATAATAGAATATATACTACTCTAGCGTATCTAGTTAAAAGCGTATATTAATCTTAGTAATTAAACGGTAGAGTTTATACCTTTTAAAGTAATACGCACGGCCACTTTAATGTATTTTTACCTTTTTTAGGTATAAATCTAGGTATTTGTTCGGATCACGGTAGGGGGGGTTTTTGGTCTCAATTGATTTCCTTTCTTCCCTACTTCTATAGGTGGAATTTAATGGATCTCCTGAGCTCGCTTAGCTTACGTGGTTAACCCAATTAGTTATAAGCAACCGTGTCTACTATATTATAGAACCTTATTTAGACACTGGCAATAACTAAGAAATAAGAGAGAGAATAAAAGATACTGGTAAATGAGTCCGTAGTCTCTATCCCTCTCCCTTTATAAACTTAGTCCAAAACGCCTTTGCCCTAGGGTCGCCGTAATAGCTAGGATAGGGTTCTATATTAAGGTAGAAGTTAGAGGTATCCCCTTAATTATTATTATCGTTAGTATCGCTATTGCTGCCCTTAAAATTGGAGATGTATTAACGTATTCTTTAGTCCCTTTCTTCCTTTATATAGTTTATAGACTAATATCTAGCTTTACTGCATACAAAGCACTTTTTGCCCTTATTGCGGTATTAACGATTAGGGGGGTAATGTCGTTGGTTAGAGGAGTGGTGTCGTTAGTTAGAGGAGTGGTATCGTTAGTTGGTATAGAATAATTTAATCTCTGGTTCTTAGTTACTGTACGTTATAATTAAGGATTTAATGTCGCTAATAAGGCCGGTAAGGGTAGTAGCGGGTCAAAAGCAGGCTGGTTTATAAGCTAGTACGTCTTAGCACGTAGTAAGGAGCTTATTATAGAATGTCGTGTCATTTTGGAGGTCCTTTGCTAACCTATGTTGTAGCTACTATATTTTGTTAATTAATACCTAAAATGCTTGGCCTATATTAAGTCCTCTTTAAGTAGTAACTTGTTTAAGCGTAATTGCATTCCACTTTAATAGGATATTGCGTTTGTATTCGTTGCCTTCGAAGTATAATTTAAGGCCTATATATACATTCTTAAGAAGGTTGAGATCTTTAAGGTGGGTAAAGTAGTATTTAAGGGCAAGGCCGCGGAGTATAGTTGGAATAGTAATGATATAGGCCTGCTTAGGGACGCCGGCTTAAAGGCAGTAGTTTTAGAAGATCTTAAACTTAAAACTAAAGTTATCTTGTTTACTAGAGTATTTGACTTTATCTATATAGAGCTTAGCTAAGTTAGTAATCTCTCTTCTAAAGTTTCCTTGTAGGGCGAGCTGGTCTATAGCTTGGGTAATTTGTGCTAAAGTTAGGGTTGGATTTGATAGGGTATTTGATAATTGAATAGCTTAAACGGGGGCAGTTGGTAGTAATGGTAGGGCTGGGGTAGGGTCGTCAGTAGGGCCGTCGGTAGGGTTGTCAGTAGGGTTGTCAGTAGGGCCGTCAGTAGGGTCGTCAGTAGGGCCGTCAGTAGGGTTGTCGGTAGGGTCGTCGGTAGGCCATTTTGAGAGAGTTGGTTCGTGAATAGTTCCTAAGAGGCCGTCTGTAATTGACTTCCTTGCCTCCTTCCGTATATATACTCTATTTTTATAGAGGTAATCCCTAATCTTCTTTAATTGATCCTTGCTAAGGTTATTAAGTATATCCCTTATAAATAACTCAAAATTGTTAATAAAGCTCTCCTATAGGTTGAATCCCTTCTATTTATTCTCCTTGTATATTAATAAGCGCTAATTAACGAATGCTTTGACTTTCTTAATGTTGGTTACAGTCGCGTTGATTCTAGTTTCCTATTTTTTGGTATTTATTGCGGAAGTAGCCATCTTTTGGTTCTGTAGTTAATTTAATTTAATAGTCAGACTAGAAGTGTGGAAATACTTACAAACTAATTGTTTTAAAGGCGTAATGGATGTAGGTTAGAAGCGCGAGTAACCTTATAAACTGGCCTTTAGGCTTAGTAAGTAATACCTTAATTCTTAGCCTTTAACGAGAGGTCTAGAGAATTAGATAGTGCCTCTCTTTGTTATACCTTGCTGATCTATGCGGCACTGATTAGTGTTTAGATCACGGTAGGGGGGGTTTTTAGTCTTAATTGATTTCCTTTCTTCCCTACTTCTATAGGTGGAATTTGATGGATCTCCCAAGCTTACTTAGCTTACGTGGTCAACCCAATTAGTTATAAGCAACTGTGTCTACTATATTACAGAACCTTATTCAGACAGTATTTTAATTAGTGTAATTAATATACGCTTTTAACTAGATGCGCTAGGGTGGTGTATATATATATATATACGTTTTTATAGCGTGCACTTTAAAAGTCTCTTAAAAAGGACACGTTATTAATAAGTAAGGCTGGTTTGGGTGCCCGTAATAGGGCACCTAACACTTAATTAAAATTGGTTTAGTAGATAATAAACTCTAGTCTAAAGCGAGCAGCTGTAAAAAGCCAGCACTTAGTATATCTATAATATTAATAAGTGCCTATAAGTAGGAGTATCTATAATTATAGAGAACACCTATAATAGAAGGGAGTATCTATAATAGGGAGTACCTATAATAATAAGGAGTACCTATAATAATAAGAAATACCTACAATAATAAGGAGTATCTATAATAATAAGGAGTACCTATAAGTGGTAGTGCCTACAGTAATAGGGAGTACCTATAATAGTTAGAAGTAATAGGGAGTGCCTATAGTAATATGCCTTTGGCCGGTTTTTAATAGCCATCTTTAGATAGTTGGCGTTTAGCTTATATATTTTGCTTATGGATTTCGCGAAAAAGTATACTATTTAATTAGTATTTATATTACTTTATTTTTATAAATTAGAAAATAGATACTTTAATTATAATGCAACTCTTAGCTAAGTTATAGTAATTACTAGAGATAAATATTATATAATTACTTATATTAACAACGAATGGTCTGGAGCTCTTACTACACCCAGCCCAAAAAAGACCAAAACCAACCAAAAGAACCCTGAAAAACACCTAGAGAATCCCCCTGAGATGTACGTATTGCAGGGGAGGCACACATCAAACGACGGTGGTTCGCACTCGCGCGCGTCCACCAGAACTACGCCTAGTAATGGCCCTCCATAACAAGAACGGGCGAATACCATACTATAAAGCGGAAAGACCTTTATTAAGAAGGCATCTAATAAAATATAAAGCCTATTAAATGCGTCTAGTATCTATAGTTATGGGGGAGTAACCGTCAGCTATAATAAACTAATACAGCTAGTAGAATGGCTCCGCCAGTCTAGTAAACCTTAGGCGCCCCTTTAGTAAACCCTTAATTAAATCCTCTAACGGCTAAGCAAAATTAAAAATAAATAAAATCTTTCCTTACTGGCGAACTGCACCTAGGCCGCTATAGCTGCGCTTCTATAATATAGAGAACTTACCCCCCTAAAGATAATATCCGGGTATATAATTATAATATAACTAAATATAGAAAAAGTAGAGGGGCTTAGGGGATAATTAGAAATAGAAGTCCTTATAAAGATTTATAAAAAGGTTTATAATGCTATTATAGTCTAATACCTTAGGAGCGGAGATATTAGAGTTACCTTAAGGGATTAATAGGCAAAGGAATAAGCTATAAGGGTAGGGGATAGGCTAGGAGAACGTATTGGCATAAAAGTGCTCCGCGAAGATTACCTAGTTAAAGTCTTAGCGGTTCCCCTAAGCCTTAGGGTAGAAAAGGGACGCTAGGTAGATAATATAGTAACTATATATAAGATAGTAAAACAAACGGAACGCCTTATACTAGGATTTAAGATTATCTAAATCTAATAGCTATAATAGGAAAATATAAACTAAGTATATAATAAGAATAATAAAAGAATATAAGGGTTGCCAGAGACTTGCTAGGAAGGCGCTAATTAAATATATAGCTCCCTTATTATTAGTATATATATACTAGAAATGTAAAAACTCCTTATCTAAAAAGGTATTATTATAAATGGCCTTATATATAATATAAGGCTCTATAATTATAGACTCCGCCTAAAATAATGCTATTGCTGCGTATAATGGGGATATACCTAATCCACATGCGCAGCATAGGTATGCTACGGCCACTGTATAGGCCCCTACGATATAAGATATTACTTAAATTAAGACTAAATAAAATGTATAAACTGCTACTAAAGCATATATAAGGCGTAGGAGAGAGAAGACTACATTAAATATAGGAGACGGAAGGTAAGGGCCTAACAGTTGCGGGAATAACTATATACTAGGTTATACGAATGGAAATAATAGGTAATAAGCTAGGGGGGCGCAGGTGCCTTTTTAGCGTTTCCTACCTTTAATACTAGGGGGCTAGGCCAGCTATCCTAAGCCTTAGCGGGCCAGAAGCGACGCTACGCGATATTACTAGACCGTATAGGGATATAAGGGAAAGGATACCCTGTAGGAAAACCCTTATAGACAGCTATAGTAAGCTTAAGACCAGGACAATTAAGAATTAGACTTAACGCGGTAAATATAATATTTGCAGCCGACTCTTAAAGGGTATATAGCTAACTAGTAAGAATAGGGGAAGAACCGGAGACAATAATAGATTTAGATATAGAAGCGCTAGTAGGAATATAAAATATGGGAATGGAAAGCTCTATATAAAATGAGTAGTAACTAGGGTATAGATATAAGAGACAGAAGTTCTAAATGTCCTAGAGAAAGTGGAAATAGAAGAAGCGAGGAATAAAGGAGAGGCGAAGGACCCTCGCTAGGGGTCCGCTACCTATCTATTATATAGTATAACTGCGGCAATATAAACCACTGTCTCGCAAGGCCCTTACTAGACAGCCTAGACCTAGAGAAATACCATATCTTTGCTATATAAGAGCCGTATTATAATACCTATATATAATTAATATACTGCCCCTAAGGATTCCAGCTCCTATATAAACCAAAAGCAGCTATACGCGTATGCTTTATAATTAGTAAGGCTATTAGCCTGTCCTTGTAGTTATGGCAGGCAGTTAACCTAGATATTATAGTAATAATAATCTAGATATATAGGGGACCGGTATAGATTATTAATATATATAACCCTAGGGTTAAAGGGGTCCTATAAATAGAGAACATTATATTAGTAATAAGCTTACTAGAAACTAAAGGTATAGAGTTTATCCTATTAGGAGATATAAACCTCTACTACCCGTAGTGGGGGGGTATTTATATTGCTGCTAAACAATAGGTAGAGTGCCTACTAAGAGCTATAGACACTGGGGGCCTTAAGCTGGCCACCCCCCTAGGAGCAATTATATGGCAATAAGGTACCGCTAGAAGTATAATTGACCTTATATTTATAGATGAAGGCTTATACTAGAGACTTAAAAGGTATAAACCTAAAGAAAAATAGGCACTCGCCTTAGACTATATCCCTATCTAGATATAGCTAGATCTGGATATTAAGGCGTAACTAAATAGTAAAAGATATATAATAAGAAAGCTTAAGATAGACAGCTTCCTTAATATAGTTAAATAACAACTTTAAGACCTAAAAGAAATCCACCCGATACTAAACGAGCGAGGCTTATTAGCTACCCCTAAGGAAATCGACCAAAGACTAGAAAGGATCTAGGTAGCAATTAAAAACGGGCTAAAAAAGTACTGCCCGGTCTTAAAACCGGGCCCTTATACGCGATACGCATGGTCCATATAATACGCAATTCTTATCGCCAGCTAATAACGAGCAAGAAGAAAATATATAAGTAGCTATAATCCTAAAGATAAGAGATAATATAAAGATATAAGAAACCAGCTAAAGAATACCCTAAAAAAAGAAGTAAGGAATAGCTGGAGACGGTTTATAAATGAGTATACTATTAACCCAAGCCTCCCCTATAATAAAGGTCTTTAGAGGATAGCAAAATGGGTAAAGAAAAAGGCGGGACGTCTAGTAGAAGACCTATACCTTCCGCCCCTATAAAGACTAGGTGAATTACTAGCTATAAGCGACAATAATAAGAAGGCAAAGATCCTTATAGAATTTTTTTTCCCTTAACCAGCTTTAGTAAACCTTAGCGATATTATAGGCGAAGCACCGGTGACTCGCCTAAGGGTTAATAGTGACATAATAACCGAAGAAATGGCTAGAACTATTAGCCGCCTTTTAAATAATATAGCACTAGGACTAGATGGGATCCTAAATAAAGCCCTAAAGACCTACGGACCACTAATAGCACCTTAGCTTGCGGATATAGCTAAAGTATACTTTGTAATAGGCTACTACCCAAGACTTGGAAGAGCTATAACAACGTTTATCCTACGTAAAGAAGGTAAAGCAGACTACTTACTCCTAGGAAGCTACCGCCCTATTGCCTTAGAGAATACCCTTAGCAAGATCTTAGAAAGGGTAATAGCGGACTATATAATAGACATGGCTAAGGAACATGCCCTACTATTATAAAGCTAAATAGGGGTAAAAAAGAACCGCTTAACACTATTAGCACTTACGCTACTTGCTGCCACTATTAAATCTGCATGGGCGATGCGAAGGGACTTTATAGTATTAATGCTTAGCCTAGATATTAGTGGCGCCTACAACAATATACCCTATAAGTGTCTCCTATATATCCTTAGGGCAAAAGGCTTCTTAAAATGGATTATATAATTTGTTTAAGGGTTTATAGGTTAAAAAGAAATATTACTAGTCTTTAGCGGATACTAAAGCCCCCCTATTGTAGTTGTAACAGGAATACTATAAGGATTACCCCTCTTGCCTATACTCTTCCTTTTCTTTATAAGCAACCTGCTTAACTCCTTTAAGGAAGGGGCGACCTAGGGGATAGGCTTTGTTAATAATATAAACCTAATTATATACGGGCTAACAGCCGCAGAGAATTATAGAACACTAAAGAAAGTATATAACACCTATATAGAATAGGTAAGATAATATAGAGTCTAATTCTTACTAGAGAAATACTAGCTAATCCATTTTATAAGGAAACGCAACCAATCTATAGATCTCTAGCATATAATTTGTATTTAAGGCCTTAGGGGTTAACTAGTTTAGGGCCTAAGAGTATTAGAAGTATAGGTAGATAGTAAGCTCTAATAGAGCGTATATGCGGCGCAAGCGGCCCGTAAGGGCTAAGCATAGTATATTGCATTATTTAGGATTATTAATTCTATATGGGGTTTATACTTCTAGAGCTTACGCCTACTATATATAGCAGTTGTCCGGCTAACCATGACGTATAGGTTTAGTATTTAGGCCATTAGAGAATCTGAGAAAGGCCCCCCTAAATCGCTCCTTAAACCACTTTAAAAGGTCTAAATAGCCTGCCTTTAGAGTATAATAGGCGGATATAAGCGAATGGCCACAGCTCTGCTTAAGAAGGAAGCTAATATTCCCCCCCTATAACTATATATTAAAGCCGCTGTAATATAAAGGGCGTAAAAGGAATGTAACTCTAATGTTATAAAGTATAT
>Ga0307515_10023725_pt1 | contig 10733 bp, 10 predicted proteins | sample 17_EM_MG_FD_194513 | JGI IMG/M metagenome (GOLD analysis project Ga0307515, IMG submission 194513) | Populus trichocarpa ectomycorrhiza microbial communities from riparian zone in the Pacific Northwest, United States - 17_EM | ecosystem: Host-associated > Plants > Roots > Unclassified | place...
CAATACGGTCGTACTGCTGGCCTGGCGGGGCGGGGAACGGTCGGTGCGTCAGTGGCGCGAGCGCCGCACCAGGCTGCCGACGTCGAGGATCAGCGCGACCCGGCCGTCGCCCATGATGGTCGCGCCCGAAATGTCGTTGACGCGGCGGTAGTTGGCCTCGAGGTTCTTCACCACCACCTGTTGCTGGCCGAGCAGCTGGTCGACCAGCAGCGCGACCCGGCCACCTTCGGCTTCGGCGACGACCATGATCCCGCTGGCGTTCTCGAAGTCGAAACGCGGCACGCCGAAGACCTGCTCCAGATCGAGCACCGGCATGAACTCGTCGCGCACCTCGATCACACGGCCGTGGCCGCCGATCGTCTTGATATTGCCCGGCTGGACCTGGAACGATTCGATGACCGAAGACAGCGGCAGGATGTAGACCTCTTCGCCGACGCCGACCGACATGCCGTCCATGATCGCCAGGGTCAGCGGCAGGCGCACCTTGACGCTCATGCCGTAGCCTTCGGCCGAGTCGATTTCGACCGTGCCGCCCAACGCGGTGATGTTCTTCTTCACCACGTCCATGCCGACACCGCGGCCCGACACATCGGTGACCACGTCGGCGGTCGAGAAGCCGGGCGCGAAGATCAGCGACCAGACTTCGGCGTCCGTCATCGAATCGGGCGCGTCGATGCCGCGTTCGCGGGCCTTCTTGATGAGCTTGTCGCGCGACAGGCCTTTGCCGTCGTCGCGCACTTCGATCAGGATCGAGCCGCCTTGATGAGAGGCCGCGAGCGTGATCGTGCCGTGCTCGGGCTTGCCCTTCGCGAGGCGCTCGCTCGGGCTTTCGATGCCGTGGTCGCAGCTGTTGCGTACCAGGTGCGTCAGCGGGTCGGTGATCTTCTCGACCAGGCCCTTGTCGAGCTCGGTCGATTCGCCCTGCGTGACGAACTCCACCTTCTTGCCCAGCTTGGCAGCGAGGTCGCGCAGCATGCGCGGGAAGCGGCTGAACACCATCGACATCGGAATCATCCGGATCGACATCACCGACTCTTGCAGGTCGCGCGTGTTGCGGTCGAGGTCGGCCAGGCCGGCTGCGAGTTGCTGGTACAGGCCGGGGTCGATCTGCTTGCTGTTCTGCGCCAGCATCGCCTGGGTGATCACGAGTTCGCCGACCAGGTTGATGAGTTGGTCGACCTTTTCGACCGAGACGCGCAGGGTCGACGACTCGAGCGCGGCGGCAGGCGCCTTCTCGACGCGCGCCGCAGCACGTGCCGCCGGCTTGGCTGCTTCCGTGTCGATCGCGGCGGTGGACGAGGCGGACGCGGCGGGCGCTGCATCCGCGCTGCCGGGCGCGCCCGGCGCGTTTTCGAAGAAGCCGTAGCCGGGGTCCTTCGCCGCTTCGGGCGGCGCGCCGGGCGCACCGGCGTGGAAGCCATAGCCGTCGCTGACCGGCAGCAAGGCCACCTCGTCGCGGGCGACGTGGAAGGTGAACAGATCGAGCAGGTCGTTGTCGCTGCTGGTCGTGATGACGCGGAAGCGGCGGATGCCGTCGCTCGGCTGGCCACCGTCGATCGCCTCGATCGTGCCGAGGTCGGTGATCTCGTTGAAGAGTTCGATCAGGCTGTTGGCTTGCGTCGGGTCTTTCAGCGGGCCAACGCGCACTTCGAGTTCGCGTGCCGGTGTGGCGCCGGTCGCGACAGCTGCCCGCGGCGCAGGCGCCTCGCCGGCCATCTGTTCGTCGGCGTCGGGGACCACGGCCTTCGCCACCGCGGCAGCCGCCACCGGCGGCTGGCCCGAGCTCATGGCGCGGATGCTGACGAGCAGCTCGCTCGTGTCGACCGCATCGCCGCCCGCGCCTTGATGGCGCGCGAGCTGCGCACGCAGCGCATCGCCCGACTGCAGCAGCACGTCGACCATCGCCGCCGTCGGCGTCAGTTCATGCCGGCGCAGCTTGTCGAGCAGCGTTTCCATCTGGTGCGTCAGCTCGGCCACGTCGGCAAAGCCGAAGGTGGCGGCGCCGCCCTTGACCGAATGCGCGCAGCGAAAGATCGAGTTCAGCTCTTCGTCGTCGGCGGCCTCGATGTCGATCTCGAGCAGCTGCGCCTCCATGCGATCGAGGTTCTCGCCCGCTTCTTCAAAGAAGACCTGATAGAACTGGGAGAGGTCGATGCCTGCCCCGATGTTCGCGCCTTCTTGCGTCATCTCACCCATGCTCGCTCCTGTCGTGACGCGCTGTTCAGCGGATCACTTTTTTGATGACTTCGATCAGCTTGGCCGGATCGAAGGGTTTGACGAGCCAGCCGGTCGCGCCGGCGCTGCGGCCGGCCTGCTTCATCTGGTCGCTCGACTCGGTGGTCAGGATCAGGATCGGCGTCGACTTGAACTTCGGGTTGTCGCGCAGCTTCTTGGTCAGGCCGATGCCATCGAGGCGCGGCATGTTCTGGTCGGTCAGCACGAGGTCGAAATCGCTCTTGCCGGTCTTCTCCCAGGCGTCCTGGCCGTCGACGGCCTCGACGACGCTGTAGCCCGCGCTCTTCAGCGTGAACGCCACCATCTGGCGCATGGACGCTGAATCGTCGACTGCGAGAATTGAATGCATGTGAATCTCCGGAGAACTTGTAGGCGTTTTCGGTTGTAGGCGGGGGTTCTTGAATCGTTCAGGCTCAGAACAGTTCGACCGACCCGGCGTCCATTTCGTCCTGCGTGACCGGGTTCGGTCGCAGCGGCGCCTCTTCGACCACGGCTGCGCCGTCGTCGTCGTCGCCCATGGTTTCGCGGGCGATGCGGTCGGCGCAGTTGCGCAGGCGCTTGTGCGTGTGGGCGATCAGCTGCGAGGCCATGTCCTGGAACTGCAGCGCGGTGATCGCGCCGCCGAGGTGCTGCACGACGCTGTCGAAAAGTTCCTGCGAGGGCGTGTCTTGCGCCGCGTCGACCAGTTCCTGGATCTCGCCGGCAGCGCCGTGAAAGCCGCGCATCAGCTCGTCGCAGGCGTGCGAGAGCAGCGTCTGCAGGCGATCGAGGTCGTGCGAGGCCGTCATCAGGTTGTCCTGCAGGTCGGCGGCCGCGAGCAGCGGCATGGGCGCTGCACCTTGAAGGTCGTGGGCTTGTGGGTTCAGCATCGTTGCATCCGTGTCGGCAGGGTTCCGGGAAACTACTGGAGCGTCCCGAGCTTTTCGGCAGGCGGTGCACCCAGCTTGAGCGGAAACAACCGGACGAAGTCGGCGTTGTTCGCCCCTCAAACCTGGCCGGGCCGTTGCTCGCAGCCGACACGGCAGCGCATACTGGGCACCATGCCGCCGCCGCGCCCCCCTGTGACCGCCTCGAACGGCGGTGATCGTGAACTGCAGATCCTGCACCTCGAAGACTCGGAACTCGATCACGAACTGACGCTCGCCCACCTCGCTCGCGGCCACTTGCGCGTGAAGGTGCGGCGCATCGATTCGGAGGCCGAATTCCTCGGCGCGCTCGCCGAACGCGGCTGGGACGCGATCATTTCCGACTACAACCTGCCCGGTTTCTCGGGCCTGGTCGCGCTCGATCTGCTGAAGGCGAGCGGGCGCGACGTGCCGTTCATCCTGGTCTCGGGCGAGATCGGCGAAGACACCGCGGTCGAGGCGATGCGCAACGGCGCGAGCGACTACCTGCTGAAGAACAACCTCGCGCGCCTGGTGCCGGCGCTGTTGCATGCGGTCGAGGCGACGGAAACCCGACGCGCCCGCGTCCGCGCCGACCGCGAACTCGACGAGTCGAAGCAGCGCCTGCGCGAACTCGCGCAGCACTTGCAGAACAGCATCGAACAGGAGCGCACCGCGATTGCACGCGAGATCCACGACGACGTGGGGGGCTCGCTGACGGCGCTGAAGTTCGATCTCGCCTGGATCGCGCGCCACTCCGACTCCGACGAAGTGCTCAGCCGTGTCAATTCGGCGCTCGAGACCGTCACGCTGGCGATCGATTCGAGCAAGCGGATCATGCACAACCTGCGCCCGGCGATCCTCGAGCAAGGCCTGGTCGCGGCGCTGCACTGGCTCGCGAGCCGGTTCGAGAAGCGCACCGGCATCGACTGCGTGATCCGCCTGCCGGCCGAGGCGACCGCGCTGCCGTCGGGGGTGCCGCTGGTGGCCTACCGCACGGCCCAGGAGGCGCTGACCAACATCAGCAAGCATGCGCACGCCACGCGTGTGGAGCTCGATCTGTCGCTCGCCGGTGGCGTGCTGTCGCTCGAGATCAGCGACAACGGCCGCGGGCTGAACGCCGACGACCTCGCGAAGGCGCGCTCGTTCGGCATCCGCGGGCTGCACGAACGCGCCGGCACGGTGGGCGGCTGGGTCGAGCTCAGCAGCAGTGGCAGCGGCACGACGATGATCCTGTCGGTGCCCTTGAATCCACTGGGCATCGCTGATATACCCTACCAAGCGCCGCGCGACGATGGCGACGACCCCAGCCAATGGGGCGCGCTGTGACCACAGCTACGAGACAGGCTCAACGATGATCAAGGTCTTTCTGTGCGACGACCATGCGCTGATCCGGCGCGGCATCCGCGACACGCTCTCGGACGCGCCCGACATCGAGGTCGTCGGCGAGGCCGGCGATTACGGCGAGTTGCGCGCCCTGATGCGAGACCACACCGCCGACGTGCTCGTGCTCGACATCAACCTGCCCGGCCGCAGCGGCCTCGACGTGCTGCATGTGCTCAAAGACGAAGTCACGAACATGCGCGTGCTGGTCGTCTCGATGTACCCGGAAGACCAGTACGCGATCCGCGCGCTGCGAGCCGGCGCCTTCGGCTACGTCAACAAGGGCGGCGACCCGGCGCAGATCGTCGCCGCGGTGCGCACGGTGGCGCAAGGGCGCAAATACGTGACGCCCGAGATCGCGCAGATGCTGGTCGAGAGCCTGACCACGCCGATGATCGCGAACGCGCACGAGAAGCTCTCCGACCGCGAACTGCAGACGCTGGTGATGATCGCCTCGGGCAAACGCCTGTCCGACATCGCCGAAGAACTGATGCTGAGCCCGAAGACGGTGAGCGTCTACCGCGCCCGCGTGCTCGAGAAGCTCGGGTTGACCAACAACTCCGAGATGACCGTCTACGCGATCCGCAACGGCCTCGTCGGCAGCGAATAGCACCCCCCCATTTGCGTGTCCGGCTGCCGCGCGATGCGGCATGCGTCACGTTCGGCTCGCGCTTGCCGCTTGAGCCGCAGCACATCCGGCCGAAAACCTCCACCATGCGGTTCGCTGCCGCGCCACGCCCGGCGCCTCAGCTCTGAACCTGATTCTGGAGTTCGATGAATCAGTCGCCTGCCCTGTTGATGACCGCGAGCTTCGCCGTGTGCGCCGCCTTGCTCTGGCTTGCCGCCGAGCTCGCCGTGGCCGCGCCCGCGCGGCCGGCGCGCGTTGGGCACGCTCTGTTCGCAGCGGCCGTGCTGCTCGGCGCGTACGCACTGTGGTGGCCGGTCAACGCGCTGCGTGCGTCCGGTCTGCCGGGTGCCCCCGCGGCCGGCTGGCACTGGTTGTGGCCGGCGCTGCCGGCGCTGCTGCTCGCGGGTCTGGCCGTGGTCGTCGGCGGGTTGTGGAACAGCGGCCGGCGTGCTGCGGCCGGCCTCACCGCGATCGCGTTGCCCATCGCTGGCTACGTGCACGCAATGTTCAGTGCGCCGGGCATTTTTCGCGTTGCCGGCGCACCCGACTGGTTCGGCGTCGGCACGCTGACGCTCGCGCTCACGGCCGGCCTGGTGCTCGCCCAACTCGATCCGCAGGATCAGCGCGTCGCCCGTGCGCTGCGCATCGGCGGCGCGATGCTCGCGGCTGCGGTCGGCTGCATCGGCGTCGCGTTGTCGGTGCCGGTCAGCGAGGCAGCGCGCTGGGTCGTCGGCCCCGAATGGCTGGTGATGATCGGGCTGGTCGCACTCGCGGCCGTGCTCTCGATGGTGCTGCAGCACGGCGGCGGCGAGCAGCAGGCGCAGCTGCGCCCGACCCGCGCCGCTGCAGTCGACAACCTCACCGGCCTGCCGACGCGCCTGTATTTCGAGGGCCGGCTGCACGCGGCCGCGAAGAAGTGCGACGCAAAGGGCGCGCAGCTCGCCGTGCTGTTCATCGACCTCGACGGCTTCAAGCCGGTCAACGACAGCTTCGGCCACAGCAGCGGCGACCGTGTGCTGGAGCAGGTCGGCCAGCGCCTAAAGCGGCTCGCGAAGGGTGCCGGCGTGGCGGCGCGCGTGGGCGGCGACGAGTTCTTGCTGCTCGCGACCGGCACTGCACAAGACACTGTCGCGCGCCTGGCGACACGCCTGATCGATGCGCTGAGCCAGCCCTACAGGATCGACGACCGCGAGGTCGCGATCTCGTGCTCGGTCGGCATCGCGATGTACCCCGACAAGTGCCACCCGAACAAGCTGATCGCGCGTGCCGATGCGGCGATGTACGCGGCCAAGCGGGCCGGCGGCACGCGCCACTGCTTCTATGCGCCCGAGATGGACGTCGACGTGCAGCAGAACTTCGACATGCTGCGCGACCTGCGTCAGGCGCTCGCCAACGACGAACTCGAACTGTTCTTCCAGCCCAAGGTCGACGCGCGCAGCGGCAAGGTCACCGCCGCCGAGGCCTTGCTGCGCTGGAACCACCCGACCCGAGGCATGGTGATGCCCGCCAACTTCATTCCGCTGGCCGAGCGCTCGGGGCTGATCGGGCCGCTCGGCAACTGGGTCATCGAGGCTGCGTGCAAGCAGGCCCGCGCGTGGCGCGACAAGGGCCTGCGCATGCGCGTGGCGATCAACCTCTCAGCCTACCAGATGCGCCAGGACGACATCGCCGATCGCATCAGCGATGCGCTGGCGCGCCACCGCATCCACCCGTCGCTGCTGACCTGCGAGATCACCGAAACCGCCGCGATGGAAGACACCGGCGCGACGCAGGAGACCTTCCGCCGGCTCGGCGAGATGGGCGCGCATCTGTCGATTGACGACTTCGGCACCGGCTATTCGAGCCTGAGCTACCTGCGCCAGTTGCCCGCCGAAGAACTGAAGATCGACGCCAGCTTCGTGAAGGACGTGGACCACAGCGCCGACGCCCGCGCGGTAATCGACGCGGTCGTCAAGCTCGCGCATGCGCTCGGGCTGAAGGTGGTGGCCGAGGGCGTCGAGACGCTGCGCCAGCACAAGATCCTGGTCGAACTGGGTTGCGACGAGCTGCAGGGCTACCTGTTCGCCAAGCCGATGACGGCGCGTGCGCTGCTGCTGTGGGCAATGGACGATCGTTCCACCTCGGCCGTCTTCCGCGATTCGCTGTTCGGCGAGACGCGGCAGGCGTCTCGACAAGGGCTCAGGCAGAGCGTGCGGCAATCGGGCTAACGCGTCGCGCGCCGGCGCACGCACTCGAGGTAGCGCTCGCCATCGGGCGGCAGGCCGCTGCGCTGCGAGGCCCAGATCATCTCGCCCAGGCACTCCATCACCTGGTGCTGCGCTTCGTGCGCCGAACCGAGCTTGGCGGCCAGCAGGCCGAATGCCTGCTTGATGCCGGTCGGCTGGTCGATCGCGATCTGTTCGCTGATCGACAGGTGCATCGACAAATGCAGAAACGGGTTGCTGCGGCCGCCCTCGACTTCGTAGACGGCCGCGAGCGCGGCGTCCTGGTCATCGAGTTCGGCGAAATACTCGGGGTGCTCGCCGATCCAGTCGGCGGCGATCGCCTCCATCGGCGTCAGCGGCAGGGCATCGCGTTGCTTGCGGCGCGTTTCGCAGAAGAAGCGGCGAACGTCGTGTTGCGAGGGCTGGAACATCGGCCAATTTTGCCTCGGTGACCCTTCAACCCAGGCGAACGCGGTCGACGAAACATTTGGCGGGTCGCACGCGCGCGTGGCACCGAGAATCGCTGCACCTTCCACTGATGAGCCTGCCCCGATGAACGTCACGACCGAGCAATTGTTCGACAACGCCCGCACCCACAACGGCTTCAGCCCCGAGCCGATTCCCGAGGCGACGCTGCACCAGCTCTACGACCTCGTCAAATGGGGCCCGACCTCGGCCAACTGCAGCCCGGCACGTTTCATCTTCGTGACCACGCCCGAAGCGAAGGCCAAGCTGCTCGAAGGCGTGTCGGCCGGCAATTTCGAAAAGACCAAGGCCGCGCCGGTGACCGTGATCATCGGCATGGACATGGCGTTCTACGAGAAGCTGCCGCAACTCTTCCCGCACGCCGACGCGAAGGCCTGGTTCGTCGGCAACCAGCCGATGATCGACGCGGCCGCGTTCCGCAATTCGAGCATCCAGGGTGGCTACCTCATCCTCGCGGCGCGCGCGCTGGGCCTCGACTGCGGGCCGATGAGCGGTTTCGACCACGCCAAGGTCGACGCGGCATTCTGGGCCGGCACGACGGTGAAGACGAACTTCATCATGAACCTCGGGCATGGCGACGCGAGCAAGCTGTTCGGCCGCAGCCCGCGCCTGTCGTTCGAAGAGGCTTGCAAGATTGCTTGATCGCGGTGAGTTCAGGCGCTGATTCGGGCGATCACCGCCTGAATCACCACCCCGAACGACAGGATCACGACGAACCAGCCGATGCCGCGGCGCAAGCGTGACGCGGCGGCTTCGCTGCCGGCGCTGCGCAGCACGCGCGAAATGAGTTGTGAGTCGGCGGTGCTGGCGATCAGCATGCCGCCGGAGAAGAGCAAGCCCGCGACCGCGCCGGCCCACCAGCCGCCCTGGTGCGTGGCGAATACGCTCCAGGCCGAGACGTGCGCGACCGTGTCGATCACGAGCGCGAACAGCAACCCGATGGCGACCGTCGACCAGAGATCGGTGCGGTCGCGCAGCGCGGCCGGAATCAGTTTCATCCGCACCGAACTCGGCCGGTAGGCGCCCGGCGCGAGCAGCGCGCGCAGGTTCCACAGGCCGAGCAGGGTCAGCAGCACGATCGGCAGCCAGTCGACGATCTGCACGAGCGTCCGCGGCAGGGTGAACGAGGCAGCCAGCAGGCTGATGCCGATCGCGATGACGCCAATCGCCAGGCCGTGACCGAGCGCGAACAGCGTGCCGGTCCAGGGCGCGTGGCGCTCGCGGTGGTCATGGGCGCGCAGCGTCAGGCCGTCGATCGCGGCGATGTGATCGGGCTCGATGCCGTGGCGCAGCCCGAGCAGGAAGAACAGCGCCATGCCGCTCGCGGGCAATTCGACGCCGGTCACGAGGCCTGCGCCTTGCTGCAATCAGCGCACAGCCCGCGCAGCGTGATCTCGTGTGCGCTGACGACGAAGCCGGCCGGCGCGAGGTCTTGCATCGAACCGGGGCAGGCGTGCAGCGCGTAGACGCGGTCACAGCCGTTGCAGTGAAAGTGATGGTGGTGATGGGCGGCGCCGCCGTGGTGCTCGTGGTCGTGATCGTCACCACGGCAGGCGGCCTCGAAGCGAGCGGCCTGGCCGGGCAACAGCACCTTGACGATGCGGGCTTCGTCCTGCAACGCGTTGATCTGGCGGTAGATCGTCGACAGGTTCAGGCTCGCGACCCTGCCTTGCGCGAGCGCGAGGATCTCAGCGGGCGTGAGTGCGCGGCCGGCGTGCTCGATTGCGGCGAGCACGGCTTCGCGTTGGCGGGTGTTGCGTTCCATGGGGCCGCGATCTTATTGCAAATCGATTGGCAACAGAGCGAGGCGGGTCAACGCGGCCCGCGAATCGCAGCTGCCCGCGCGGCGGATCAGACCTGCGTTTCGGCCATCGGCACGGGGGCCTGCGAATGGTTTTCGGCATCGACGGCGAATCCGTCGCGTCCCCGCTGCTTGGCCTCGTAGAGCTTCAAATCGGCGCGCTGCAGGGCGTACTCGAACGGGTAGCCATGGGCGAGAACGGTCACGCCGGCCGAGAAGGTGACGCGGGCTACGGGGCAATCCGACCATACCGAAGCAAGCGCCATGTGCGCGCGCAGCCGCTCGAGCGCGCGCACCGCGTCGTCGACCGACGTTTCAGGCATCACCAGCAAGAACTCTTCGCCGCCCCAACGCGCCAGCACGTCAACCTCACGCAGCACCGTGCGTGCCTCGCGCGAAAAGATGCGCAGCACCTCGTCGCCGCGCGCGTGCCCGAGGGTGTCGTTGATGCGCTTGAAGTGGTCGAGATCGATGAGGGCCAGGACCAGGCACGCGCCGGTGCGTTGCCCGCGTGCCACCTCGTGGGCGATCCAGTCCTGGACATGCCGTCGATTCACGAGCCCGGTGAGTTCGTCGTGTGTCGCCACTTCATGCAGGCGCTGCACCGCGTCCTGCAGTTCGCGTTTCTGCTGCCGTTGAGCGAGGCGCATGCGGCTCAACTGGCCGGCGAGCAACGCAATCGTCGGCAGCACCACGGCTGCGAACAGGAAGTTGAGGACCTCGATCTCCGGCTCGAATCGGATCGGATCCTGCAGCGCGCCGGAACTCATTGCGCACGCGAGCAGCGCCACCGCGATCCAGCCGAGTTGCCGACAGCGCTGCGGTCGCAGCGTGAAGGCACCGAACACGAGGACGAGCGCCACCACCATCAGCAGCGTGCCCCGCATGTGGGCGTCGATGCGGTACGAGAACGCGAGCGAGACCATCGCGAACATCATTTGCAGCATCGTCAGCCCGGGGTCGCTGAAGCGGCGGCTGAACCCGCTGCGGATGGCGACATAGAACGTGCCGACGCCGGCGACGATGAAGACGGAGAGCCAGGCCGCCACGGCCGGGTCTGTCCTGCCGCGCCAGACCGAGTGCCCTTGAAGCAGGAGCGAGAACGCATAGAT
>Ga0307515_10023727_pt1 | contig 10732 bp, 5 predicted proteins | sample 17_EM_MG_FD_194513 | JGI IMG/M metagenome (GOLD analysis project Ga0307515, IMG submission 194513) | Populus trichocarpa ectomycorrhiza microbial communities from riparian zone in the Pacific Northwest, United States - 17_EM | ecosystem: Host-associated > Plants > Roots > Unclassified | place...
AAAGCATAATTGGCATGGATGTATCCTGTGGTTTGAAAACTCTATACGTACATGCATGAACTAGCTATTGGCAAGAAAAGGAGCCTAAATGGGCTGGAGAATGAGTTGCAGGCCATTGCCGGGCCTCAAGGAAAGCAAAATAGCTGGAGAATGACTGTATGTTGGAGATACAGAGAATGAAAACCTAGTGAGAATCAAGGTTAGCACAATCTTATACTCCATCATTGTCAAGTTCCTGCCAATGCACATTCTTCCTCCAAACCCAAAAGGCAGAAACCCCATCTTGTGTCTGCATCCACCATACAAGTCATCCTTGAACCTCTCTGGTTTAAACTCGTTCGCATCTTCTCCCCATAGTTTAGGGTCATGGTGCATGGCTACAACATCAATCCACATGTTGGTCCCATTTGGTATTAAGAGGTCATTTACTTGAATATCTTCTCTAGCTTGCCTCTGTACATTAGGCGATGGCGGATAGAGTCTTAAAACTTCATTCATCACCCACCCCATCTGCAATGCATTGAAAATAAAAGAAAAGTACATTAAAAAATGTGCAAAATGTCTAATTCAATATTGTATGTATCTGTGCTAGCTGGAATTATCTTAAAAGCACATTCTCCGCGTCGAGGTGTGGTGTATTCGTATAATTTCAATAAAATCTTTATGGATATTAATTCTGAGACTTAAGCCTAAAACCTCTTAAAGAATTATACTTTTTAACCATTAAACTAACTTCTTAAAAGTTGTTTCTCAAATACACCGAAGAAGGCACTGTAACAGAGATGATGACGCAAATGCATATGTAAGCTTGTCAAATCCATTCTGTGCATGGGGGTGGTGTTGGGCGGTTAGGGGTATGTTGTCAAAAACACTTTTGGCCAGTCAAAACCATGGGGGCTTAGCCATGTGTAGGTGGGAACAAAAAGTGTCAATTCGTTGTTACGTGTGGCACTCAGACAGGCCACCTTATATTAAGTGCCCAAGAGGTGGGCGTGTGGACCAAGACCTTCTTGTATTTGACCTAGACCATCTGATTACAATTTGGTCACTCAGACACCAACCTCAAGGGTTTCCAACATCAATTTTATTCAATCCCCCTCTCTGCAAGTTATTCTTATTATAATGGCTCTATACGTAGCCAATCTTAGATTCGAGCTTTTTTTTAAAAAAAGAATTATTGACATAGTTTAGAATATATAGCCTATATATATATATCACATTGCTAATTAATTTGGATGCTCTAGCTAGCATGTAGCTAGCAAGCTCATGGCAACTAAGGAAAAAATGTGCGGTAATTTAGTTGGTGTCACTGAGGTGTTCCTGTAAATAAATGAAATGCATGTAAATTTTACGTATAGAAGTACGCAGCAAACATCTTTTTGTTAGTGCATGGCCCCTACTTATAGTCTATATTCAATTATTCATCTCTCCATTTACATGTACATACATATATGGGGGATGATCGATGGACTCTAGCTTTTACCCTAAGAATTTCAGATGAAAGAATTAGTATTAAACAAAGAAACAAATCATAGATGCATGCATGACCATAATCAGAAAAAATGTGATTCAACTAGCTAGCATCTTACGTACCTTCTTCAGTCCAGCAACCTTCGTGAAATCAATTTCTTTATCCCCTGTAACTTCTCTAATCTCCTCTCTCAATTTGTTTTGCCACTCTGGATGCATAGCCAAAAGCAGCAATGTCCATGATAGAGCCAAAGCTGTGGTCTCGTGGCCACCAAAGAAGAAAGTCTTGCACTCATCGACCAATTGCCTTGTTGTTAGCATCTTCCCTGACATTCCATTTACATGATCCTCTTGGAGCAATAACCCTAGCAAATCCTTTTGAGGACACCCATCATTAGAATTTTTATGAGCTTTTATGATAGATAAGAGGAGAGCATCAATTTCATTTCCAAGCTTTTTGGCCTCGATGGTTTTTTTAGGGGATATGAGCTTGCTAAAGGGTACCCCCACATAACGGTTTGATTTAAACAGAGTGATTTGCATTGCCCTTAATTTCTCAAACACCTTGCTCCCATTTTCATAGCTTATGCCAAAGCTTGCCTTGGCTATGATCTCTCCGGCCGTCGCCGTGATTTCTCTCTCCACATCTATTTCATGGTTGCCGGAATTTATGAGGCCAGTCCACTTGTCTAGCATCTTTGTGGCGGACTCCACCATTAAGCTTGACATAGCCTATAGGACAAGTAAGAGATATAAAATTTAGAATAAAAAAACCCTTGGAGCTTATCAGTGTGGAACATGAAAAAGTAATCATTTCCAAGGAAGAATTTTGGTAGTCAAAGTCTATAATCTAGCTAGAACCAAATCAAATCACGGTGAGATAAAGATTGCCATTTAGGACCTTTTTGACAAATTACGTGAAATTCTATCCATCCATTTACTCTATGAAGTTTATGCGACCACCCAAGAACATGAAAATGAAACACATCCTTTTCTATTTATGGTAAGGTGATCATGTACATTAACACACACTATTATGTTAATTAGTGAATAGTCGATGCCAACGATTTGGGTGCATTCTTTCCACAAAATTCACCATTGAAACTATCTGATTTACACACATAGAATTAATAGTAACAGGATTAATAAAAAGAGAGAGATGGTATAAATGGACCTTCAAGTTGGCTGGAGAGAATGCAGGAGTGATAACATGGCGGTGGCGAACCCATTCATCACCTTCAGCCATGACCAAACCATTACCAAACATGGGTTCTCTATCATGTTTAAACACTCGAGGCTTTCCCCAACTCTTGCCCATCACCCCTGAAGTCATTTCTTTCAAGAAATCTGGGTCTGCTATGTACAAAAATGGCTCTGTACCTAACCAGTAAATGAATACTTTCCCTACAAGGCATCAAATGTACACATATTATTATTCGTGTTACATATACACATATCTGTATACTCTTGTCTTAACAGAAGTAGCCTTAATTCCTTGTATAAAGTTGACACACACGGCAACAAATGTGAAAATTGCATACGTTAGAAGACGAAAAAATTCAGAAGAAGAAGAAGGTCATGAGTCTTACCATGAGACTTCTGCCACTGAGAGAAGTAGGGAAAAACTGAAGAATGAATATCATTAGAGATTTTTGAGGACCCAGAAGAAGAAGAAGAAGAAGAAGAAACTGTTGCTTCCCTACTAATCCTTTTGATTTCCCTATGATTTCCTAAAGGGAAATTTGGTGTTGGACCTCGAAACCCATTTTTCTTTAGCTTCATATGCGCCCTACCAGGCAAAATCCAGCAAGAAAACAATATTCTCCATATTACGTTAAAAAAACTACCAAGAAAGGAGAAAATAAGCACTTGAAATATTAACACTCCCATCTCTCTTATCTTTCACGCACAAAAACAAGCAATTAAAAGCAATGTTACGATATCTTCCAAGGCAGAAGATATAAATCGCACTAGTGTTTCTTGTTCTAGCTTTCGTATTGATAAGAGAGATGGAGGAAGCAAAAGGGTATTTATAAATGGAGAGGAGAGGCTTCAGAAATGTCGGAGATTTGACTAGAGAAACTACATGCCCCATTACGTAGTTTAAGTTTGAACATTCTCTCTCTTTTTTCTTTTTTTTTTGCGCTTTTTCCAACCTGCCTTTTCATTGATTTGAGGCTGTCAAATTTCTAGTCTCTCTTCTCTTATTATTCCTAAGTATGAAATTAAGAAAATCTGATGTGGAAACATCACTTCTATTCAAACGAATTCCTCCTGTAAATGTTTTCCGCCTTTTGGATTTTTGACCATGGCTGCAGCATACCTACTCTTGGACTGGATTGCAACCCCGTGTGTGCCCTTGATATTTATCAAAGTTTCTTTTTGTTCATTTACCACTAGTTTACACTTCAATCAAAAACTAAATTTACGTTTACTACTATTTTAATTTTAAAAATATATTTTTATATTGTTTAATGCATTAATTAATTTCAAGAAATAAATTCCTTTTATCTTAAAATATGGACTTGAAAAACCAGATAATGTATTTTATAATTAGGGAGAAAACTAGAGAAATTGATTAGTCTTCTCATTCTAATATAAATGGTATATCTTTGACTAGGCTGAAAAAAATATTAATTTTTAATAAAAACAATTCAAGTATACCTTTCCAACCATAAAAATCAAAAGTGTCTCCAACTTTTTATTTATATATATATAATTGTCTCTAACTTATACAATATTCTTATCCCTCTGGATTGTGTGGCGACAGTATTGTATATGAAACCTTCAAATGCATAACATGTATTTAATTATATATATATGATAGTCATGATACCATGCAAGTAGGGTTCTAAATGATTTTAAATTATGACGAGAGAAGTACAATTATAAAGTCAAAAAGGTCTTACGCAGAATCACATGCACATAATATTGAAATGTAATAAAAACAATTCAAGAATACCTTTCGGACCATAAAAATCAAAAGTGTCTCTTAACTTTTTTTTTTATATATATACAAACACATATATACATATATGTATGTATGTATATGTTATGTATTTCAACGTTTCATATACAACTGTAGCCACACAATACACAGGGATAAGATTTATAATTATTCCGAGTTTATTATTATTGATAATTAATGTATTTAATTATATATGTGGTAGTCATGATACCATGCAAGTAGGGTCCTAAATGATTCTAAATTATGACGAGAGAATTACAATTATAAAGTCAAAAAGATCTTATGTGGAATCACATACGAATGTCAATAACAATGTAGAAGTACTGCAATGATTTTATTTTATTTTATTTTGATAAATTGGGTAAATTAGTAGCCAAAATATAATTAAATGTTGAAATATTAAAGGATATTTTTTTTAACAAAAATGGCTTAGTTTAAGGATAGTACGATTCAAAAACACAATATTTCAATAATATCGCAGTTCAAAACCGCAACATTTAATACATGTTGCGTTTCAGAACAACGACATTAATTTAATGTCGCATTTCTAAACTGTGACATTTGATTCAATGCCGCGGTTCAAAACCGCAGCAATCTCAAGGAAACAGTTTTGAGAAATAACTGGATATTTGATAAAACAGTTGGACAATAGCAAAAACGGTTAAACTATTTTGACTACTATAAGGTTTTAGGTCATTTTCATGTTTTAAGCCTGAAAAAAGTTTATAGAATTATAATTTTTGTTAATATGAGGTTTTATTTACTTTATGATTTTATAGAGTTAAAGTATTTACAATTTTATCAAAACTTGAACAAAGTTCTCTGTATAGGAACTATATCTAAAATTTTATACCGCTTAAAAAAACATGCAAAAAATCACAATAACCGCAATCAATAAATCCTAACTAAACTCAATATATTCTCATATTTCATAATCACAAATAGCCTAAAAAATGCAATACACACACACATCCATGCATGCAAAATGAATGTAAAATAATTCAATATTCAAGTAATCCCAAAATATATAAACATAACTCAACGTCTACGTCATCTATTGGATGATCTGGACTCATCAGTAACACGACTGAATCTTGCTCCCGCCTGAGTGACGTTGTCCTCTGTCATGTCATCATCAAGAGTTAGCTTCTTTCCAAAGATTTCAAGTCCAATGCGATAAACATTTAACCACCAGGACGCTATGGTGTGAATTTTGTTTTCTTCGTCAATATTACGAAGATAAGATGTGGTCTCTCGACCTCCCGTAACAAGAAACCAACATAATATTAATAAAATATTAATGTTAAATTAAAAAATAAATACATAAAACTCAACGATTAACATATATTAATTATAAAAAGACTTTATTACTTACGTGATGTTGAATCCATTGGATATGTTACTCGTATTACATATAAATCCGTTGGATATGTTACTCGTATTACATATATATTGAGGTGGAGGAACCTGCTCGAGATTCGGAGTAATGATTCGTCATGTTATACCCATGTACCAAATTATATACTCCTCGTCAGTAATCAAAAGATACATTTTTGTAGATATCTCATTTCTCTGTATATCTCACTGTGCTGATATCATAAATAATATATTGTTTTTTTAAAAAAAATATTATTTTAATATATTTTTAAATAAAAAAATATTTAAAAAAACAACATCACACTATCAAACACTATCTAGATTAGCATCCATTAGAGGATTGGGTTCATTTCCTCCACAAAAACTCCGAGTTAATTATATTGTAGTCTTTGTAATTGAACAAAAAATTGTCAGTGCTTTTAGAAATTACAGAGCTATTTAGAAATAGAATAATATTTTATTTTTCTAAAAAATAAAATTAGAAAAGAAAACTTGGGACTTTCTCTTCTAATAAAATATTCTAATTAATAGTACCTGATTAGCTTAATTGGAATTAATTAGTGACTAATTAAAGCGGTGATTATATATATACACACAATGTCCTTTTGTGTACCAAAAGACAAGCTCTTTAGTTACTAGGATTGGTCCCTGTATGGACATGCATATATACCTATGTTCAAGCATCCCAGATTTCATTCTTGAAAACATATATACCTATGTTTATTAAAATATTATAATTCCAAAGTCATCGATCAAAAGATCAGATTCTCTCTGTTTATGTTTTTTTTAGGTGAACAGTATAGAGTCAGAATATCTTTAATCCACCATCAACGATCCAGGCTAAGTGTAGATACAATCTCTTGCTTTCTTCTTCTTCTTCTTCCTATAGTTTTTTTTCCAGGCCAAGTGTACTGAAAGCCGATTTTTTCTGTCGTAATTGGATGGCTAAATTAGTTGTGTCTGTTTTTTTTTTTTTTATCGAATATATTGAATTTTTTTAAAAATTAACAACTAATCTTTAAACAAAATATTATTTTATTGGTGGGCTTATACTTGATTACTTTGCAGCAAGGTGTAAAAATTTATTTCAATTTTAATAACTAGTTTAAAATTTTAGATTGAAAGAAATATAGTTTTCAATGATGTTAGTGGAAGCTAGTTGCTTAAGATGGTTGAGTAATTTGACATGATATTTAATAGGTTTTTCGAAAAAATGTTCGCTTACAAATCATTAAATTTTCAAATAATTAATTTAGTGAATCACATTTTAGGATGCAATAGAAAAATCATAAAAATAAAATAAAATAATTAAAAATACATCAATCACAAAATAATTTGGATAAATTTAATTTGATATTTAACAGTTTTATTGGCTTGATCCTTGAATTTAAACAATGAACTAGATTCACCTAATAGTTTCTCTCATGCTTAAAGTTAATTAATTATTCCAAGTATATCTTTTGTTTCAGATTAATGTTTCATATTTATTTATTATTTATTGTTAAGGAATAATAAATTCTCACTAGCTTTTAACTTAATATGGTTTTATAACAAGATTTCAGAGTTTTAATGCAAAGACTATAAATTTAAATTTTACTATTTTATTTTAATTAATAAACTTAAACAAGACATAGTGTAAGTCTATATAAGTTTAAAATGTTTTTACTTAAAAAAATATTAAAATATATTTTGAAATCTCAAAATTGAGATAATTTTTTAAATGCGATAATATTTTTCATTATGTTTTACTATTTTATCCACGAATCATAGCTCCACTTAGAAATATCCAACGATGAGAGACGACAAGCCCTAGTTACATCAAGAAAAAAGAGATGTTAAAGAGGGGGAGGATTACTTTTACTTTTATATGTAACTATTAATAATATATTAAAAGAACACCAAAAAGTAAAGAAGATGAGAACTGTTTTCACTGACAGGCCTCTTGGATATTGAGTTATACTACAAATAATATGTAAGCATCTACGTAGCTAGTTTCTTGGGGGACAAAGAATTTGATTTTTGGACCGTCATCTTCCATTTCACGGGACAAACGAATGTGATTTTACATCTTTAATTCGGCTTTGACAAGGAAAGGAGACCAATAGGGGGGGAGGTAAATAAAAGTTGTCGTAGGCTTTGTAGTCACTTTGGGTGACATATTTTATATTTTAAATATTGAAAAGAAAGGCTGCCTTTGATTAATCTCTTCCGATGCCAAGAATTTTGGCGAAGCTGCGTTTTGATCATTTTTTTATTTTAAATATCAAGTTCATCTTGTCAAATCTGTCGTCGTGCTTCTATGGTGACATGCACAGTGATCGCAAAGGTGTTCGTGTTAATTACAACCTCTTTTCAACTTTGAAATACTGGAAACGTGATGGTTATATACATCAGTGAATTTCTAAATTTTCCCATGATTTTTATGCATGTGATTCCCTCAGATATTCTCTCTGACTTATTTTCTACTTTTTCTTTGCATTAATTTCTTGGCCCTCCGGAGATTTTTAATCCCACCTGCTGCCTCTGTTGTCAAATATTGAAAAGAAATAACAGGGAATTCAAAATTGATGGTATTATTTGATGTGAGATGATCTTACTACTTACAAGCCATAATATAGTTGGCATCCACAGATCTCAAGATAATTGTGGCGAGGTTGAGTTGTCACCAGAAAGTACATATGACAGCCACCAAGCCGGTTGCCGACATCTTAATAAACTTTTCAACAATGTTATATATGATCTACCCGACTTGAGGCCGGTGGGTTAATATGATCACATGTAAACTATGTTTTTATTTTTATTGATTTAGCTCTAAAATTAAATCGGATAACAGTTGATTTAATCTAGCTGATTAAATTAAAACCGATTTAAATTTAATTGAGAAAGCAAAAAACCTACATCGCTTTATTTATTTATTTTTTATAAAAAATATTGAAATAATAATGTTCTAAATTAATATGAATTAAACCAATTTAACTCATGATTTAGATTATTACCCTAGCAGTATTCAGTAACCTTAACCTTACTTTCTAGAATCCACTTTTGGTTTAATTAAATGAGTATAGAGATAGACATTTGCACAAAAAGAAAATGAATAATTAAAATCATCAATATTAAATGAATTTTCGACCTGAAATCTTTAGAAAAGTAATTAAAAACAAAAAAAGCTCTGCATCCCTGCCTCATGATAAAATTGGTCCCCATAAGTTTTTATTATACAAGCAATAAAACAAGATTGTTTTTTATAAAATCAAGATCAAGCTAAATTAGGAGCAATTAAATCCATCTTAATTGATTGTACACTGTTTATATATAATTAGGAACAAAGCCATAGAAGCTTTCTATGCATCGATCCTTATACAAGATCATTTGGACCGAGTCATCTATTCAAATGCACCAAACTTTTGTTAGGCCTCATGATTCATCCAAGGAAGAGCAGCACTGATCGTACGTAGAGGTTACAAATTTGTTCACTTCACTTCCATCAATAATCACCTTGCACTTTATCATCCTTATTTACTCCTGATCATATATATATATCATGTGTCATGAATTAATCGTGAAATGATGGCATCTATATATGACACACATGCATCTAGCAATTAATCTGGCCATGTTGCCCTACAATTTCTAAGCTAGCTACTTTCTCATCATCGGACAACATTGTCACACGAGTATCATGCATACGATGCCATTGACCATGATGGGTCGTCATGCACATGCAGCAATATAGCAACATGACATGTTACCCATGGAGCACGGGAGAGAACATTCAAATCATGGAATGGGTGGAGAATAATACGACTATTAGAGCGAGCACGCGCACCATCTTTTTGATCCGTTCGAGTCTTGATTATTATGTGTCAATTGTGAATACAGTATAGTTTATATAAGAATTGTCAACATCTTGATTCTTACACCATGACACGTCTATTGCCAGATTGGTGATATATCAATATTTCCCGTACATAACTCAAATTGTCTAACTCCCAGCATGCAAAGAGATTATAACATTTATCATGTGATGCCGCCTCCTATATACAGCCGCTTAAGTTTACTAGCTTTCTTAATTAAAGCATGTGGGACTTAATTTGCTAACAACTAATTTCAGTACTCTTTTTTTTTTTTTTTTTGTAAATGAGCTACTACCTCAACAACAAGTCATAAGAAGTAAATTAGAAAAAAAAACATTTTTTATTTAAATTCTACTATTTGCATTTCTCAACCCACATATAAATATACGACCGATCGAGTATCTTGAATTGACGGGTTATTTCCATGATAAGGGACAGAGACATGATATTAGGTTTTTTTTTTTTTGTAGAAAAAAAAGATCATCTCAATTTGTCATGATTTGTCTCAATTGAAATCCACGATTTTGTTCTTTTCCATAAAAACTGAGAATCAAAACATGATTGTTACAAGAGCACCTGTCTCCGCTCATTCACAAGGACTCGATTCTATGTCCAAACATCACATACCAGCGGATGTGGTCACCATCGATCATAGGTAATTCTCAAAAAAACACAAACTTGTGAAAGTGTTAAAAAAAGGAATTCAAAACAGCGAAACAGACATTGGCATGCCACACAAACTTGTGAAAGAGTTAAAGCAATGGATTCAAAACAACGAAACACACATTGGCATGCCATGGAGTTTGCTTCAATGTTTGTGTAAAATTTGGCACAGACATGCACACGACATGGTTTTTGCTTGCATGTGATCAATGGTGACATGACACAGCAGCCACCATGCCCGTTAATCACTTGACCCTAATTTGTCCGAGCCCCAATCTAATTAGTTGAGAACTAGGAGTTTCTTAAGTTTCATTATTTCTGAAAATGGATTCTATGGCCCAATTCTTTTCTTCTCTTCCTATTTTAAGCCTAGTATATCCTTCCAAGTGCTGAGATGGAG
>Ga0307515_10023728_pt1 | contig 10732 bp, 3 predicted proteins | sample 17_EM_MG_FD_194513 | JGI IMG/M metagenome (GOLD analysis project Ga0307515, IMG submission 194513) | Populus trichocarpa ectomycorrhiza microbial communities from riparian zone in the Pacific Northwest, United States - 17_EM | ecosystem: Host-associated > Plants > Roots > Unclassified | place...
ATAAGGACCGAATCAAAATGCCTTATATATATAAATTAAAAACCAATGATTAAATGGAAAAGAAATTAAACTTTAACAAAAAGAAAAATGACTAAAAAACAACAATCAAAACTAAAAAGTCTGATTTAAAAAAAAAATATAAGGACCACGATGTATTTACCGGGATAGGAGAGAGAAATGAAGTAAGGAAAAAAAATGGTCACCAACAATACACCAATTACATTTGGAGTATATGTTTTGCCTGTAATAGAAGAGGAGATAGAGAGCAATCAACTAAGATGATGGAAGAGATTTTTTGATCAATGAAAACCGTCGCATGTGCCGCGCAAAGTGTGTGGCAGTTCCAACACGCTAACGCTTGTTTTACACACGCTAGCAGTTTTTCAATTAAAAAATTATTATTTTAAAAGGGAATTATGTTACTACCATTAACTAAACTTACAATTAACAACAAAACCTAGGCTAAAAGACCTAAATATCAATGACTACAATGAACTAAATGTCTTGCATTTAAGAGTACATGGGTAATTCTACTGTTTATAAAAAATAAAAAATACCTAAATACCCCCTACCCGAGACCACCAATTTGTTTTTACTTTTGGGGGTATTTTGGTTATTTTACTCTTTACAAAACATTGAATAAATACAAATACCCCCAAACAAATCAGTAATGACTACTTCACCTCATGAAAATACCAAAATAACCCTGGTCTAAAGGCATGCAATTTTTTATGGGAAGTATAAAATAGTCATTATACTATAGTGGTAAACGGTAAAATGTGAGAGGGGTTATAGTGAATCCTCCTTCTATTTTAGTTGTTTGTTAATTTTAAACATGGCCAAGCTCACTAAAAACATTTGTTCTTGCATGTTTTTTTAGCATTGTTTTAGTATTTTTACATACCAAGAAAAAATAATTATTCTTGTATATTTAAGCATTTTTTTCATCTTTATAAAAATAAATAAATACAAAAAATATTTTTTGCATGTATTTTTGGACTTTGTAACAAGTTTATAAAGTCCATTAGGACTTGACCTAAATTAAAAAAGTCAATTAGGTTAACATACCAAAATTTTCAAAAAAATAAAATAAAACTATCAATCTTGTCTTTCTAAATAAAAAATGATAATTGTTATCTATGTTTGAGGTAAATAGACTCATAGTGAACCATCACCTTGAACATTTAAAAATAATAACAGTTCCTGAATTTTTAACCAAAAAAAAAGGTTTTAAATAAGTTTTTTAATATATAATCATTGATATCATAATCAAGAAATACCAACTTAGATCAATATCCACCAATACTAAAATTAGGAATATCATCTATAATATTCATTAATGTAAGAGTCATAAATATTTGTATTTATCAATGTCAGAATTGAGAATACTTTTAGTATTCAGTAATGTCAGAGTTAGGAATATTAAAACTAGAATTAGAAATAACTTTTAGCTCAATATTCATTGACATCAAAGTTAGGAATATTATATTTTTTTTCCATGTAATACTTACCAACACCAGAGTTGAAAGTATTTTTAGTTGAATATTCACTGACACCAGATTTGAGAATATTATAAGCAGACCACTAATAGCATAACAAAACATACCCTTAGCAATTTAGGACAAAATTAGTAATACAATCTACCTCAGGTAAAACGTTTTAGGGGTGACAATATCTTCTCTTTAGCATAATTAGTCTCATACCATAAAATCTATATTAACCAGTTAAGGTTTCTAGTGATCATAATATTAGGTGACAACTTATCAAAAAATATCTTTCTCCACTAAGAACAAAATGACATATATATGTTCTTTTTTCTTTTTTATATTTAAAGTCATCGCGATGTCTAGTAGTGATGTAATGACGACTTCGCTAGGAAATTTTTGTGACTAAACTTTGTCCTTTATCTATTAATTTTCGTGATATGTTTTTCTTGTTTGTTTATCACTTTTTACAACTTTAGCATTCATTTTCAATTCATGTTATCATGCATAAATTGGATATGAATTTGTCCCTTCATACACTATCCATTACACTTTGAATGCATACAATATCAACTTTAGGTTAGGTAGGGGGTAGTGATACCCCAATAGCAATAGTCTGGGTGAGATCTGTGAAACCATTTAACTCTTGTTTGATTGTTTACTTGATAGTAATTGGTATACTGATCTAATATTACTCAGGGCCTCCATCTTTATACTCTTTGTAGGTCTCATATTGACCTTTTAAGAATGATCACCGAGCATGCAAGAGACCCTCCAAGACTAGGTAACATACCTCTTAAAGCATGTAATGGATACAACCTATCTTTAGGTTATGCCCTATTTAAATTCCACCAAGGTAAGCTTAATGTGTAACATATTGATTTCAGGATATATGGATAACATAATGACTGCTAATTATGAGATCAATCATATCATATTAGATCATTTCCCATATAGTGTTTTTTTTCTTTCTAAAAAACACATCAATCTAGTGTGTTCTAAGCCTTCCGGGGCATATTCTCATGCCACTCTACCATTATTCTGTAGAGGAAAAAAAAATGCACAGGCTTTATTCCTTTTTTCTAAGAACATCCATCTTCACCAACCATTACAGTTTCATCCTACAAAAGGAGATCTATTTCGGACTCAATCAGTTTTTATTTTTTATTTTTTTATTTTTATGGAAACAATAATCAAGTCACATACTGTTCAAAAAACATGGAAATAATATCAAATCCAAACCCTAATTTAATACACTAATTTTTATATATAAGGGAATATAATACACAAAATTGCTTTGGTCCAATAAAATCTGTTGAGCCATCCAAACCACGGTACCATGGAAGAAAATCTCATACAAAAGACAATACCTTCTCTTAACTTTTAGTTCTATTTCTCATTTTGGCAGCTACCGATATGAATGATCTTTCTTGGGATTGACGACTTCGACTGTCCATTTTCTCTGAATATGAACTAGAGAGAGCCTTGGCTTGAATCACATAAACTCGGCTCTTTCTGAAAAACGCTAACCCTCCGAAAAATCGTGTCCATATCTATAAAGGATTCAAATCTAGCAAGCCAGGCTACCAGTTATGGAGCAACAAGTTACAAGCTAGAAATACTTAGAAGGCAGAAACACCGCCACTGCCGCGGAAATAGCACCACCATAATGAAATGTTTGGTCAACGCATGTTCAAGTGAAATCGAGCATGGCACTGGCTTAGGTAGCAAATTCAAACAATTCAAATGCATTAATTCCACTTGTGAGTTTAATATGGATTGGAATCAATATCAAAGTCTATCCATATGGTAAAAAAAAATTAGCCAGGATAAAAAGAAAAGCATAACTAATGATCTCACTCGGTGGTCATATGATGACCCGGTGAATCTGTTGTTTGTACACAACTCTACTTGCATTGCTCAACAGTTTAGAACAATAAGCAAGCCCTGCTCAGTCAACCAATTGGCACACTGGGCAGTGATGTGGTTTGTATTTACAACGAGAGTCGACATGCCAGACTATTAAGTAACATACGAAAGCTTATTATGAGGTAGAAGCCCTAGCCTGCTTGCATCCATGCTCTGGCATTAGATGTTCAGAGGCAGCTCTCTTTTGTCTCAACTGCAACAAGAACGGGAATGACAAGCTAAAATAAGTACGCGTCCAATGGGTGCACAAATAGAAGAGAAAGATCAAATATGTGAAAACATTTTAATTTACCAACCTTCTCTTCAGCTCGCTCATAGAAATTTCGCAGCAGAATATTTTTTGCTTCAGTAGTTATCACTGCCAAAGGAGTTTAAGCCAGATTAACCGCAGATTATGAAATCACCTTCAGATAAAATGAAGAACAAAAAACTGAATTACAATAACAAAATGCAAGAAGTTCAGCTGATCAAACTTGCATAAGCATGTCATAATCAATTGCACATCATCCCAAGCTTTTCAGAATGCCCAGGCAATATCCATGATGATACAAAAGAAGGCCCATGGAAATTCTTCGCCATCCCAAGTGGTTAATCATGGTCAAAGACCAACTCATGGAGCAAGAGGCATGCAGATTAGAGATAGTGAAACTGCTCCATCCAGCACTGAAACATGTAAAATTCAACATCGATTGCAGAAAACCCCCCCGACTTTAGGCCAGATGCTTTGTCACTCACATCCAAAGTAAACTAAAGCTCCTTGTTGTTTTATTAGGATGTTATAATGAGATTGCACCAGTTTTATCCAGAATGTCGTATTGATTTCTCCCAACTTCATGCACACCATGGACTTTGAAAGGGCGGCCCCAAGCCTTTACAAGAATCTATGCCGGTTTTGCTCATGCATGATTGTTGGATTCAATCTCCCCACCTCCCCATCTTTTATATTCTACATTTTTGCCTTTCAAGAATCTTTCTTAATGAAGTCACAAAATATTAATATCTTGATGAACAGGAATCGGAAGATAGATCAAAGAGCAAAACGCTAGCATCTAAGCTCATCAAACATTTACATTCATAACAAGAGAGACATTATGATAACATGCACCTTTGAATAACATGTCCAGATAAAGATGTCAAATTTGGCAGCCATATTTAAAGGTCATCCCATGTCTTAGAAAACAAAATATGCCAGGTATTCCCTATCTTCACCCAAACAGAAAATTTGGGGAGAAGAAACTGCAAGCAGATAGAAAGTTCTGTTCTTTACCTTGATCAGGTGGGGGAAGAGTCCGGCTATGAGTAGGATGATAGGTGGCAGGAGTCATTTTCTATTACAAAAAAAGAAATTAGCTATGATAATGAGAAGAGATTATCCTTTCTCAGACTCGGTAATATTATTGTGAATGAGGTGAAACAATTTTTTTTCCTTAAAATTGACAAACATGGTTGTGCTTTAAATTGGTAAACTAGGTTATTTACTTAAAAGTCTCAAACAATTTAAGATTCATATGCATACCAGAATACATACATGATAAACCATATATCATTTCAATCAAGAGATGGTAACATGATTAGTCAAATAACCCTGTCAGACACACTTTGGAGCTGGAAGGTAGATCATTGTAGCATGAAATTGAAATAAACCTATACACAAGGTTATGGGTGTCTAAAAGAATGAATTGTCTTAATTAAGTGCTACTGGATATCTGAACAGGTCCCACGATTCAGAAATTTCCAAATTTCTTTGCAGAGTGCCAACCCCAGATAAGCAGTCGTTGATAGACAGCATAGTGATAATCTTGTATATAATCATCAAACAATTTGGCATGAGTATCAGCTGTAAATTACTAAACAAGATATTAACCATAAACAGACATGTGCACAAGAAGTAGACAATATGGAATCAGATTTTCAGGTATGTATTGCATTATTGTTGCCAGGTGGAAGTACTATTGTATTCCTACATTTTTTCTTTATTAGGTCAGCTCTACTCTGCTAGACTCTAATGTTTATTCTAAGAAATCTCCCATGGCATCCTCTCCCTATTTTGGCAACAAAACAGTTTTTTTAATCTTGGCCAAAGAAGCTACCAAACAAGTCCTTTCATGTTTCAGAAAAGTGACTGGCATTTAAGATGATCCACATTTAGAAAGGGAAGTTTATAAATTATCTCAAAGAAAGAGGATATGAAATCTGGCTGACTAGGATATACAAAGAAAGAGTGTTTTGAGATCCTTCTTTTTAATTTGATCACCTCTTTTCTTCTTCAGCTAAAGCTATGAACTATTAAGTTTCCACTTGTTCAACCTTAAAAATAGATTTAGATAATGCAGTCACTGTTCTTCCATAGACTGCTAAACCTTCAGGGCTTTGCTATAAGAAATATTGAGGCAATGTACATACTCATTTCTGATTAAATATGTCATAAAAATTAAAGAACTCTAGGAAACCATGCAGTTGTTTTATTTTTAATAGGCAGCTAAAGTTTATCCAGGTAAGCACATAGATGCTGCTCCACTTCAGGACTTCAGGAGTATATTTTATCATTTGCTTGATTTTAAAAACCAATATGCAAAGAACATCTAAAGCCAGATATGATTTGAAAATCATTTTCAGGAAACTCACATTATAATGCTATGACACAATGCTGTCCATTAATATTTGGCATTAGATATGTTCATGATGCATCAAGTACAACCCAGTTCAGGTAATCCTGAATCTAAATGAAACTTGGCAAGCGATGTAAATCCTTTTATGGCATTCCATCTCACAGCCAGTAATTGTAGAAACTTCAACACGTGAAGATCCATTTAAAGCACAGCTTCATTAGAATTATTACACTAGATTCGTTCCCAGCTCATCATCCCACAAACAACATGCCCCACAATTTATATGGAAAACTAAGCTAAAACACGAAGAAACAGAATTATGATGCTACATTTCTTTTAACTGACCCCTAAGTTTTTTCCCTTACCATCTACAACATAAATCTAGACATCCACATGTCTAAACACAAGAATTCTACTCACAACTCCAGAGACTTGAACTAACCGCAACCTTTTAGCATTAGAACCCTAGCAATTCAATGACTTTCTCATTAAAATCCTTAAAAACTCCTAATCACACACCCCATTAACATATCTGGGTACACCCAGAAATTCAGTCAAAAGTGGGAATATAATGTTCATCTACCTTATCTTCACCTACTTGGAATCAGTTCTTTCAAAAGTATTATCACACAGTACAAAGAAAAAAAAAACCCAGACAGTAAATTAAGTCTAAACTTCACAGATCATTAAAAAGATTACAAATTTACTTGATGATCGTGAAAGTTAAGCAAGAAAGATATAAAATCTGTGTTTGGTTAATCGATAGTTAGTAATAAGAATAAATATAATATACTTACAGAAGGATTAGAAGGATCAGAAGGTCGAAGTTGGCTAAAGTTATGAGGGTTAAATGAAGGCCAGTCACCAAGCAAAGACCCCATTAGAATGCGAGATAGAGAGATTAAGAGAGACAACAATGGTCTGATTCTAGAACCAACCTCCGCAGGTTGGCATGACAAATTTCCTAGTCTTTATAAGTCCATAAATAGAGAGAGAAGTGGCTAATTGGGCTCTTTAAGTTGAGACTTCTTTTTGTCCCACACATACCAACTCGTGCGGGGAATCAATCACTCCGATCCTCCGTCGTATGGTTGGAACTATTTAGGTTGGAACTATTTAGATTCAGTTTCGATATGTAAAAATAATTAGGAATAATCTTATCATTAATTTTTTTTATATTTTGTTTTCATCTTTTAACTAATATTAGTTTGGGTAAAATACACGTTTACATCGTGTAGTTTAGTTTTGTTTTTTTTTTCATTTTACCTTCATGTTTTCAAATTGTTTATAAATTATATAACTTTACAAAAAAAAAAAACAAAAACTTTAGAATTATTTATAGGATTATTATTATATTTCAATTAATGATTAAAAAGTCATTATACTAAATATTGCAAATTTGTCATTAAATTAAAAAAAAAACCATAGCCACCATTCTATTAAGATGTTGTTATTTAGTGTGAAATGGCAACCCATATGTATTAGCCTCGAAGAGGTTGAAATCATCCATATTAAAGATATTTACCAACCACCATTTTGGTCCAAGCTTGTTGCAAGGTGAAAGTCCAATAAAATTACAACTAGCGGTGATGGAATGAGCTGAGATGGTGGTCATCTTAGCTTATAAATATAACCAAGTAAATAGAGCAAAGGTAGAAGGAAGTGGAGAGCCAAGAAGAGAAAAAAGAGTGAAAAAAAGAGTTTCTTGAACAGTAGAAGCAGTGACTACAACACTGTTATGAGAGAAAATTGTGAAACAAATAAGTTAAGAGTAGGAGTAAAGTAAAGAGTGTTCCTTCTCCTTCATTATTATAGGATTTGTGTTTTCTCTCTACTAATAAGATTGACTTCTTCGTGGATGTAAACGATTTTCCAAACCATGTAAATATTTTGCTTTCAATAGGTAAAACTCAAAACACAAATAATCCTAACAAGTGATATCAGAGCATGATTGATGAAAATAGTAGGTGTTTTGATTTTACATATAGTTATGAAACTTGGTCCGACAAATTATCCCAAGACCTAGGCGACTTGGGCCTTAGTTAAGTTTTAAACTAAACAAACCTAAATATGCAATTGGCTTAATCAAACCCGAGTGACCTGTTTGGTAAACTTGAAACTCAGGTGACTTGGCGTAACTCGAGTATGAACCAACTTTTTTAATATTTTTTAATATTTTTTAATAAACCCTAAAATGTAAAATTAATTTATGAATACTTAGCCTCACATTTATTTTTTATAACCTACATCCACATAAATTATTTTTTAACTTTTTAATATAGGATAATTATACTACACTTCATACCTTATATATTTTTTATAGGCTACATTCATATGAATTGTTTCTTAACATTTCGATATAGGGTAACTATGCTACACTTCATGTCTCATATTTTTTTTTATATCCTACTTCCTCATGAATTGTTTCTTAACTTTTTATTATAGGATAATTATACTATACTTCATGCCTCATATTTTTTTATAGCCTACATCCACATGAATCGTTTATTAACTTTTTGATTTAAAATAACCATACTACGCTCCATGCCTTATATTTTTTTATAGCCTACATTCATATGGATTGTTTCTTAAATTTTTTGATGTGAGATAACAATATATAGTCTACATCCACATGAACTGTTTCTTAACTTTTTTATATAGGATAACTATATTACACTCCATACCTCATATTTTTTTATAGCCTACATCTATGTGAACTGATTTTTAAGTTTTTGATGTGGGATAACTATATATAGCTTACATTAACATGGATTGTTACTTAATTTTTTAATATGGGATGACTATATTACACTCCATACCTCATATTGTTTTTATAGCCTACATCCATGTGACCTGTTTTTTAAGTTTTTGATGTGGGATAACTATATATAGCTTATATTAACATGAATTGTTTCTTAATTTTTTGATGTGGGATAACTATAACACACTTCATGCCTCACATTTTTTTTTTAATAGTTTACACCCACATAGATTATTTCTTAACGTTTCGATGTAAGATAACTATATTATACCTCACACCTCACCTTTGTTTTTTATAGCCTACATCCATATGCATTGTTTCAAAACTCTTTCATGTGAGATATTAAAACCTCAAAAAAATATTATATTTTCCTAAGTTAACCTGGGTTGACTTGTGACTCAGCCACTTGGTCAGGTCAACCCCTAGGCTAGATTTAATAACTATGATTTACTTAGAAATGAAAGTGGTCTAAAATGTGTTTTGGACATACCACTGTGAAGAGGAGGCTGATAGGAGCACAATGGTAAAATTATACGAAAAATAAACATCCAACATAGCCACACACATTTGCACATGCCGATAAGGGATCTGGCCCACGTGTTGATGCACTATATGCACATTTTTTGCCTAAATTAGTTGACTAGACTTGAACTAGTTAAGGCAACCAAATGAGCTAACCCAAAACTTGAAATGCCAATACCTAGTCAACATGCATAGTCATTGTCTAGTCATCATTCGGTCAACTAACAAGTCATCCTCGAGTCCCATTATCATGTCATCAAGCTAATAAGTCAAGTTGAGCTAAAGTGAGTCGAGTTGAATAGGAGTTGAGCTGAGCCATTAAGCCTAGATAGTGGTCCAATATAGGTGATCTTATGAGCAATTGTATTTGTTGTTGAATTTAGGCCTTTTTTAGGCTATATTATGTTTGATCAAATTGAAGTCATCTAAAATGTGATTAAGATGATTTTAAACTTGTTTCCAAGTAATTTGATCATTCTAGATGCAATGGTATGGTCCAATTAAGGAGACTTAGACTAAAAATAATGGTGAGAAGAAAGATTACCTAAGTAGAAAGGGGCATGTAAAGGTTATATTGGTGGTAGAGTGGTAATGTAAAATAAAAAAGTCACACATGTTAGCCCAATACATGTGATGGATTGTAGTGGTGATTTAAGTTACCTTGAGGGAACATAAAATTGGGTACTCTTGACACCCAATCATGTGGAATATAGAAGATCAGAGTATAGAGTGATGATAATTGTAAGACCAATTTTGACAAGTCTAAAGCAATAGTAGTCTTATTGAATGTAGAAAAATTAATAGGTGCATAACCTATGATGTATAAATCATTTGTAATAAAATCAAAAAGGAAATCTCGTGATTATACAATGGTAAAACTATCAAGGATAACCATAAAACAACTAGCATGTAGTTGTGTATATAAAAAGACAATATGGTGAATAGATATGGCCTAAGAAGTTATATCTAGGAGATTGAGTTTTAAATAAGACTAGTGTGACCCCTCCAATCTTTCCTGAAAACTTGTTTAGTGGAAAGATTATCCATACGGTACTATTTTGGTATATATAATAGTTTGTATTAAAATGGTGGTAGTCAAGTAAGTTGATAAAAAAATAGACAGTTTGAGTTTCGTATATTCAAGGATATGATGGAGTTGATTTCTTATGAGATGTTAGATTTGATGACTGTTATTTCTCAATGATGGAATTGAGAAGGTCCTTAATGGTATAAGATAAATACAATAAGATAGAGAAAAATATCGACATCTTATTTTAAGTGAGAGAGAAAAAAAGTCATAGTTTTGAGAGAAGAAAATAGTTGGAGAAATTTAATGGATGACATGTCATACATCTTATTGGACTAATATTATACACGATGATAAATTTGTCTTTTTATTTAAATTTAAAATTTGTATTGCCTCACAA
>Ga0307515_10023729_pt1 | contig 10732 bp, 3 predicted proteins | sample 17_EM_MG_FD_194513 | JGI IMG/M metagenome (GOLD analysis project Ga0307515, IMG submission 194513) | Populus trichocarpa ectomycorrhiza microbial communities from riparian zone in the Pacific Northwest, United States - 17_EM | ecosystem: Host-associated > Plants > Roots > Unclassified | place...
TACTAATACCTCTACCTAGTTTAGGTTTGATAGCTTTTACTTCTTTAAGGAACTTAAATATAAGGATAACTAGTAGTAGTATATAGCCAACCTCCCTTAATCTTAGGCGTTTAGTACACTGCCTAAGCCTAGTTAATAAGTAGACTATATTAATCTAAAAGAGATATATGCTATTGTTTATATATTTAATCTATAGTTTACTAACTAGTAATATAGCGCGCTATTTATTTACACTAATAGTATAGTAGTTTACTAGGGTATTAAGAAAACTATTATCCGTGGTATAGCAAATAAATTACTCTATAAGATTATGCTAGCTACTATAGCTTATAATATTATAATATCCATAAAATGCGTTCTAGGTAATTTAAATAGCTTAGCTAATATACTATCTTAATTCTAGGCCATGGCTGTCTATTAGTTCTGCCTATACTGGGCTTTTAATTTATTATTACTAAAGCTAATAAGTTTTTAATAGGTGCTGTAAACCTAACAGACTACTTATAACCACCTATAAACTTTAAAGATAATATTAATGCGCTATCTAACCTCTACGCGCTCCTTTTTTAGTATAACCTTACACTAGTAACCTATAGGAACTATTCCTTAGTAGTTAACAGCTAGGAGTTATACTATATACTTAAAAGAGTCTCCCCCTACCTAGTTAAGCCGCGTAAACTGGGTGAATAGATTGCCTATTTTATATTTAGTACCTCCTAGCTATAGATAGATAGGCTTAAGGCCGAAATCTTATAAGCCTATATCTCCACAATTTACTCGTACTATATAAATTACAGTATCTTAATTATAGTATTTAAAGATCCTATAGTATACTAATTACTTACTAGAGTAGCCGCTATTTCTCCCTTAGTAAAAAAGGATAAGTAACCTATTACTAGGGATATTTTAGCCTAGGTAATAATATACGACCTATTGCTACTAGATATTAATACTAATAACATATTTACCCTTATATTTACTAGATTTCTATAAATAGGTAAGATTATATATATTATAGCGGAGCTTAAAAACTAAACAACCTTCCTAATGAAAAAGGCTACCTAATATAATATTACCTTTACGCCTAGTAGGATAATATTCCGCCTTAAATAGAGCAAAGCTAATAAGCAATACTAGGGCGTTAATATTGCTATTATAGCGGTAGGCGGCCTATTATACCTAATCGCTACTATAATAAAGCTATTTAATAGGGACCCTTAACCCCTTAACTCTCCCTTATTTAGTCTAAATAGTAAATCCTTTACCTCTTTAGGGGTTTATAAGATCCTTTCCTTCTATTTAGTAACTACTAGGATTAACCTAAGTAGCTACTTAAACTACTCCTTTTACTAGAACGCTGCCCAGTTTACTAAAGATTTAGGGTGTTTATATTAGCAAATTTAGTAGCTAGGTTAGTAATTATTAAAAGCCTTTTACCTATATATTAAAACTAAAACCACTAACCTCTATTGCCTTAACTCTTACTTCTAGTATAGTATACTACTCTTAGCGTAAGGATTACTAGGTAGTAGGTTAAGATATTAAAAGGGCCGCTAAGGCGCTAGTAGTAAGTAAGCTAATAGTAATTTTCTATATCGGGTATAGAAAATCCTAATTAGTTAGCTTATAATTTAGGGTTTATAGAATATAGTAGAATATAATAATATAGTAGAATTTAGCAGAATATAATATAGCAGAATTTAGCAGAATGCGATAATATAGTAGAATTTGGCAGAATATAACAATATAGCAGAATATAGTAGAATATAGTAATGTCTTATTAGGCGTAGGAGCTTCGCTTAGGGATATCTAGCCGCCTTAGGGCAAATCCTTAACAGATTTAAGTGCTAGGTACTAGTAAAACTATTAAAAACTAGCTCTACACCTCCTAATTATGTAAAAATTAAATATCCCTTTACGTGACTGCGATAGATAGATCTATATAGAATTCAACCATTAAATACACTACTACCTCCAAAATACCGTTCTGCAGGGACGATGACGGATAGAGGCCTTATGTTAAGCGACTTAACTCTGAAGATCAAGCCCTTATATCAATTTGCTATGAAATCAAAAGCTTTATATTCCTGAGTACGGACGACAAATCAGGCTAATCTGATTGGTGGGTTCTTATCGATAACCTGCGTGCCCATTTTAACGCGTTAAGGGATAGGCTACGAGCTGCGAATGCGGTCATGATGCTGCATCGGTACAAAACGCGTATGAAAATCAATTCTGCATAAAAAAATTCGATATCTAGCCATCTCGTTAAATATCATAAATTGTCAAACATGATAGATTCAGATGTGCAGGCTTCATTGCCCTCAGCGTTGCAGACATAGGCTTTTACTTCTCGTCTAGCCATGTATAATATTCTGTTGAATCCCATGCCCATGGAATGGGGGCTGTTCCGCGGAGCCGAGAAACGGCGACCCACAAGCCTGGTTAATTCCAAAGACCATGTTTGCAGGGTGGGTCTTTTCAGGCGTTGCCAAGGCCAACTGCAATACAGTCGTCACAAGTGTAAGACCATTGATCTGCTGCCTTGGCGGTCGCCAACCCTCGTTGTACGGCAGACGTTCTTGCTCTAGCCTCATTAGCCGGGAATTTCATTTGTGCAACCTAAGGAGATCTAATCTCCGAGCTCACCAAAGAAGATACGGACAAACTCCACAGGGGTTGCACCTGTTTTGGGGTTTACCATTGTAAGGATATACAACGCAGTCTCAAGGTAAGCACTCCTCTGCTGATCTGGGCCGTAATAGAAATAGGAGTCACGGTATTTCTCCGTAAGGACGCGGTTATACCGTGCAAGGGCTGCGGCTGGTATTGTTACATTCGGTCCAGTAAAGAATGCCAGCACGGTATTGAAAATATCCTGGCGGAAAGTATGATCATCACCGCCAAGGTTAATGTCGGCACGAGAGAGCGACGCATCGTGCTCGATCATGTTGTGCTTGCTAAGGTCATCAAGGTCAAATGCCCCGCTGAAAGGGTCGTTGGATGTCATGAGACCGCCTAGTGCGACTATAGTCGCGAGCTCTGTGCTGATATTGTAAACCTCGTGCTGGGCTTTGATAACCATAGGCACAGTGACGCCCTTGCCATTTCGGGAGATAAAGCCATGATTGGCTAAGCTATTGAGACCTGGACAGGGCCCGCGTATGTCGTCGGTGCTGGGGGGATGCCACTGGTCGAAATCGAGGGCATTGCAGATGGTGAGTGCGGAAAGAATGAAAAGATTTACTGACAGCATTATTAGAGGGAAACAAGGTGTTCAACAATGCCACGAGATGTTCTGTTCGCAGAATAATCAGAAATTTAGCAAGGGGAAAGAAGCGAAGGTCTTATATAGTAAGGGGTCGTTCGGTTGCAGGTTCAGATCAGAATGAGGGCTTCAGAATGGACTTGATCTGGAGCTCCAATCTGATTCTGAGGTGACCGTTCGGTTGAATTCCAGTTCAGCTTGACTTCAGCCACAAAATTTTGATGTTCCTCTGACCGCCCAAAAAACACGCTAAAAGTCACTAAAAATTTGGCAACTTTACCGTATATAGAATCTGAACTGAGGTCTTGGCGTCAGTTCAAATCAGGAGCTTGAAGCTCCTCATTTGAATCTGAAGGCTTCAGATTGCACACGTCCGTGCAACCCATAGAGCCACAGACGCGTGTCAAATCGGGAAGGAACGCGTTCGTTCTGCCAGACTTTCAGTTCAGATTCAATCTGACGCTTTTGCAACCGAACGACACCTAAGCTGATGCTAATCTAATCTTTCGTTTCTTTACGATAGGACTTTGTTTCACCTAGTTGAGTATGTTACGGACGCAGAGATTGCGCTCGCGTGGACGGAGCTATACCGAAGCAGTGAAGGAATTGGATTGGCGTGGGTTGGCGGCAGCCTTCAAATCCTTGGCGGCGCTCCAGGAGCGCTGCTGGATACCCAGCTGTCAGGATAGAGGTCTTGGCACGATTTTAGTATTGGTCGAGGAAGGTGCTTACAGCTCCGCGTGGCTAGGAGAAAACTCCGGCCAGGATCCGGGTAGTAAATCTTGGCAGTAACTTTTTACCGCCCGGATCTTTTGATCAGTAGGCGGTAATGGTAGCCAAGGCACTACTCGGGCACCTATTTTACTAGTAAAGGCCATATAAATACAATGTTTACTAATACTCCCCTACCCTATAAGCTACTACACGATTAAAGGTATACGTACTTTTATTACCGCTAAATTTAACACTAGCGCGTCGATTAATACCGCTTAATCGCTACTTAAGCTCTATATAAATATATAGCTATACTAAATCCTCTCTCCTAGAATATAAAAGCGGTTAGCTATAGTATATAGTAACTATAACAGAAGCCCTTAACTACTAGGCTGCTAATATATCTATAAAAGAGATACGACGGCTTCTATCCACTAATAACTTACTACTAATAAGTAGTTATAAATAGATAAGAGGTATAATAAGGTAGGAGCGATTTATAAAGCTCTACTTAGCTCTCTAATAAGCCAGCTTCTATACTCGCTCGCGTATCTATACCAAAGTTAATACTAAAACAAGTAGGGGGTCGTTCGGTTGCAAAAGCGTTAAATTAAATCTAAACTTAAAGTCTAGTAAAAAGTATGGGTTCCTTCCTAATTTGTTATATATCTATAGCATAAGTATATATAATTTAAAAGTTTTAAATTAAGCTATAATTTAAATAAGGAGCTTAGGTATTAGACCTTTTGCTACCTATGCGGCATATATAGGCTAGAGAGCTTATAAGGCATTCTAACTGGCAGCCCGTCTAGTCGCAAGACATTACTGCTACCTTTTTAGTAGTTTATATGGTTAAGTGGGTTAGGCTTAGGTATAATATTAAGGCTCCTTATTAAACTAATGCCGAGACCTTTAGCTCGGAAGCTTTATATAGTAAAGTTGCTAATTTTTTAGTAAATTTTAGCGCGGTATAAGGGCGCGGAGAGACTTTAGGGAAGATTTAAAGGAATGATATAAATTCTATCTAAATCTAAGGGTATATAGCTCTTGCTAAGAATAAGACATTGTGTAAAGAAGAGAAAGGAATAACAAGAGAATTATATAATTAAATAGTTAGGAGCTTAGTGGTCGATACGTGCGTATATACGCACGCGGTCTTTAATAAACTTTAATAAAATTTAATTAATCTAGTAGAATTTGGTTAAAGCGTCAGAATTTATTTATTAAGTGTTTTACTAAGATATTCCTACTATAACTAGGCTAGTCCCGTTATAATACCCCCCCTTTTAGCTAAAGGTCTAAATAATTTAATTTTAGTTAAGACTTATAACTTATTACGTGTTATATTTTCGCGTTAGGTAGCGGTATAGGGTTTTGCCGATTCTATTGTTAAATAGGCTAATTAGGATTTTCTATCCCCGGGATAGAAAATCGCTATTAGCTTAGTTAAGGCGGTAAGTAAAACTAATATCTTTATAGTAGGTCTTAGTAAGGCGGATCTAACTAATTAGATAACTTCGACCGGTAGTTAAAGTTCTTTAATATCTTATATATTATATAATCGTATTATAAACGTTATAATATATTTTAAGTTCTTTTTAATTTTAAGCTTTCTACTATTGTGTTTTATATATTTGTGTTAGGTAGCAATTATTTACTTTTATATTATATTTATCTAGCTAAAGTAGGCCGCAAAGAATAGTCCTTATAGAATTCTTTTACTAGGGAAGGCGCATTGGTTTTAATTTGCTTATAAGGTTCCTAAGTTTATATTTTATATCCTTTCTATTTAATAAGAAGTTTAAATTATTTAGACTATATCTTTTATTATATATTATTAATTAAGTTAATAAAGTAAGAACCGTTACCGTTATTAATAATTATAGTAGCACTTTACAAGTTATAGGTTTACCTTTTAAGAGTTATAGCAAGTTTATATAAAACGTTAGATATATTTTTATCTTAGTTAGTAGTTTAAGCGTATAAGTATATAGGCTTAGTTTTTTCTTAATTTAATATAGGCCCGTAAACTTCCAGTCTAGTTTCTTTAAGGGTTGTTAAGTCTTTAGGTTTTATATATTTAGGTAAACTATATTACCTTCCTTAAAGTCCTATACGGAAGCTCGTTCTTTATTTATATACTATTTCTATACTATTTAAGCGTACGCTAATTTACTTTATAATAGTTCCGTTAACTACTTTATTTAATTAGCGAAGTTATATACGTTAATTAGTTAAATCCTCTTAATTATAGGTCCTATTATATTAATTTTGGGTTATAATTTAAATCTAAGTTAAGGGTCTTATCTATAGGTTACGTAGAACGGCGTTACGCCTATTAATTTGTTTCTTATATTATTTACAGTAAACTTAGCTAAAGGTAGCCACTTTTCCCAGTTATCTTATAGGTAGGGGTAGTATATTTATAGGTATTATTCTATAATCGCGTTTATAATTTTAGTTTAACTATCTATCTTTAGATAAAATGTAGTTAAGAGTTATATTTATATACTTAATTATTTATATAGGGCTTATTAGAAGTCTAAAATAAACTAGCTTTTACGGTCGGATATTATTAAATTAGGAAGTCTATATAGCTTAAAGACGTACTTAATAAAATATTCGGCTACTAATATTGCATTAATTAAGTCTATAGGAATTATATATCGCATTTTTATAAGACGGTTAATAATTACTATAATATTTATAAACCTATTACTGTTAGGCAGGTTAACTATAAAGTTAATTAAAATATCTTACTATCTTTATATTAGAATTAGTAACGGTTAAAGTACTCCTTACTTCTTTATATAAGAGGTCTTCCTACGCACGCATATTTTATATACTTAAATGTATTTTTATATATAGTTATGCATTATAGGCTAGTAATATACTTATTAGATAATCTTATAGGTCTTTATATAGCTAGAATGCCCTACTATAAGGGAATTATATACAAATTTGAGTATCTTAAATTATAAGGGTTTGGAATTTAGGACTATTATCTTCTATTAATAGTATAACCGATTATTGCGGATTTCGCATTTAGTGAGTGTAATATCCTTATATTGCCGTTTTCCTATTTAAATTACTTTTATTATATTTACTATCTAGGGGTTATTCTTATATTTATACTCTATTAATTTATTAATTTCTATATCCTACTTATTAATTTCTAATTTATTCCTATTAAGCTCTGCGTTTAAAAATATAAGGCATAGTTTCTTAAAGCGTTTAGGGGGTAGTAGAATTTATAATTAATTTATAATCTGTTTATTAGAGGCGTTTATAGGTAAATCCTATAATTATTATATTAATAAGTTAGGCTTCTAATTAAGTTTGCTAGGTTAGTATATAATATTAAAGTTAAATTATAAGAGGTATTCGGCCTAATGAATTTGGCGCTATATTAATTGCTTTATAGTTATAAAGTCCTATAGGTTTTTATAGTCCGTTAATACGCGTATTAGGAATAACAATCCTTTAAGTTTTAGATGCTATTATTTAAAGTATCTAATAATTATAAGTAGTTCCTTATTATATATCTTATAGTTTAATTTAGTAAGGGTAAGTTTCTAGGAGAGAAAGGCTACTAGGCGTAGCTCGCCGTTCTTATTATATTACGATAATACTCCTCCTAGTACGTAATTAAATAAGTCTGTTTTAATAATATATTTAAAGTCCGGATTAAAATAAATAAGAATTAAAGCAGTTATAAAATAATATTTTAGGTTATTAAAAGCTTATTTGCATTTAGTAGTTTATTTAAATCTTATATTCTTCTTTATTAAGTTTACTAATAGCTAAACAATTTTTAAGAAGTAATTAATAAATTAATAGTAGAAATTTGCAAATCCTAGAAATCCTTAGATATATTATATACTACTAGGACTTTCCTAGTTCATAATTATAGCGATTTTTTTAGGGTCCATTTTAATTCCGTTATAGGATATAATTAGGCCTAAGTACGTAACTTTAGACATATAAAACTTATATTTCTTAATATTATATTATAAGCCCGCGTCCTATAGGCGTTTAAGGACCATTTAGATATACTTCTAATGCTTAGAAAGTAAAGACAAATAAATTAAAATATTATTAATATACGCGATAATAAATATATTAAGGAATTCGCGAAGTGTATTATTAACGTATTACTAAAACATACTAGGACCGTTCTTTATACCAAATAGCATTACTAGGTATGTTAAGCTTTATAAAGTATTATACTTTTACTAAGCAGTTAAGCGTTTCTTAAAGTAGAGGAATTAGATATCGGTTTTGAATTATAATTATATTTAGGGCTTAATAATTAATATAAAACCTTAAGCCTCCTTTAGGTTTCTTAATAAATAGTATAGGTAAAATAAATAGTAATTAACTAGGGCGAATAAATCCTTTCTCTAGGTACTCTTTAAGGTATTATTTTATTATAAGTAGCTCTTCTTAAAACATACTATATAACGGGCTAAACTTTAGCGTTATATTAGGTTTAAGTTCTATCTTAATATAAGGGTAGTTAGTCTACGAATTATTTTTTAAACGTATTAATTAGATTATAATATTCTTTAGGTATAAGAGGTTAGGGGTTAATATATTACTTTAGTTCTAACGCCTTCTTAATATCTTTTAGGGTTATAGTAAAAATCTTATAATCTTATTTTTTTACTAATAAATAAAAGGGTGCGGCTTGTACTATATAAAATTTAAGGGGTTTTAATATATTATCTTCGCATTCTTTACCGCAATTAGCAGTTATAACTTTATTATATTAGTTTAAGGTTTATAGTAAGGATAATTTATATTATATTAAATTTAAATAGTTATATGCATATTTATAGGGTAAGTGGTATTTTAAGTAATAACTTTAGCAGTAGGTTATACGGAATTTTAATATTTCTTTAACCCAGCTAATTAAAGGGTTGTATTATTTTAGCTATCCGTGTCTAAGTATTACCTTATAATACTTTAAGGGTATTATAAATAGGGAAACGTATTTAAGGTATTTACCTATCCGCATCTTTACAAGAGCGTAATGCGTTAGTTTACCGTATATTAAAGGCTTACTATTAAAACCTTATAGGCCTTAGGGCTTATTAAGTTTCTTTAAATTTAAGCGTTAAGTTTTCGCGTAGTTTATATTAATAAAGCCTATACTAGTAGCTCCGCTGTTTATAAGAATTCGTACTTCCTTCTATTTTCTAAGTATTTAAATTTTACTAAGTATATTAAGGGAGTTATGTTATATATTAGCGCTAGAAGAGCCTAAATACTTATACTCCTCTACTTCTTATTCTAAGGCACAACTTAGCTCTAGGATAATTTGTTTTTTAAATTAACTAAAGGTAAGACGCTTTATAGCAATTAAGTATAATTTATAAAATAAGTATAATTTAAGGACTAAGAGGAACTACGTTAGACCTTTTTAAAAGGGTAAGTTTAACAATTCCTTTAAATATATCCCTTTTTACTATATTTAAAGCATTCTCTATTCGCGGCTTAAGTTCTTTATTTATTAGTTCCTAAGGGTATATAGAATTGGGTGGTATTAAGGTCTATAAGGTCATATATAGGGCTTTTAGGTTTTAGAGACAGGTCGCGCTTTAGAGTATATACTAGTTTTATAGAGTTTTAAATATAAGGTATAGTTGGCTTTAGGGAATAAGTCTATTTATTATATTAAAAGTCCTTATTAATTTGTTAACATATTATAGCAAATTTAGGTAACTCCTTTAGCAGTTCTCTGCCTACTAACTATGCTTTAATTTTATCTAAAATAGCTTAACGGAGAGCAGTAACTCTAGCAGCTTTATTCTAATCTAGTTTACTAATAAGGCCTAAAAATAAAAATAAAAAAAGCTAGTAAAGTCTTAGTTCCTGTTACGGAGTAAGTATAAGCGGCGATAATATATAGCAAGGTAGATATTATTAAGCTATATATATAAACTGTGTAAGAAGTTAAGACGTTATATAAGGAAAGAAGGTAGGAAAATGGGAAAAAACGGCATATATCGTTAACTTAGTTGCTTAGTTAACACGTATATAGGGCGGAATAGGGTTTAGGTTATAGTTCTAGCAGAACTTAGCAGAATTTAGTAAAACTTAGCAGAATATAGCAGAATGCCGTAAATTGCCGTTTAGATTGCTATCAGATTGCCGTTAAATTACTATTTCGCGGTTAGTCTTTAATTGCTAAGTTAGTGGAAACAGGTAAACGTGTATAAGGTATTATAGGGGTGTCCCATAACAGTACCCCCCCTTTAAACTCAAGCTTTTATAAGATGGGGCTATAGTAGTTCTAGGTAGAGTTTATAAAAGTCTTCTATAGCTTATATAAGTCCTATAGAGTTAACGGGTTCCCATAAGGACTTAGTAAAGCCTTTCTATTTTATAAGATATATATATTAGAGTTTCCGTTTATTATACTTAATATCGTTAATTCTTTTAATAAAGTACTTATTCTCACTATCTACTTTAACTAGTAGGGGGGGGTTCTTGTAAGGGTTATTTTGGCCCTTACTCGGCTGCATCGCCTAGGGGCTCTTAGGGGTCGCCAAGGCTAGCCTTCGGCTAGCCCTTGGCTCCTCCTTATAAGCACCTCAGGCTTGCAGCCCTTCCCTCCTCATCGGTTCGTCTCTGTACTAGGCTATTGCCTACCCTCATTACCATATCGTCCTCTTCCATCGACTCCCTATGTGACTCATGCTCGGCTTGCCTGCTCCCTACCGTACACCCTGGCAATACTGCCTT